>Ga0194039_1000915_pt1 | contig 16518 bp, 11 predicted proteins | sample JunL228m_MetaG_FD_148679 | JGI IMG/M metagenome (GOLD analysis project Ga0194039, IMG submission 148679) | Anoxic zone freshwater microbial communities from boreal shield lake in IISD Experimental Lakes Area, Ontario, Canada - Jun2016-L227-8m | ecosystem: Environmental > Aquatic > Freshwater >... | reverse complement strand
CTCCGGCCCCCTATTCCGCGTTTCTGGACTTCGGAAATTTCCAGATTGCCTCGGCCTCGCCGGAATGTTTTCTGCGGATGAGCGGGCGCGCCATTTCCACCAGCCCGATCAAGGGGACGCGTCCGCGGCGGCCCGATCCCCTGCACGACCGGCGCAGCGCGGAGGATCTCATCACATCGCCAAAAGAAATCGCGGAGCTCGTGATGATCACCGACCTCGAGCGCAACGACCTCGGGCGGGTCTGCGAATTCGGCAGCGTCTCCGTCGCCGATCTCCTCCGCCTCGAGCGCTACGAGCAGGTCTTCCACATGGTGTCGGACGTGCGGGGGAAACTCCGCTCGGAGGTCAGCCATGTCCGCGCGCTCCACGAATGCTTTCCCGGAGGCTCGATCTCCGGGGCCCCGAAAAAGCGCGCGCTCGAAATCATCCGCGAGCTCGAGCCCTTCCCGCGCGGCCTCTACACCGGCGCGATCGGGTATTTCGGTTATCGGGGGGAGAGCCGGTTTTCGATCGCCATCCGCACAGCTGTCTTCGAGGCCGGACGCGCGTCGTTCCATGTCGGTGCCGGCATCGTCGCGGATTCCGTGCCGGAGAAGGAATGGCAGGAGACGCTCGACAAGGCGGCGGGGCTGCTGCTCGCAGGGGGTGCCTGATCCCGTGGGAAAAAATTTGGCGTTCGCGGAAACGGCACTTGCCAACCCGGCAATTCCAATACGAACGTCATCTCCTTATGTCTTCCAAGCTCACTGTCGCTGAATACGTCATCCGCCGCCTTGCCGAACTCGGAATCGAACATGTCTTCGGCGTTCCCGGCGACTATTCGTTCCCGATCGATGATGCCATCGAAGCCTCCAAGAAGGTCAAATGGATCGTCTGCGCGAACGAGCTGAACGCGGCCTACGCGGCTGATGCCTATGCCCGCCGCCGGGGGGCCGCCATCCTCACGACCACCTACGGGGTCGGCGAGCTGAGCGCGATCAACGGCATGATGGGCGCGAAGGCCCACCGTGTTCCCGTCTTCCATGTCGTGGGGGCACCGTCCACACGCATCCAGCGCCAGCGGCTGATCACCCACCACACGCTTGGGGATGGAACATTCGGAAACTTCTTCCCGCTGTCTGCCGCCGCAGCCGGGGTCAGCGCGGAGATCACTCCGGACAACGTCGTCCCAGAACTCGAGCGCTGCATCCGCGAGGCGCTTTCCCTGAGCCGTCCGGCGTTCCTGCAGATTGCAGAGGACTACGCGAAAATGCCGGTTTCCGGAACGCCCGTGAAAGGAAAGAAGCTGGCGGCTCTTTCCAGAGGCCGCAGCAATCCAAAAGAGCTCGACGCCGCAGTGCGGGCCATCCTGACTTTGCTGAAGCAGGCCGGCAAGGCGGTCGTCCTTCCCTCCTGTCTGGTCAAGCGGTATGGCGCGCAGGAAAACCTGCTGGCCTTTTTACGGCGCTCGGGCTTGCCCTTTGCCATGACCCCGATGGACCGGGGGATCCTGCCGGAAACCGACCCCCAGTATCTCGGCCTTTACAACGGCCAAAATTCGTTCCCGGCGCAGATCCGCGCGGAGGTGGAAAAGGCCGATGTGATCCTCGATGTAGGCGGCATCGTTCTCGAAGACCTCAACACCGGCATGTGGACCGACTCCTTCGATCCGGAAAGACTGGTCACAATCGGATCCGACTTTGTGCATCTTGACGGGCAGTATTTCACATCCGTGATGCTGCCTGATGTTCTTGCCGGCCTCGCCCGCCTTGCGCCCAAGGCCGCGTCGAAGACGAAGCCCTCCAGGCAGCTCCTGCCCCTGGCGGGATCGGGCCGGGACCGCGTGTCATCGGCCGCCTTCTATCCGCGCTTTCAACGGATGCTCCAGCCCGGCGACAACCTCGTGGTGGAAACCGGAACGTGCATGATGCACATGAACGCTCTCCGCCTTCCCGAGGCCGTCGGCTACGAGGCGCAGACGCTGTGGGGCTCGATCGGCTGGGCGACTCCCGCAGCCTTGGGCGTGGCCATCGCCCAGCCCGGACGCCGCACCATCCTTCTCACAGGCGACGGCTCCCACCAGCTCACCGCAAACGAGATCGGCGTGATGGGCCGCTACGGGATCAACCCGATCCTCTTCGTCCTCAACAACGGCCTCTACGGAATCGAGGACGCCCTCAGCCAACGCGGGCATGTTTACGACGACCTCGCCAAGTGGAATTACCACATGCTGCCCGCAGCGATGGGATGCAGAGGCTGGTTTTGTGCCAGGATCAATACCGTGGCCGAGTTGGAAGCCGCCTTGAAAAAAGCCCGCTCGCACAAGGGGGCCTGCTACCTTGAGATCATGATCCCCGAGGAGGAAAGCCAACCGCTGCCGGGGGCCGTCCTCAACCAAATCTACAAGACCGCCACGCCCAAGGCGCGGCCGCATTGAAGCAAACGCCGCCTCCGGAACTCCCCGCCGACACGACAAACCAAAACCGCTTTGGCCAAATCCCGGGGATCTCGCCAAAAGCAACAATGCGGAGATTAAGCGGGGTGGAGGCCGGAGCGGAGAGCTTCCGCAGCGAGTGCGTTGAGGCTCATTCCGTTTTTCTCCGCCTCGATAGCAAGCGCTTCATGGAGTCCGGCGGGGATGCGCAGCAGGAACTTTCCGCTGTATTTTTTCGTGGCGGGCGAGGGAAGTTTGTGTCCGTCGGCGATGTGGATGGCGACGATCTCCTCCGCCACCCGGCAGATCTCCTCGAAGACTTTCTCCCTGTCCTTGCCGTGGACGCCACCGTATCCCAGCGCGGGCACGCGCCCGATGTAGCAGGCGTCCTCCGCGCTCCATTCCACAATCTTCGCGTAGCGGTCGGCGAGAGTTTTGACATCGGATTTTTTCATGGGTTTTCCTCCAGGGCTTTCTTGATTTGGCGTTCCAGGTAGCGCGGACAATCGTCTCCGGCCTGCCCGCACACAGTCACAACCGCACCAGTTGTCGGGTGAACATAGTTTCTATGGCTGCCCTTGCCCCCGCGATGGATCCATCCGGCCTTGGCGACCAGTTTTTCCATCTCGCGAACTTTCTTGGGCACACCGATATAGTATCGTGATACTAAAATCCGTCAATAAAGGATTTCATGGTGGGAATACCGCGTGGCTTCCTCAGCGTCGGAGAGAGCCTCCGGAAAAAGCATCCCGCAGCCACTGCCTTATTTCCTTGCTGGAACGCCCGAGCGTCAGACGTTGAACCGGAATTCGACGACGTCGCCGTCCTGGACGACGTATTCCTTGCCTTCGAGGCGGAGTTTTCCGGCTTCGCGGGCTTTGGCCTCGGATCCGAAGGCGACGAGATCGCTGAACGCGATCGTCTGCGCGGCGATGAACCCGCGTTCGAAATCGCTGTGGATGACGCCTGCGGCAGCCGGCGCCTTGTCGCCCGCATGGATCGTCCACGCGCGGGTTTCCTTCGGTCCGGTGGTCAGGTAGGTGCGCAGTCCGAGCAGGTGGTAGGCGGCACGGATCAGGAGGCTCACTCCGCTGTCCTCGACGCCGAGGCCGGAAAGGAATTCCTTGGCCTCCTCCGGCGGGAGGTCGGCCAGCTCGCTTTCGATCTGCGCGCTGATGACGACCGCCTCGCTGCCGAGGTGGGCGGCCGCGTATTCGCGGACGACCCGCACATGTTGCGAGGCCGGGGATCCGCCCTCGAGCGAGCCGAGGTCGTTCTCGCCGACGTTGCATGCGAAAAGCGTGGGCTTCGACGAGAGAAGGAAGAACCCCTTCAGAAGCGCCTTCTCCTCCGGGTTGAGATCGAGCGTGAGCGCGGGCCGTCCGCCATCGAGGTGCGGGAGCAGCTTTTCTGTCAGGGCCAGCTCGGCCTTCGCCTCCTTGTCCCCGCTCCGCGCGCCTTTCTGCGAGCGCTCGGCGCGCTTTTTTATCGAAGCCATGTCCGCGAGGATCAGCTCAGTGTTGACGACCTCGATGTCCCGGATGGGATCCACCGAACCGGTGACGTGGTGGATATCGTCGCTCTCAAAGCAGCGCACGACCTGGATAATCGCATCCACCTCGCGGATGTGGCTCAGGAACTGGTTTCCGAGCCCCTCGCCCTCGCTCGCGCCCGCCACGAGCCCCGCGATATCCACAAACTCGATCGCCGCCGGAAGGATCTTTTCCGACTTGGAAATCGCGGCGAGTTTTTCCAGTCGCTCGTCCGGCACGCTGACGATCCCGACATTCGGCTCGATCGTGCAAAACGGGAAGTTCGCCGCCTGCGCCTTGCGCGTGCGGGTGAGGGCATTGAAGAGAGTGGACTTCCCGACATTCGGGAGTCCGACGATTCCGGCTCTAAGCATAGGCGGCGGACTCTACAGCGCCTGCCTGCGCGGAGGAAGAAAGAAAAAATCGCCGCCGCCGCCGGAAAGAAATCCTTCAAATCCTCGCGGAGATCGGATCCAATGACGTCATGCATTTGAGCGAGGCGGTCGGATATTTGAACGAGCTGCTGGGGATCCCCGGGTCTGGCGATTACCCGAACGCGCTGAACGGCCTGCAGATCGAGAACTCGGGCGGCATTTCCCGGATCGGCGCCGCGGTGGACGCCTGCGAGGCGGTGATCCAGGATGCGGCGGCTGCCGGGGTGGATCTGCTTCTGGTGCATCACGGACTTTACTGGGGCGGACTGGCCCCCTTGACGGGCGCGGCCTACCGCAAGACACGCCTCGCGATCGAAGCGGACATGGCCATTTACAGCGCGCACCTTCCGCTCGACGCCCACCCGCGCCTCGGCAACAACGCCCTGTTGGCCGGCCATCTGAAACTCGCGGAAGGCGAACCATTTTTTTTCGAGAGCGGCCGGCCGATCGGATGGAAGTTCGCGTCGGAAATCAACCGGGAGGTTCTGCGGAATCTTCTGGAGATTGCCGTGGGCGGCCGCGTCCACCTGGCGCCGGGCGGACCGGTCGTCGCCAGAAAAATCGGCGTCGTCACGGGCGGTGCCGGTGGGGAAGTCGCGCGGGCCGCGGCCGAGGGGGTGGACACGCTGATCACCGGCGAGGGACCGCATTGGTCGTTCACCGCGGCAGAGGAACTCGGAGTCAACCTCTTCTACGCCGGGCATTATGCGACCGAGACCTTCGGGGTGAAGGCGCTGGCCGCAGAACTCGCCGAACGGTTCGCCCTCCCCTGGCAGTTCCTTGACCATCCGACCGGACTTTAGGGGCTGCGTTGCCCCCGAATCCCTCATGGCAGCGATGGGGAAAATGAAGGCAACACAATCTATCCTATGAAAAGCAAAGAACGCATGATGCGAGCGCTGGCGCTCGAGAAACCCGACAGGCTGCCGGTCAGCGTCCACCAGTGGCAGAAATTCCACCTCGACACATACATGAACGGGGTTGACGCGCTCGAGGCCTTCCGGATCACCGGCCTGGACGCCCAGATCCAATACTTCGAGGCGATGGGCCAGTTTTGGATTCCGGACGCGGAGAAATTCATCGTCTCGACCCCCGAATGGCGCGAGGAAATCACGGTTCTCAAGGACGATCCCAACGACAAGCTCCTTGACCATACGATCCATACGCCGGGCGGCACGCTCACCTACAAGACCGGCGGCAACCGGACGACCACATGGATCCTCGAATACCTCATCAAGAAGCACGAAGATGTCGCGCTCATCGCAAAATACATGCCGGTGGCAAGCCTCAACAAGAAGGCGATCGCCGCCGAGTATGCGCGGGTCGGCGATGACGGAATCCTTCGCGGGTTTGTCTGGGGCGACCAAGCCGGATGCTGGCAGCACGCCTGCTGCCTGATGAGCGAGGAGGAACTCATCCTCGAGGCTCTGGACAACCCGGATTGGGTCCACGCGTTGCTGAAGGCTCTGCTCGAAAAGAAGCTGCGGTTTGTCGAGGAGTCGCTTGTCGGCGCGAAGTTCGACCTCATCGAGACCGGGGGCGGAGCCGGGAGCGACACGGTGATCTCGCCGGCGATGCACGAGGAGTTTTGCCTGCCCTACGACCGTCAACTCCACGACGCCCTGCACGCGGCCGGCCACCGCTCGACCTACCACACCTGCGGAGGCATGATGCACATCCTCGACCTGATTATCCGAAATGGCACCGATGCCTCGGAGACGCTTTCTCCCCCTGGCACAGGGGGGAATATCACCGGCCCGGAAATTGTCCGGGAAAAGTTTGCCGGGAAGCTGGCGATGATCGGCGGCATGGACCAGTTCAACGTGCTCACGACCGGCAGCCCGAAAAAAATCGCAGCCGAAACCCGCCGGCTCTTCGAGGGGTTCGGAAATGACGGCGGCTACATCTGCTCGGCCAGCGACCACTTCTTCGAGACCCCGGTCGAAAACCTCAAAGCCTTCGCCGCAGCGGCGAAAAACTGCACCTACTAAACTCCAATCCTCCACGGCCACCACCTGACTATGAATGCATTGCCTTACCCTGAAGCCTTGAAGGATGCCGGCGTTACGCTTTCCCGGATGACGGATGGCCAGAAAGAGGGGATGGTGGTCGGGAATGGTGACCTGTATGGTTTGGTCTGGGAAAAGGATGGCGGCTTGATCGTCCGCATCACGAAGAACGATATCTGGGATGCGCGCGTGGATTCATCAAACGACCAGCCTCTGCCGAAAGTGGATGTCCGTACTGGCGCGATTACCGGGTCAACGGGCGCGCCGCCGAGTTACAAGAATGTGTTTCCTCAGCCCAGGTGTGCCGTGGCACTGCGGCTTGGAGCGGTTCAGCCGGCGAAGCCAGTGAACGCGGAAGGAACATTGGATTTGCAGCGTGCCGTTGCCACGGTGACAACTGAAGATGGCGGCAAGGCCGAAGTGCGTGTATTGGCGGATCGGAATGCGCTTCTTCTTTTGACCGGCGAAGCCGTGAAGCTTGAGGAAATCGTTGCGGAAACCCTGCCTGCTGCGGAAACCGGAACCGCCGGAAATGTCGAATGGCTGCACATGAAACTGCCGGGCGATATGGATTACAAAGGCATGGAGTATTGTGCGGCTGTGGCGGGGGATGGGAACGTAAAGGCTGTTTCGCTGGTGACATCGTTTGACATTAAGACCGGCAATGTCAGAGAAGCGGCGATGGAGTTGGCGAGGAAAACTCTGGCAGAAGTCATGCAGTCGCGCGAGAAAGTCATTGCCGGGCATGAGGCGGTCTGGAACGGCTACTGGTCGCTCAGCGGCATTGAGCTGGCCGACACGGACATGCAGCGGTGGTGGTATCGGATACTGTATTTTGCCCGAACAATCTCTCAGCCGGGCGGCAGGTATCCGGTCGGGTTGGTGCCGCCGCTGGTGACAGACAGCACGCCCTGGCACGCGGACTTTCATTTCAATTACAACTCCTGGCAGCCGTTCTGGTCGGTGATCTCGCCGAACCACCCGGAACTTGCCGATCCCTGGATCGAATACGTCCACAGCCTGCTGCCGCGCGCGCAATGGCAGGCCAGGGAAATATTCGGATGTGACGGGGTTTATTACGCGATCAGCCAGTTCCTGCATGAGCCTGATCCGGCAGTCTGCAAGAGCGTGAACAAACGGTCACTGCAGATGGCACCGTGGGGGATGACGATTGGCATGGTCGGGATGACGGCGCAGAATCTCTGGCACAAGCACCTGTGCGATCCTGACCGCGTCTACCTTGAGGCAAAGATTTACCCGACGCTGCGTGAAGCCGCAAAATTCTATCTTTCGTTCGCGAAGCAATGTGCGAAGGACGGCTCCGGCAAGATTATGCTCGGGCCGTCATACAGTCCGGAGCATGGTGAGCTGGGCATTGCCAACTGCCCGTTCGACATCGCCTATGCGCAATATACGTTTGACGCATTTGACAAGGCGTCAAAAGAGCTGGGGAAGGACCGGGATCTGGCAGCTGAATGCCTGGCCGTGAAAGCCCTTCTTGCCGATTATCCTGTGGCGGCGGACTCGAAGGGAATGCCGGTGGTGGTGGACTGGGCCGGCTGTAAGTATCAGCAGGTGCCTCAACACAACATTGAAGTTCCGGCGTCACCCGTGTTTCCGTGTGAGCAGGTGACCTGGTTTTCGCCCGAGCCCGTGAAGGAGCTGTTCAGGCGGACGATCAAGGACACGAAGCAATGCGGCGGTAATTCGCATATCATGTTCAATATCGCCAAGGCGCGGTTATCCATGCCGGAAGGATTGAAGGACGGCAGGGACTTCTTTAAGAGCAGTGAGCTTGCAAACGGCCTGTTCATTTTTCACGATTTCGGGCATTTAACCTACATGGCGGAAAGCATAGGCGTGGTGGCGCTGGTCACTGAATTCCTGATGCAGAGCGTGGGCGACATCATCCGCGTGTTCCCGTGCTGGCCGAAAGAGCAGGACGCGAAGTTCAATAACCTGCGCGCGCAGGGCGGGTTCCTGGTTTCCGCAGAACAGATAGATGGCAACGTCGCGAAGATTGAAATCACCTCGACGGTTGGCGGCAAGTTGCGGCTGCTGAGTCCCTGGCCGGAATCCCAGAATGATGGCAAGCCGTTGAAACCGGATGCGGGCGGGGTTGTGGAAGTGGAGACAAAAGCCGGCCAGCAATTGACTTTGAGTCGAGCGGGGAAACCCCTTTGTTATTGAGTTCTCTCGCAAGTGATGAGCAGCAATGCCTTCACGGAATCAGAGAACAAACAAAAAAACCAAACAGCCATGCTAAAACACGAAATCACTCAGACTCTTGGAGCCATGGAGAAACGTCTCGACCAGCAAAACGAAAAGCTCGAATACGCGCCAGTCACCAACTACGCGTCGAAGGTCGTCAGGTGCCAGCAGTTCGGCCGGGACATCGCCATCTGGTCGGACGCGATTGACGCCGCGCTGGCCGAGACCGGCGGCGTCTATTTCGCGGCTTCCGAGGAGGCCTACTACATCGACCGCCCGATCATTCTGGACAGCGGCATGCACATCAAGGCCGACACCGGCGCCACGATCCGCCTTGTCGCCGACGCCAGGGTTTGCATGGTGCGCAACCGAAACTTGGCGGTTGTCCGGGATCTCGCTCCCGGAGCTGTTCCGCCATCCGGCATCCGCGACCATGACATCTCCGTCACCGGCGGGACGTGGGACCACGCCAGCAGCAAACGCAACGATACGGACGTGCGCGAGGATGCGGCCAACCCTATAATATACATTGCCTGGGGGAATTTCCTGTTCCTGAACGTCAAGGATGTCTCTTTCACTCATCTGCGGATCATGCGTTCTCCCGCCTTCGCGTTCCTGGCCAGTAACGGCGAGAACTTGCTGTTCCGCGACATCACCTTCGAGGAATGCTTCAGCGACGGCGTACATATCCAAGGTCCGACCAAAAACATCGTGATCAAGGACATTGCTGGCTGGACAGGCGACGACTTCGTCTCCGTGCTCAGTTACCGCGGCGAGACGAGCGAGGGCCCGATCGACCACCTCTGGATCAAAGGCCTGCGCATGGAAGGCGGCCACCGCGGCATGCGCCTGCTCGCCAGCAACGGCATTCTGGGCGACTACCCGCTCACCAACGTCGTGATCCAGGACGTCAGCGGAACCAGAGACTTAAAAATGTCAGTCTTCCCAAATTTACAACTACTGGAACCTCTTCGCGCCGTCAACGCACCCGCCGACGCCGGCTTCATGGATTGGATATTCCTGGAGAACATCGACTTCCTGGACAGCTATGCAGGGTGTGGTTATAACAAATGGAACGGTTGCATCCAGGTGCACAATAACATCGGCCACCTCTACCTAAAGAATATCCGCGGTTGCAGGCCGAACATCACGGTGGGCCCAGTCGCCCAAGCCAAACATGCCGACACTGAGCCAGGCTACACCCTGAAATTCGATTTCCCCGAACTCGATTGTCAGGTCGAGGAGATGGTCCTGGCAGGATTCCCAGATGCGGACCGGGACAAGATTGTCGAGAGTGTCCGCGGCGAGCGCGGCGTGGGCAAGGTGAAAAATTTGATTTTCAAATGACCACCTGGTCTCTCCTACCAATACCAAAATGAAACAACATTCAGACAACCAGCACAAAACCGATCCAGCCAACGAACCGTCCCCGCTTGACATGATGAATCCTATGAAACTCTGGCAGAAAGATCGGTTGGGAATGTTTGTTAACTGGGGCATCTACTCGATGATCGGCATCAACGAGTGGTGCAGGCGCGCAGAGCGGATCACGGAGGAGGACTACCAGTTCCTCATCGACAATTTCGACCCGGATCTCTTTGTTCCCGCCGAATGGGCGAAAGCCGCCAAGAACGCCGGCATGAAGTATGTCGTGATCGACACCAAGCACCACGATGGCTTCTGCATGTGGGACACCAAGTTCACCGACTACAAAGTGACCAACTCCCCGGCGCGCCGCGACGTTCTCAAGGAACTCGTCGCCGCCTTTCGCGCCGAGGGCATCCGGATCGGGCTCTACTATTCTATCAGCGACTGGCACCATCCCGATTACCTCATCACCAAGGACGGCAACCACGCCTTGGACCATTTGGCAGACGAGGAGATCGCCAAGCTCAACGAAGGGCGCGACATGAGCCGTTACGCCCAATACATGCGCGACCAGGTCCGGGAACTCCTCACCGAGTTCGGCGAGATCGTCGAGTTCTGGTTCGATGTCAGCGGGAAGATTTGCCCGGTCAAATGCGAATCGCAGGAAATGCTGGAGCTGATCCGCTCGCTCCAGCCGCACGTCATCCTCAACAACCGCCTTGCGATTCCCGGCGCACACGACTTCCTCACTCCTGAGGGTTATGTGCGCGACTCCGACTGTGTTGACAAGGACGGCAACAGCATCCCGTGGGAAGGCTGCCATACCCTGACAGCGGCCTGGGGGTATAACCGCGATGAAAAATCGTATTTCAAGACGCCGTTTCGCTGCCTGGAAATCCTCATCACCCAGACGAGCCTGAACGGCAACAGCCTCATGAATATCGGGCCGACCAGCCGGGGTTATATTTGCGACCGCGAAATGGAGATTCTCAATTATTACGCCCACTGGATGAGGCACAACTCGCGCTCGATCTACGGATGCGGTGCCGCCCCGAAAGAGCTTCCGCCTCCGCCCGCCGATTGCCGCTACACCTACAACCGCGAGCTCAACCGGCTCTATGTCCACCTGATGCGCTGGCCCACCGGAACGCTCGTCCTCCATGGCCTTGCAGGAAAAGTCAACTACGCCCAGCTCCTTTGCGACGGCACCCGGATGCAGTTAATCCAGCCGGAGAAATGGACCAACGAAAATCTCAACCCGAGAATCCCGGCAGGCGCGATCGGCCTGCGCCTGATGGATGCTCCCGAAAACATGCCGATCCCGGTGATCGAATGTTTTTTGAACCCGTAGCAAACCGGTAAAGACCTGGAGCCGGCCGGTCACTGCACCCAGTTGCCAGGGTCTTCTCCTTCTCTCTTGCGCTGGTTTATCAGTCCCTGCAAGTGTGCATACCATTCCCTCTCGGTGTAAGCAAGGGGATGGGACGGATCTTTCTTGTGTCGGCACATGTCCTCGTATTGCTTCCCCCATACTTCTACCACCCACGGATGCCGGTCCAGCCAACGCTGCATGGCCGCGATGTGGCTTTCCAGCTTGCCGGACGGATCCCGCGCAATCTCCCAGAGAACGCAGGGATAGTAAACCATTGCCACGTTGGCGGGGATCTCCTCCAGCAGTGCATCAAACAGTCGCCAACCGATGTCAATCTTGACACCGTCTCGCTCCGTGCACACATGCCAGTGTGCGCGGGTATCCTCGTTGATCAGGTCGTTGAATTGACCAGGGTCAGGTTCCTTGGATAGCCAAACGTGAAGATCGATGTCCGAGTCTTGGCGTTCCTCGCCTCGCGACAAACTGCCACCAATAAGGATGCTGCAGTCGGGATCGAACGCAACAATCTCGTCAATGAGCTTTGTGAGGATCTCTCGGTGTTTCATCAGGTCGTCATCCCCCAACGTTCAGCTCAGCCACATGGTGGTGGAGACATCGGTATAGCCGAGCAAGTCTTGGACGGATCGCAGGCACTCCCCGCCGAAATCATCTCAGCACCTCCCCGCCTCCGCGTGAAAACTGTTAGGCGGTGCGGGCGTTGAGGATTTCGATGAGTTCTTTGGCGGACTGGGGGATTTTTGTTCCGGGGCCGAAGATGGCGACGGCGCCGGCCTGGCGGAGGAAGTCGTAATCCTGGGCGGGGATGACCCCGCCGGCGACGACGAGGATGTCCGGGCGTCCGAGGCGCTTGAGTTCGGCCATGAGAGCGGGGAGGAGGGTTTTGTGTCCGGCGGCGAGGCTGGACATGGCGACGATGTGGACATCGTTTTCGACCGCCTGCTTGGCGGTTTCCTCGGGGGTCTGGAAGAGCGGGCCGATATCCACGTCGAACCCGAGGTCGGCGTAGCCGGTGGCCACGACTTTGGCACCGCGGTCGTGTCCGTCCTGGCCCATTTTTGCGATGAGGATGCGCGGGCGGCGGCCCTCGCGTTTTTCGAAGGCGTCGGCCAGCGTGCGAACTGCTTTGATGTCGTCCATATGTCCGTAGGATGAGGCGTAGACTCCGCTGATCGAGCGGATGACCGCCTGGTAGCGGCCGGCGACTTTTTCGACGGCGTCGCTGATTTCTCCGAGAGTGGCGCGGGCCTGGGCGGCCTCGATCGCGAGGGCGAGGAGGTTCCCGTGCTTCTTGTCTGCGGTCGCGGCGGTGATCGCGTCGAGGCAGCGGCGGACGGCGGCATCGTCGCGCTCGGCGCGGAGTTTTTTGAGGCGTTCGATCTGGGAGATGCGGACGGCCGTATTGTCCACGGTGAGGATATCGAGCGGGTCTTCTTTTTCGAGGCGGTATTTATTGACGCCGACGATCGTCTCGGTGCCCGAGTCGATTTTTGCCTGCCGGCGGGCGGCGGCTTCCTCGATGCGCATTTTTGGCAGGCCGGTTTCGATCGCCTTCGACATCCCGCCAAGGGCTTCGACCTCCTGGATGTGGGCCCAGCCCTTTTCGAGGAGATCGCGGGTGAGTGCCTCGACGTAGTAGCTGCCGCCCCACGGATCCACGACCGAGCAGATGCCGGTTTCGTTTTGGAGGAAGAGCTGGGTGTTGCGGGCGATGCGGGCCGAGAAGTCAGTCGGGAGGGCGATCGCCTCGTCCAGCGAGTTCGTGTGGAGGCTCTGGGTGTGGCCCATCGCGGCGGCCATCGCCTCGATGCACGTGCGGGCGATGTTGTTGAACGGATCCTGCTCGGTGAGCGACCATCCGCTCGTCTGCGAGTGCGTGCGCAGGGCCATGGACTTCGGGTTTTTCGGGTTGAATCCCTTGACGATCTTCGCCCAGAGGACGCGCGCGGCGCGCATCTTCGCGACCTCCATGAAGAGGTTTTTTCCCTGCGCCCAGAAGAACGAGAGGCGCGGGGCGAACGCGTCGATGTCGAGCCCGGCGGCCGTGCCGGTGCGGAGATACTCCAGCCCGTCCGCCAGCGTGTAGGCCATTTCGAGGTCGGCGGTGGCACCGGCTTCCTGCATGTGGTAGCCGGAGATCGAGATCGAGTTCCACTTCGGCATTTTCTGCGACGTGAACTCGAAGATGTCGGCGATGATCCGCATCGAGGGTTCCGGCGGATAGATGTAGGTATTCCGCACCATGAACTCCTTGAGGACGTCGTTCTGGATTGTTCCGGCGAGTTGGTCGAGCGTGAGGCCCTGCTCGAGCGCGGTGACGATGTAGAACGCGAGGACCGGAAGGACGGCACCGTTCATCGTCATCGAGACGCTGATCCGGTCGAGCGGGATCCCGCCGAAGAGAATCTTCATGTCGAGGATCGAATCGATCGCAACGCCCGCCTTGCCGACATCGCCGACAACCCGGGGATGGTCGGAATCGTAGCCGCGGTGGGTCGCAAGGTCGAAGGCCACCGAGAGCCCCGCCTGGCCGGCCGCGAGGTTGCGCTTGTAAAATGCGTTCGATTCCTCCGCCGTCGAAAACCCGGCGTATTGCCGGATCGTCCACGGGCGCTGGACATACATCGTCGCATACGGCCCGCGCAGGAAAGGCGCAACGCCCGCCGTGTAGCCGAGATGCTTGCAGTCCGCCAGATCCGCAGGACCGTAGGCCGGCTTCACCGGGATCGTCTCGTTGGTCACCCATGCCGAGTCGGCGGGAGATTTTCCGGTCTCGGTTTGGAAGGCATGCTGCCATGCGGCCTCGGTGGCGGCGGGTTCCGGACTGAAGGCGATTTGTGTGAAGTCAGGGCATTTCATGGTGGCAAGGAAAAAATGAGGATGTGTTCAGGGAACGACCGGCAGGATGACGGTCGGATGCACGCTGGAAGCGTGCGCTCCAGGCGTGCGGTCGGGCGTGCGCTCCGGGCGTGCGGTCGGGCGGATGCGAGCGCAGGGTCATTTGGCGAGTTCTTTATTCAGATTAGTGAGGAAGGCGAGGCAATCGGATTTGATATGGATGAAGTCGTCCACGCCCGAGGCCTTGTGCGCTTCGATCTGGTCCGCCGGGTATCCGGCCAGGAAGACTTTGACGCCCGGCATTTTCGCTTTCAGCGCCGGGACAAATGCGGGGATGATTTCCGGATAGGTGTCGTCCGTCGAGCAGACGACAACGACCCGGGCATTTGAGGCGGCAGCCTGTTCGAGCGCTTCCTCCACGGACTTCGCGCCGGCGGCCTGCTGGCGGACGTCGCAGCCGCCCGGGGAAAAGAACCCGGATGCGAAATCGGCGCGGGCTTTCGATTGTTTGGGAGGACCGAATTTCGCGAGCCAGACCCGGGGCGGATTCTTGCCGGAGGCGGCGCGGAGCCGCTCGTAGCCTTCGGCGGCGCGGATGACGGGCACGCGGGTGATCGCGGGCATGTTGGCTCCCTTGCGAGGCAGGGCCTTGCTGACCTCGCCGATCGTGGCGCCGGCTTGGAAGGCTTTGGCGACGTCATCCACGGAGGCCGATGCAAGACTCACCCCACCCTTGCGGACGGATGCGATCCGCTTCGAGCGCGCGGCGAATTTTTTTTGCGAATCGTCCGGGTTCGGCGCGAGCGGGGTTTCGGAAGGATTCGGGAACAGGTTGACTCCGAGGACGGACTCGCGGCGCTTCGAGACCGCGTCGAGGCGGGCCTTCGCGCTGAGCGCGACGGCGGATTGGGGGAACCCCTCGCGGAGCGCGACCGCCATGCCGCCGTGCTTCTCGACCTCCTGAAACAAGTCCCAGGCTTTTTTTGCGAGCTCAATCGTGAGGGATTCCACATACCACGAGCCGCCGGCCGCGTCGGCGACCTCGGCAAACCCGCATTCTTCGGCCAGAATCACATGGACATTGCGGGCGATGCGCGAGGAAAACTCGTCCGGCGTGCGCACCGTTTCGTCGAAGGCCGCGACGTGCATGCTGTCCACTCCGCCGATGACGCCCGCGAAGCCTTCGGCCGTAGCGCGGAGCATGTTCGTGTGCGGGTCGAGCATGGACTTGTTGAAAATGCTGCAGCGCCCGTGGATGAAGAGCGGGGCGGGCTTGACGCCGAAGGCCCCGACAATCCGGGCCCAGAGCAGCCGGGCCGCGCGGATCTTCGCGATCTGCATGAAGAGGTTGGATCCGAGGGAGAGCGCCATGACAAAACGCGGGGCAATCTCATCCTCCGGAACCCCTGCCGCCGCAAGGGCGCGGAAATATGCCGCTCCGGTCGCGAGCCCGAATGCGAGCTCCTCGACGGCCGTGCCGCCGGCATCCGCCCAGAGGTTGGCCTGTATGCCCGCCGTGCGGATCCCTTTTCCGGCCGCCCATTTCGAGACGGCGCCAAGTTCCGCCAAGGCGTCGTCGAGCGAAAGATCGAGCTTCCCGTCGCGCGCCCACTCGGTCAGCGGATCGGCGAGAACGGCACCGGAGAAACCCTTCTCCCCCGAGAGCGCTTTCAGAAGTCCGGCCATCGGAAGCGCGCTGGCTCCGGCAAAAACGAGCACGGGGGCGGCGTGAAGATCCACGCCGGCAAAGGCGCGCGCGGCATCGTCGAGGGTCGCCAGCGAAAGCCCGCATTCCCCGACTTCCCCGCAAACCGCCTCGTCGGGATCCTGCCCGTGCCGGGTGGCGACATCCGGCAGAACGACGACCGCGTTCTGCCCGCGCAGGAGGTCGCGTTTGAGCGCGGCGTTGAAATTGTCCAGGCATCCGCAAGAGAGTTCCTGCGCGATGAGCCACGGCTTGGCTTTGAACCCCGAGGCCGATGAGCCGCGCACGAAGGGGGCGAGCCCGGGCCAGCTCTCCGGAAGTGCGAGCGCCTCGAGATCCTCTTGGCCGTAGATCGGCTGGAGCTTGATGCCCTCCGGGGTCGGAGTGATCAGCTTTTTTTCAAAGGAGGCCCCTTTGAGCGACTCCTCCGCCGCTTTTTTCCATTCGGCGTAAGTGGAGGCAGGAAATTCGTCGAGAGTGAGGGTCATGGGAATGATAGGAATAATGGGAAGGATGGGAAGAAATGCGGGCGTTTTTCTTACTACTTAATTCTTAAAACTTAATACTTTTTTGTCACCGGACTTCCTCGACGACGGCCTCGCGCGTGCTGCCATTGAC
>Ga0194039_1000909_pt1 | contig 16611 bp, 7 predicted proteins | sample JunL228m_MetaG_FD_148679 | JGI IMG/M metagenome (GOLD analysis project Ga0194039, IMG submission 148679) | Anoxic zone freshwater microbial communities from boreal shield lake in IISD Experimental Lakes Area, Ontario, Canada - Jun2016-L227-8m | ecosystem: Environmental > Aquatic > Freshwater >... | reverse complement strand
TCTCTTTTCGTTGTCCCTTGCTTCCAATGCGAGTCTTCTCTCATCAAGTGCTGCGATTCTTTCCGCTGTAGCTTGAGCATGCTGTTGTTTTTCTAACGTCAATGCTGCTTTGGCTGCTGCTTCTTCGAGCATAGCAGCAGTTTTTTTGGCTTCCTCGTCTGTTTTTTCTCGTCTGGCTGTGTCTCTATCAAGTTCTGCTTGTTGTTTTTCACCGGAAAGGGTTGTCTTTTCTGCTGCCAAGGCAGCATTGGCTGATTCTATTGCTTTTTTTTCACTTTCCAGTGCAAGTTTTTCTAACCTAAGTGCGGAAAGTTCCGCTGCTATTGCGCCTATAGTGGTTGTTATAGACGCAACACCCCCTGCTGCTGCTCCTGCAGCGGCTGCTGCTGCTGTAGGTAACGTAACTGGCGCTGTTCCAGCTGTGCTCAATGTAGCCAAATACCCATCAATGATAATTTTTTGTCTTGCAGTTTCATCAATCAATGCTTGTCTTGCAAGGGTTGTAGCAGCCTCTGCATCTTTTTGGTCTTGCACAGCGGCAGCTGCCGCTGTTTTGGCTGCACTCTCAATTGCTGCTGCTGCTTGTTCTACAACAAGGGCATCTCTTCTAGCATCAGCAATGATTACACTTGCATCAGCTTGTGCTTTTGATGTGAGTGCTAATGCCTTCGTCTCTTCCGCTGTGACGGCATCCTTGGCAGGCTGTAGTTTGGCTTCTTCTATTTTTAGTTCGTCCGTCACAGCAGTAATTTTGTCTTTTTCGGCTGTCAACGCTACCGTGGCAGCTGCAAGCTTTGCTTCTTCGTTTTTCAGCGATCGATTGGTTTCAATCAGTAGGGTTTCCTTTGGAGCCAACTGTGCGTTGATCGCATTTAGTTTGACTTGCTCTGCAGTCACTTGTTCAGTGACTAGTTTTAGGCTGGCTTCTGCTGCAGTCACTTGTTCAGTGACTAGTTTTAGGCTGGCTTCTGCTGCAGTCACTTGTTCAGTGACTAGTTTTAGGCTGGCTTCTGCTGCAGTCACTTGTTCAGTGATTAGTTTTAGGCTGGCTTCTGCTGCAGTCACATTTGCAACTGTGTCTTTTAGTTTTTTTCCCTCTGCCTCCAATGCTTGCTTGGATTCAGATAATTCTTGTTCCAAACGCTGCTTTTTTAGTATGAGTCTACCAACCTCTAAACTTAAAATACGTTTTTGGTTTGTCAACTCGCGTACCTCATTACGCAGCACATCCACATCCCCTGTCGCTGTAGAGCCTGTTGTGTCACCTGCAATGGGAGAGGTTATGGCTGGTTCCGATGTAGTTGATGCGACTGCTGCTGCTGCTGCTGCTGCTGCTTCATCTGTATCTTCTTCATCTATTGCATCAGCAGCGTGTATGGCATCAGCTTCACCTTTATCAGATGCTTCAGGTGCACCATCTGTGCCAGCCACTGTAGGAGACTTAGACACTATATCGCCTGGACGATGTCCTCCTTCGGGTGCATCTGTAACGATATCAGTGATTCCGCTGCCCCCAGGCGGCGCACCCGATGGAGCTCCCACTTCCACGCCAGATGCCCCTGCTGTACCCCCAGGCGGCGCACCCGATGGAGCTTCCACGTCCACGCTAGAGGGCCCTGTTGTACCCACCTCCACACCAGCGATGGGTCCCGCCATCAACTTTGCTTCAGCGACCTGCGCTTGGTGGATGATCTGCTCCGTGTCGAATATGGCGCTGATTCCCTCGTTGATGCTGCTTTCAATGGCATGTCTGTCCACTCTATTCTTTTCTATTATTTTGTTTTTTTCATGTTGATCTTCTTCACACAGGCCGTGGAAATCCAGCCGCGGCACCAGCTTGGCGTAGCGCGCGCCTGCATCAATGAAGATGCTTTGCAGTTTTCGCAGGAGAGGATATATGTCTAAAAACGCTGAAAGGTCCAATGGAACGCTGGTGTTTGCCGCGACTTTAATCTTTGATACATTACGTACTAATTGATCGAACCCACCTAGACCGTCTAACTCATCAAACAATCTTCCATTGTATTCTGTGTGTTTATCCATAAATGGAAAAAAAATATCAAATCCTACTTCATACAGCGTAACAAATCCTGAAAACATAAGCAAAGAATGCTTCATATCAAAAACCTCACGTCCCACGCACAAGCTAGCAAAGTCCCTGATCATCACAGCCAGCTCCCGCGCCTGCCCAAGGTAGGGCGTGATCATTGTTACGTTGGCAAAATCCACAGCACTGGTGAGCCTATAGTCCACGAGCTGGCGCAGCTTCAGCTCAAGTCGAACGCATGGTCTATACAATAATATAAAAAAAGCCAGTATTGAATCTAATCCTGCCACGTCTACGAATCGTTGCAGCGAAGTCCGTGTACCCACTTTTAATAAAGGAAAAATCCATTTGCTCACAGAATCCCATAATTTGACATGATCCAAGTTTACAAGGGAACCTGCAACTGTATGTAACGCGTTAAGTGAGTCCATAGCATCAGCGCCAACAATTGCTGTCCATTTAATAGGGGTTATTTTGGTGTTAGCATATGATGTAGCAGTTTTTAATGTAAATCCAATGAAAGAATCAGCAACAGCTATGTTTGCACTATATTTGGTCTCCATGGATCCAAGTGACAGTCTAATATCAACAGGAGGAAACATTTTGAAATTAGTAACTAACATCTCTTCAAAATAGGCAAATATTTTTTTTGGTTCTACCGGCCTCACGTCGCTGTCCCCACCAAACAAATTGGATATGGGCGCGTCCACCAGGAGCATAAAAATGTCCATATACTTGTCATACCATCTATAATACAATGGAATACAATCCATGGCCAGTTTCATGACACTATCTGTTTTGTTGACATTGGATATGAATATTTGTTTATATTGAGGTGTCGCACTGGCTTCAAATGTTAACATAAATTTGCGAATGGTATCAACTTTTTTATCAGTCGCTACTTGCATTCTCCCAGGTGTTGCAGGGGCAACATATCGGAAGACTTGGAGAAACAGGCTGGCGACAGGCTGGAGAAATCCAACAGAGAGCCATGACATGTAATCCAATTTCTTGTCAAAAAATAGATCATAAAACAAGGAGTATTTTTCATCACAAACATCTTGTGTATCAATAATAGCATTGTATGCCTCTATGTCATTAAAAAAAGAATGGAAAAAAAACAGTGATCGTCTGAATAAATGAAGCAAAGCATCTGTTTCACTGCATTGGCACGCAATGCACCCTATTTTTTGGCGTAGTTGTATGAATTCAGGATCACATGCTTCAAGTATAGGAAAAAATGACGACCTGGCCATCAGAAAATGAACTATCTGCCTGATCAGAATTACAATAGACGGCGTCGTATTGAATCTGGAAAAAACTGGAGGATTGATAGCTCCACCTGGTGGGAATTCACGTAACAAAAGAGGCACCATTTTTTGAATAACAACAGCAACAAGCGAGCGGCTTGCTGCGTCCAGGATTTTATTGCAGTTTGGCATGTGATATGTGTCATATTTTTTGTCCATTACATCCTCAAGCAGAGCACTAGCAAATGAAAAAATAAGCGATTGAAAAAAACGAGGATCACTACGATAGTAAGGTATGAATTTGTTTTTGATTGCACATTCATTATCTACATATTCATTTGTTAAAAAGGAATCAAACATGTCTCCAATGGGAACAGCAGCAAGTTCACCAAACGAATCCTCCCAATCTGCATACGTTTCACTCGTCCACTCGCTGTAGGTGCAGCAGATGAAGCGCAGCGTGGCGATCAGCCTGCCCTTGTAATTTTCGGCTTTGTCGTCCCCAAAGTCATCGCGGTCGATCTCGTGCCAGAAACCGGGTGCCGCTGCGGGCGTCTCCGCTATTCCGCGTAGCAGCTGCTGTATATTATATACTTCATCCAGGATAAGCTCCTTTGCATTAGTTGCAGTAGACATTGATTTCTCCAGGTCTGACACATTGCGTGTGTCTGCATCTATCTTGAGTTTTTTCATGCTGTCATATAAGTGTGTAGCAGTACCCAAGTGTTGTTCTACCTTTCCCACTGGTGTTATAATGGTAGGACCAGCCGAAGGACCGGGAGCCATCACAGACTCTGCGTCTTTGGCGGCCTGCACCTCTGACTGTATGCCAGGCAGCACCGATTCGACAATAGCGATCTCGCGATCGATATGGGCGACAGCTTTTGCCTTGAATGTATCCCTGGCATCTTCAACCACATGAAGCATAACCGGAAACTCAACACGCATGAACATATTGGAACAATGCACATCATCAAACAACTTGAAGAGGGTTTCAGCGTACCATTTTTTAAAAAGCAGGGCATTAAATAAGATGTGTGCTCTGAACTCATGCGCATGATCGTTTAAAAATGTTACGAGTGGGTTGCTTAAACCAGACAAAACATTAAATTGTTTCCGAATGTCGCTAATTTTTTTATCGCTAACAAATTTGCCATCTGACGAACAATCTACACTGACTGCTGCGTTATAAAAATTACACAACACGCCTGTATTGGTTGAAGTATCACAGAAGGTCGTAATTTTTGTTACATGATCATCATCCGTGCTCAACACCTTTTCTGCATCTGGGTTCAAATTCGTAGCCTCTGTAACAGCGGCAACGAACAAGTCATACACGCTGTCTGGGTCGTCATAATAATGCTGCTGAAATCGCTGTACCATAACCTCCCCATATCTCGAAATACTAAAAAAATAGCGCAAGCAACGCTCAGTTAACGCCAATGACTGAACGTGACGATTGTCATGTGGAATAGCATCTGTAGCTCTCAAGGCATAGCTGAACATGTTGGCTGGAAAGATAATGTAAAAATAAACAGATACCTCGTCAACCGCAAGCCTGATGGATTTAGGAAGGGTCCGCAGAGTCAACATGTATGTAAGAAATTGTATAAAATTGACGTGTGGCACGCCATATTCAGTAAAATCAGTCATGATGTGAGTATCCATCAGAGGTGCGTCACTCATGTTACACCCATTGCTAATAAGATATCTCAGTCGTACTACTATTCTATACAATGATTGCAAATGAAGCAATCCGTCTGGTATGACTGTACTCTGTAGTTTTCTTCTCAAATCATCTTCTGCATAAACAGCGTCCAATTCTGCTCTATACTCAGCTGACACTCTTCTCATAATCACAAATACATGTGTAACAATCACTTGCAACGACTGCGTCTGTTTTTTTTTGAAGACATCTGGAGTGTCCCCTGAATAGGGCAGAAGAATCGACGCTGCCGGCGCCATGCAGATGCACAGAGCCCCCTTGAAAAAACGCGAGAAAAATGTCTCATCTGCGCTGAAACTGACGTTGTAATAAGGAGGCACCACGACCTTCATGGAGGCATTGAAAGTTGAATAAACGTTTGTCATTTCATCTGCCAGTTTTTGTTGGTGCTTGCAAGGAAGAAAATTGTACTCGCGAAGCAGACACTGTATAAAAAAATCATATTCATATGCACCTGGGTCAATTATTACAACATTATTCCATTTCTCACAATATCTTGCAGCCCTGACAAACAACCCGGTGAGCTGCTGCAAAAAACAGACGGTGCGAACATTGTTGTATATGTCTGTGTCATGGAAAAGAGCTCTAAAATATTCATGTGTAATATTTGTATCGGCACAAACACTGCGCAACGTGTCGACGAATGGTATAAACAATGAATGTATCTTCCAATTATCGTCTTCAACAGATTCATTAAGTATTCCAGTTTTGAAGCTGTCCAATGCAGTAAATGATTCCGCTATTTGAGCTGCTTCAGCTTCAAAAAAACAAAAAAAACGATAAATCAGACGGATATTCTCCACAAAAAAAATATCGTTGGAGATGACAAAGGTAAAATTTGCTATTGTGGTTGAGTCCAGATAATCAGTGGTATATTTCTTTATCACTTGAAAAGCGTAATGTCTGACTACCTCAAATAAACATGAGACATCACTAAATGAGGACATAGAAATTGCACTGGAATATATGTCCTCAAAAATTGATACAAAAAAAATACGCAGATTGTTTAAAAGGGAATCACTGCTGAATACATAGTCTGCCTTTGTTGCATCAGCGTCTTTTGAGAGATAGAGACTATGAAGCTCATCCACAAAAAATCTAAGTTTGTCGTAGACATGACTAGGAAGAACAAAATCTTTTAAATCGTCAAATGGTATCTCATCGCACATGCCTAGAAATCCTACGATGAGCCGCATTACCAACACGTCCAGATTGGGAGCATTCATATCCAACGCGCTGTAGGTTTCGAATCGCACGTCAGCATTGTACACGTGGACGGCTGCTGCGGCTGTGGCGGCTGGTGTTGCTGCTGTGACTGCTGCTGTGGATGAGGCTGCTGCGGCTGCGGCGACTGCTGTTGGCGACGAAGGCGCTGGTGTTGCTGCGGCGACTGCTGTTGGCGGCGGCGGCGCTGGTGTTGCTGCTGCGGCTGCTGTTGGCGGCGGCGGCGCTGGTGTTGCTGCTGCGGCTGCTGCGGCTGCGTCTGGTGGCCCTGGTGGCGGCGGCGGCGCTGGTGTTGCTGCTGCGGCTGCTGCGGCTGTTGCGGCTGCGTCTGGTGGCCCTGGTGGCGTTGGTGTTGCTGCTACTGCTGATGTGTCTGGCGGCGGCGGCGCCGGCGGCGCTGGTGTTGCTGCTGCGGCTGCTGCGGCTGCTGCGGCTGCGTCTGGTGGCCCAGGTGCTGCTACTGCTGATGTGTCTGGCGGCGGCGGCGCTGGCGGCGCTGGTGATGACGATGGTGCCACTATAGAGACTAAAGGCAATACACCCACATCCGCTGGAGCCGGTGCTGTCGCTGGTGTTGCTGATGCAGCTGCTGCTGGCAGTGGCGGCGGTGGCGGCAGCGGGGGCGGTGGCGCCACTGGAGAAATTGCAGGCGATGCACCGCCTGAACCCCCACCCGTTGCAGCCGGTGCTGGCCCCACAGCGACGCCGCCTGTTACTCCTGTCGTCCCCGCTGCGGCTGTGGCGCCGGCGGCGGCGGCTACGGCTGATGTGTCTGGTGGTGCTGCTGAGCCTGCTACTGCTGCTGCTCCGGCTGCTGCTGTTCCAGCTGCGAACATGGCATCTGCAATTGTATTCAATGGAACACACACTTTCAGGAAAAAATTGTAAAACAAAGTGACACCTTTTTTAGTCTCTGTATACTGAGATGTATAAAGCGCACTGCTAGTATCATCAATTAGAATGGTGATATTTTTTATTTTTATGCGAAGAGATGCAGCTCCATTTATCATAGATACATTGGAAGCATATTTGGATTCTTTAATTACATCTGTAAGTTCAGCTCCAAACATGATACCATGAACATATCTGTACACATCATCCATTTTTTGATCCATGGCAACATCAAGACTAAATGAAGCAATATCAGCATCAGCATATTTGGTCCATTTCCTGCTTGCTGATTCTTCAAACACAGACACATTAAACTGTCTTAAGAAATAAAAGGCTACTCGTTCAATGGCTGTATGCATTTTAAATGAATCCAATTTTGATTTATCTGACTTGCATAGAGTATACAACTTATTAACATATCCACCTAATACCTTAATCTGATCTGATGTTACATCAATTTTTCTATTTGCTACAATTAAATCATTTAGAGAGCGTGTCAAACCTAAAAGTGTTTTCAAACTATTTTTGAATGTGCGTCCTTCTTGCAATGCATATCTTGTTGAAAAAACATCTATAAATTTATCAACTCCTGCATTTGTAATATTCGTTTTTATCATATCCCACACATCAATGCGTACTTGTATCTCAGGATCGCTTAATCTCGAGTCAACAACAGCATCATATATAGCACCCAATCCAACCCCCACATGAAAAGCACCGGGACCGCCCATGCTATCCCCGAGCGCGTCCGTGTCGCTGTCGTCGTCCGCCCACACCAGTCCCTCCGTCGACCCTGTGTCATCCGCGCTCACGGCTTCCGCCGCGCCCCCGCCGTGTGGCGCGAAGGGGTCGCGCCTGCGCCTGCGCACGATGCTGGCCATGGTCCATTGGTGGTGGGCAGGGGGCCTAAATACGCCCATGGCGTACAAAAAGCGCCGCCACAGCATGCAGGGCAAAAAAATGGCGAGCGGCGGCACGATCCGCCTGGACTTCGCCCTGCACGCGCTGGACGCGGACGAGGAGGCGACCTGCAAGGGCATGGTGGAGCGCGAGCGGGGCGCGCGCCTGACGCTGATGCCGACGCACCACATGAACGCGTTCGGGGACCTCACCGGCTTCAAGTTCGAGTGCCCCGCGGAGGTCGCGGGCGCGTGCCTGCCCATCTCGCGGCGCATGTTCTTCGGGCACACGGCGGCGCAGGCGCTCGAGGGCGAGGAGAGCATCATGCGCCTGATGGCGCGCGAGCAGGACAATCGGGCCACCATGCGGGCGTTCCTGGAGTCCGTCGAGGCGGCGGCGGCGTCGCCGGCGCTGCTGGACTGCATTCCCGACAACAACGACGCGTTCACCGCGCACGGGCTGCTGCGGGGCACCGACCTGCGGACCGTGGAGTGCAAGCCGTGGATGCCCGAGGTGCCCGAGTCCATCGGGATCTACCACGCGTACATGCGGGGGTACAACCGGGACGTGCGGGCGCACAAGATGTTCCTGTGCTGCAGCGGGGGGCTCGAGAAGGCGAGCGACGCCTTCTGCAACCTGATGATCGACGTGGGCGACAAGTGCACCGCGCAGGAGGTGGTGGACAGCGAGGAGGCGTGGTGGCTGCGCAAGGCGTGCTCCCGCGCGCGCTGCCGGCTGCTCAAGGGGCTCGCGGACGCGTTCGGGCTGCGCGTGCAGCATATTCAGGTGATGATGTGAATAAGGCACGCTACTTTTCCGGAAAATAACGCTCATTTTTTTCGCAGGATATCCAGGCGCACACCGCGACCGGCATGGCGATCCCATGCACCGACACGGTGGAGCACGACCTGGCCCGCGCCGGGGGCAGCGTCGCGGTGTACAACGGGTGCTGCGACACGACGCGCCCGTTCAACGGGATCCTGACGCGGATGCACCCCGCGGAGGGGCTGTGGCTCTTCCGCGGGGCGGCGCGAGGCGAGGGGTTCGGGTCCATCTACGGCGACGGGCGCGTGTGCGGCGCGTTCCCCACGTCGCAACCCCCCTCCTCGAGGACCAACGCGATGCTCGCGGGGGACGCGGAGTGCATCGTGCGGCTGCACCAGCAGCGCCCAAGGGGGACGGGGCGGTACATGTGCTTCGACGAGGCGTACTTCAGGACGCTCGAGCGGATGCAGTGGGACAGGGACAACAGCTTCATCGAGCTCATGCCCATAGTCGTCGGCATACCTTAAAAAAAAGAAAGGACCAGTCGCCGATGTGCCACCGAGAAAAAAAGGCCGACAAATAGATGGACCCGTCCTACCCAAAGACCTTCCTGGAGGCGATCATGGAGACGATGCAGTACGTGGAGCGATGCAGGGACAACGACGGGATCAAGAAGAACGACGTGCTGGACAGCATGGAGAACAGGCTCAGCTTCATGCTGCGCAAGATGGTGGCGCAGCCCACCAGCACGTCGTTTTGCGTGTTCAGGAACGATGGGCAGTGATAGTTTTATATAAAAAAACTCAAAAGTCTGCCTCCCTGCTGGGATCCAGCAGCAGCCTGACGCCGTCCCGACGGGGCTCGGGCGTCTGCATGGAGTCGGGCACGCGCGGGGGCAGCACGGCGTCCGCGGCGTGCGGGTCATTTTTCACTGGCGAGGCGTCGACGCGGGCGACGGAGGCCGGGAGCGGCTCCCACGCGGCGCAGTCGGCCTCGCGCACCACTAGCCCGAGCTCCGCGTCGATGTCGAGCTCCTCGTCCTCCGCGGATTGCTGCGCGAAGGGCGTGGCGAGCATGGAGGTGACCTCGGTGGCCTCGGACAGCTGGGCGTCGAGCTCGCTCATCACCCGCTCCGCGTCCTCGAGGCCGGAGCCGATGCCGGCGTTCTTCATGGCCTGCGAGGACAGGCGCAGAGACTGCATGAGCTCCTTGTCGAGCTCGCTGCTGCGGAGCGCGTCGAGCTGCTTGTCGACGATCAGCAGGCCGTTGCGGAGGCGCTCCAGGCGCTGCTGGGCGCGCCGGCGCTCCACGAGCTTGACCCTGGCGCCGGGGGCGTCGCCCGCGCGGCGGCGCGCGAGGGCCTCCTTGCCCAGGGCGGTGGCCTCGAGCGCGGTGGCCTCCTCGCGGCTGAGCAGGCTGCGGCGGCACGACTCCAGGGTGTCCTCGGCGTCGCCTAGGTCGTCCTCGTCGAGATGCGGGAGGAAGCGCGCGCGGATGTGCAGAAACGTGCCCGCGAGCGTCTCGAGGAGGCAGTTCATATCGCGCCAATGAAGCGTATGCGGGCTCAAATACGCGCGCGCGAAAAAATGGTGTGTATATCTTGCGCGAAAAAGGTGAGTAAAAAATTTGGCACAAAAAAGCGAGTAAAAAAATTGCCACAAAAAAGCGAGTAAAAAAATTGCCACAAAAAAAGAAGGGCGCGAGCAGCGGGGCAGATGCCAGGGGATGCGCCAGTATAAAAACAAAAAAAAGACGCGCCGCAAGATGCAGACAGGAGATGCACCGGCGCCAAATGCAGACGAGGAGGAGTCGGACTACGGTTCAGACCCAGGCGCATCATCAGACGACGAGTGGAACGTGGACCAGTTCAGCGACGTCGAGAGGATGCCGCTGCACAACATGCAGAAGAACCTGTCGTACATCAAGCGCAAGTGCAAGGTGCAGCTGGAGGCGCTGAACGCGATGAGAGGGCGCGAAAACGTCAACAAGGAGCAGTACGACGAGGTCGTGAAGGCCTTCATCGCGGCCGAGCTCGAGCTCACGGAGCGCCGGGCGTTTGACGCAGCCAAGTGCATCCGCGCGGTGGAGGGTGACGCGGACGCGCTGCCGGGGCGGGGAATCCACGAGGACATCCACACGTGGAGCGTGGAGCACTTTGTGGCGCGCAAGAAGGGCCCCGGGCTGCCCTACAGGCGGCGGGAGTTTGGCATCGTCATTGACGAGAAGTCGATCAAAAACTACGACAGCGTCAACGTGCAGACCAACCTGGAGTACAACAGCGAGCCGCACGTGTGGCTGCAGCTGCTGCACTCGGTGTACACCAGCCTGCTGTACGACAGCACGCAGAGGGGCAACTACACCGCGAGAGCCGACGGCAAGGACGTGCGGCAGTTCATCTTCCTGCAGGAGAATCCAGGGCCCAGCTTCATGGAGGCGATGGAGAGGGCGGCGGCCGACGCGAAGCAGCAGCTGGAGGCGCGGACACGCCCCGCCGCGATCGCGCTGTTTCCCGCGGTGAGCAACGCCGACATCGGCCCCAGAACGGAGAAGGAGCACGTGTTCAACACGGGGGGAAAGCACGCGCTCAAGTACAGGGTCGCGAGGCTCTCCAACCGGAACACGCACGTGGACGAGAAAAGGAGGAGGGGGGGCAGCATCGACGCGGTGAACGAGGAGACGAGCAAGTTCTTCAACGAGAAGATCGCGCCGCACACGGAGTGCAAGTGGGTGGAGCTGCAGCTCCGGCTGCACGACAGCGTGCACTTCATCCGGATCCTGCGCACGCCGAAGAAGACCAACTACGCCATGATATACCCGTTCTTCGCGCGCTCGGACGACGAGTCGGACGCGCACTTCCGGGAGAAGGCGTACGACGTCACCAACGTCAAGCCGTACGCTGTGAAGACGCCGTGGATCCCGGGAAAGGTCGTGGTGGCGCGCATATCGGAGGTCGACACCATGGTGGAGGCGATACAGACCATCAGGGTCAACCCCGCAGGCTACAAGCGCCTGACGGACGACGCAGGCATCGCGCAGAAAATCGCCGACGGCAGCCCCATGAAGGACGACGTGCGCGTGTACTACAGCATCCAGGACGAGTACTTTGGGCAGTGGACCGTGTGGTTCGTGCACTACAAGGCGCAGATCCTGGGGGTGCAGGTCTACTACCCGTCGACCGCGATGCTGCACGCGAACAAGGCGGACACGCGGCGCGCGCTGTACAATGTGAACGGCACCCCCCACAAGCACTGGAAGTCCACGCCGAGGCGCTACCTCAAGACGGTGCTGGACCCGTCGTACTGGCCCAGCCTCACGGTGGAGGTGAAGTCCAGCTGGCACGTGCTGAAGCCCATCAACGGCACGTACACGCCGATACGCCTGGATAACGTGGGGAACGTGTGGGTCAACGACAGCGGCAACGGCGTCTACCTCGGAACCATGGAGGAGAGAGACGACGGAACGTTCCACGTGGTGTACAACGACGGGAGCAACACGGAGAACATGACGTGGGCCTTCTACAAACAGAATGTACTCGCGTACGTCACGGCCGACACCCCCCTGAACGTCACGGGGCGGTGGGCCAACTTCTCGCAGATGCCGGGGAGGGACACCGTGAGGATCGAGATCACTCCGAAGACCCTGCCAGTCGCAGTAGGGAAGGCCAATGAAGCAAAGGGGCCAGCTCCTCACACGACGCCCGACGCGCACCTGGGGGCCGTGATGGAGAGCCTGGGCGACATCCGGCGGGCGCTGAACCACGTGGCGATGCTGAAGCTGGCGTGAAAGTGGCTGGAGTGCAAGTGAAAGCGGCTGAAGCTGGCGTAAAAGTGGCTGGAGTGCGAGTGAAAGCGGCTGAAGCTGGCGTAAAAGTGGCTGGAGTGCAAGTGAAAGCGGCTGACGCTGCCTTAACCCCTAGCTCACAGGCCAACAAACGAGAGGCCATCGGCGCCGCGGGGGCCTGCCGCGCGAACCACGCGCCGCCGAGGCACTGCAGCCTGGCGTGGCGGATGGTGGCCTTCCAGATGCTGCAGAAGGGCATGCCGCTGGCGCGCCGGCGAATGTCCGGGAGCGCGTAGTGGCCCATGGCCTCCAGCACGGTGCGGTTGCCGAAGAGCTCCTTGGGCCGCAGCAGAAACTGCAGATTAAACAGCAGCAGGGCGTTGTCCTCCCGCACGCGCGCGCTGTGGTAGTCGCGGTCGAGCGCCCGGATGTGCTGGTTGTGGGTCACGATCGCCTCGCACTCGATGTCGCGCTCGAACGCGATCCACCGGTAGACGATGTGCCGGTAGCGCTGGTCCTCCACGACGAGCGAGCGCAGCACGGGCCACAGCACGGGAAAGACGCCGACGTTTTGGATGAAGCGCGAGATGTCCTGATCCCGCCTGGAGGCGCTGAACTGCCGGCAGTACTCGTGCCGGGCCTGCATGACGCCGGCCTCGTTGTGGGTCAGGAAGAAGGCCTTGATGGCGGCCCACTTGTCCTTGTTCCGCTCCGCGTACCGCGCGGGCCTGAGCCCGAGCATGAACTTGCACACCCGCCGCACGGGAAAGTCGTACAGCTTCGCCAGGCGCGCCGCCACAGACGAGATGAGCCCCCCGACGTCGGCGGTGTCCCCGCTGTCGGAGCCCTTGAACAGCGGGGCGTAGAGCGTGGTGGCGTCCTGCTCCCAGATCTCCACGGGCGCGTCGACGAGCTCCAGCATGTAGAAGAGGTAGAAGCGCGAGAAGTCCACCCCCTGCCCGTGGGGGCCCAGCAGGAAGAGCAGGTAGAGGCAGTGGCCGGTGAGCAGGTTCAGCACGCCGTCGTAGATGTGCGCGCCCTTGGGGGAGTCGCTCTTGGAGAGGGGCTTGCGCCGCTCCAGCCAGACCGCGACCAGGTTGAGGATCACGAAGCAGAGGGCCACAAACACCTTGCGCGCGGAGGCGTGCGTGCCGCGGTAGTCGAGCCCAGGCGACTCGAAATTGAGCAGGCAGCGCTGCAGGTAGTAGCCGACCATGGCGCCGAGGGTGTCGGTCTGATAGTTCTTCACGGCGCGGTCGGGGCGCACCCGCAGGTCGCGCTTCGTCTTGCCGTACGCGTACACGGACTTCTCGGGGACCAGCCCCTCGATGCACATCCAGCCGATGCGCGCGCTGCTGTCCATGATGTCGTTGCAGTGGCTGCAGCAGGGGTAGACCAGGTCCAGGTTCACCTCGCGCGTGGCGCGGTCTCCCGCGAGCCGGAGCACGAGGGCCAGCAGCGGCTGCAGCGGCAGCGCGACGGTGGGGGGGTCCCACCTGGCCCGGTATTCGGTCGAGGGGTACTGCTTGCTGGCAAAGAGCACGGAATTGGCGTCGTCGAGGGTGTCGAAGTTCACGCCGCGCGGGCCAGCCGGCTCCAGCGCAAAGGGTCCAGTGTCCACCGGCGTCCGCTCGACGCGCGACCAGGCGAAGCGGATCGCCGCGTGCCGCTGCGCGTGCGGGATCACGTGGGACATCTCTATGAAGCCGGAAAACTGGCTGCAGGGGACCAGGTCGGACTGCAGCGCGAAAAACTGCGCGTTGATCAGGTAGACGCGCACGCACTCGCGGTGGATGAGCATGATATCCCCCGGCAGCAGCGGCGCGCGGCACGCCATGCAGCAGCCGAAATTGCACATCCTGCTGGGCGCTGTCATGGGGAAAGACAAAGGACGCGACGCGTTTAATAACGGAGAATATCACAGGAAAAAAGGAATTCATTCCGCACCCCCCATAGGCACTGCATCCTCCTCGATAGGCGGAGGCCTGCGCCGTCGCCGCTGGGCCGCCGTCTCGCCGCGCACCGCGCCAGAGATCACGAGGGGCGCGTCCAAAGCAGAAGGGGGGTCTTCTTGCATGGCGGCAGCAGCAGCCTGCGGCGGGGGCGCATCGCGATCCAGGAAGCGGGAGAGGAAGCTCTCCCTCGCCCTCGCCTTCTTCGCGGGGCCCTCTAGCACGTCGTCCTCTTCGATGAAGACGTCGTCTGGGTGGGTAAAGCGGGCGCTGGATGCCGCGGGCTGGCCAAACACGGGGGGTGCCGCGGGCTGGCCAAACACGGGGGGTGCACCAGGCTGCCCAAACACGGGGGGTGCCGCAGGCTGGCCAAACACCGGCGGAGCCGCGGCGAAGACGTCCATGGCGTCCTGCAGGCCGCGCGCCCCGCCGTGAAACTCGAGCCCGAGCTGCGGCCGCCAACCCGTGAAGGCTGCAGCCCCCGACGCGGCCATGCCTGGCAACGGTGGGGGATCAGAGACGCCAACTCCCATGGTCAAAGGCCCCGGCACGCTGAGGAAGCACGGCTCAAACGTCATGTCCAGGTGATTGAGCTTGAGGCTGTTGACCATGTCGTTGTTGTAGTACTCCTTCTCGCCGTACTTGCGGAACATGACCTGGCTCCGCCCAATGTGCCAGTAGCCGTGCTGCTGCCAGTAGTAGTCGCGGCTGAGCCGCATCCCCGCCCGGAGCTTCACCTCGGGCGAGGCCACGTCAGGCCTCGCCTGGAGGTCGAACGTGTCCGGCACCAGCTGCCACACGTGCGTGAGGTTGAGCTCGGCGAGGCCGCCCGAGATGCTGCGCGAGATGTCCTGGCGCGACACGTTCTTGTAGTAGTGATTGAGGGTGTAGCCCTCCTGGAACGGGATGGGCATGGGCTTGAGGCGGAAGACGAGGTCCTCGCCGGCGTTGATCTCGTGGAAGTGCCAGAAGTTGACCACGTTGCGCTCCTTGCCGTCGATGACGAGGGTCCCCGCGAAGCTCACCGGCCAGGTGGCCGCGGAGTAGCCGACCTCGTTCTGGCCGCCCTGCTTCTCGGAGCCGCGCACGATGCCGAAGGGGGTGATGAGCTCGCGCACGATGTAGTGCAGGTCCACCAGGGCCAGCTGGTGGTGCTCGTTGCGGAAGCGGTCCTTGTCCAGGTCGTGCAGCAGCTCGGCCCACTTGGAGTCCTTCATCCCTGGCACGTAGAACAGCTGCAGCCCCGCCAGGAGGTAGTTGAGCGTGCAGAGGTTGATGTACGGGTCGATGGCGGTCCCCATCTTGTGGCGGTGCAGCGACCGGTTGCCTAGCATGGTGCAGAAGGTGGACGACCGGTCCAGGCGCATCACGAAGGCGATGTCGCTGTCGTCCACAGGGTGAGAGATGTGGACCACGTGCTGCGAGTTGAGGGCCGCCGAGGGCAGCAGCAGCGGGGGGAAGATCTTCTGGATGCGGTGCGGGTGGTTCACGTACGACACCTGGCTGGACTGGTACCCGGGCTCGCCGTACGCGTAGGGCGACAGGTCGCCGAGCAGGGTGGAGCCATAGTTGATGCGCGCGTCCGCGCTGTCGTGCAGGGGCGCGGGCAGGCCCCCCTCGGGGGGGAGGGGCCCAGAGTTCATCACCACCTCGGGAAAGCGCGCGCCGCTCAGCGCTCCAAAAAAGTCGGACATGTCGCGGAGGCCTCTTCTGTGGGCGGGCCTCTGCTGCGTTTATATACACCCACGGCGGAACGAAGGCGCAGACACTCAAGTGCGGCGCAAAAAAAACTTGTTTTCATTCACACACCAAAAAAAATTAGGACTCGCGCGCCGCGAACTCGCGCCGCAGCACGTCGTGGTACTTGTACGTGGGCCTGATGCTGGCCTTGGAGAGCTTGCTTGCTTTTTTGGCGCTGATGCTGGCCTCTGCCTTCTTTGCGCGGGCGTCGGCCTCAGGCAGCCTGGCGCGCCGCCCGCTGTAGGCGGCCATGGAGGGGGTGATCGTCGTCCACGCGTCGTCTGCGCCGGCCGCGGCCTGCGACGGAGGGGGCCTGGGCGCCGGAGAGGGAGAGGG
>Ga0194039_1000908_pt1 | contig 16664 bp, 9 predicted proteins | sample JunL228m_MetaG_FD_148679 | JGI IMG/M metagenome (GOLD analysis project Ga0194039, IMG submission 148679) | Anoxic zone freshwater microbial communities from boreal shield lake in IISD Experimental Lakes Area, Ontario, Canada - Jun2016-L227-8m | ecosystem: Environmental > Aquatic > Freshwater >... | reverse complement strand
GATGCTGGCCGGGTTGGCGGGGGCGGCGTGCCGGCTCTTGCCCCGTTGCTGCAGCAACCAGGCCGGCGGCATCGTTGTCTGCGACCGCAACTCCCAGGCTAAATCCACTTTCCTCGGTTCGCCCTTCCGATGGGCTCTTAGGTCCGCCTCGCTCCAACCCATCCGCTTCCGCCTCTCAATCAGCAATTGCCGAGGAGCCACTTCATCCCCACCACCAGGTTGGGTTGGGGCGTTTCGATGACCATGTGAAAGTGGTTGCCCATCAGGCAATACGCATGGACTTGCCAGCTACTCTTTTCACACGCCTCTGTCAGCACCTCCAGCAACCGCCCCCGGTCCTTGTCATCCTCAAAGATATCCTCCCGCCGGTCGCCCCGATTCATTACGTGATAAATTGCCCCAGGATATTGAATGCGCAGCTTCCTGTGCCGCTTGTCCTTTGCGCGGCCTGGCCAAGACCAAGCTCCAGAACTACTTCACCGGCGCGGCCTGCAACGTGAAGCGGTGGCTGCGTCGCCTGGGCTGGGAAATGGGGCAAGCGACGGTGGCCGGGCCGAGTCTGGCGGCCACCGCCCAGTAACAACAGACCGCCAAGTCCTCTTGCTTTGAATTTGCCGGCCTATTCGGTCTGAGGCCCTCTGGGACTCAGGCTGTACTTTCGGACGCGGGCGCTGCCCTATTGCGTTCTATTGGGGCTAACTCAACCAAAAGAGATTCGGGTGTTTGACAGCGTAGAAAGTGCTGCTGAAAAATCCCCCGCCTTTCTCCAGAATCCAATCTCATTAACTGACCCCTTTAGGGCCACCACTCCGTCCTAGCCACTCCGCCAAACCAAAAACATAAACCCACCATCCTCTTCTCCAACCTCCCAAAATGACCTGTCCGGTTTTGCTAACTACAAACCCTCATTTTGTCCGTTTTTGAAAACTACACGACACAAACTGCCAATTAAACTGCCAATTAACCTTGAACGTGGTAACGGTTAAATTGGTCAGACTTGGATGGCTGACCTGAACCGACACTAGTTCTCCTGATTTATGAAAAAACTGAAAGCACTCCTCCCCGTCCTCGCGTTGACGCTGTCCCTGACAGGCGCGAAGGCCATCACCTTCACCAATGACACCGCCATCGGCGCCGGGAACACGGCTTACGATGGCCAGGAGGTCGCCGTCAGCGGCTGCACGCTGACGGTGGACGGCGTTCACAGCTTCGCCACGCTGGTGCTCGCCGGCGGCGCGGTGCTCACGCATTCGCCCGCCCCGGCGGGCGAGACCAACAACCGGCTCGATCTGGCGATTGCCGGCGAGATGACGATTGACGCCACGAGCCGCGTGGACGTGAACGCCAAAGGCTACGGCTCAAGGGCTGGACCGGGGGCCGGAAATGGCGCTGCCAATGCGTCTGGAGGCGGGCACGGCGGGCCGGGTGGTAACGCCTTTGGGGCGGGCGGAATGAGTTATGGCGATCTGCTGGTGCCAACGATGTGGGGCAGCGGGGGCGGAAACATGGATCAGACAACTCCGGGGGGTGCAGGCGGCGGCTGGGTCCGCCTCAGTGTCGGCGGCGCCTTGACCGTGGCCGGCCAATTGACCGCCAATGGCCAGAGCGTGCTGGCGAGCGGCGGCGCGGGCGGGAGCATTCAGGTCAACGCCGGGACGCTGGCTGGGAGTGGCATCATCACGGCCAATGGTGGGAGCGCCGGTAACGCCGGGTCCGGCGGCGGCGGCGGTGGGCGCATCGCGCTTTATTACGGCAGTTCGACGTTCAATGGCGGGTTGACGGCCCTGGGCGGCTTCAGCACTTTGGCGAACAGCGGGGGCGCGGGCACCCTTTACACCAAGGTCAACAGCCAGAGCGTGGGCGACTTGCTGCTCGACAACACCGGGCGCACGAACGCCATGGAAACCCCGATCACATCGCCGGTTGCCTATCGGCTTATGCTCACCAACGTCACGGTGTCCGCGACCAATTCCCTTGCCCTCACCAGCCTGCGTGTCAGCGCCAACAGTGTCCTGACTCACCCGCCAGCGCAATTGACCGGCCTGGTTATCACGGTAGCCAACGATGCAAGCATTGACGCCGGCGGCGCGATTTCGGCCGACCGCAAAGGCTACGGCCCCGTGGCCGGACCCGGTGCCGGAACTAATTCCGGTTACTATCCGTCTGGCGGCGGACACGGCGGGCCTGGCGGTAATGCCTATGGTGGTCCCACAGGCGGAGTGAGTTATGGCGATCCGCTCGCTCCCACTGAGTGTGGCAGCGGTGGGGGCAATTCAATGGGCTTCGGAACCGGCGGGATGGGCGGTGGTGTCATCCGACTCGACGTGGGTGGCTTGCTCACGGTGGCCGGTCAGTTGACCGCCAATGGGGAGAGCGGGAGGTCGAGCGGCGGCGCGGGTGGAAGCATTCAGGTCAGCGCCGGGACGCTGGCTGGGAGTGGCATCATCACGGCCAATGGCGGCAGCCCCGGGAACGCTGGTTGCGGCGGTGGTGGCGGTGGGCGCATCGCGCTCTATTATGGCAACTCGACGTTTAGCGGCGGGTTGACGGCTCTGGGCGGCCTCGCCACGGGCGCCGGAAACAGCGGGGGTGCCGGCACGCTTTACACCCGGGCCAATAGTCAGAGCTTTGGCGACTTGCGCCTCGACAACAGCGGGATCACCAACGCCATGGAAACCCCGATCACATCGCCGGTTGCCTATCGGCTCACGCTCACCAACGTCACGGTGTATGCGACTAATTCTCTTACCCTCACCGGCCTGCGCGTCAGCGCTGGCGGCCTCCTCACGCACCCGTTTCAGGGGCCGCGCCTCCAAGTGTTTGTGCAAGGCGACGCCATGGTAGCAGGTGGCGGAGTCATTGGGGCAGAGGGGAGGGGCTATCCGACGCACACTGGGCCGGGAGCGGGCAGCGGCGGGATCTATTGGGGATCCACGGGATCTGGCGCGGGACACGGCGGCCAGGGAGGCTCGTCCTGGTCCGATGCGGGCGGTGTGGCCTACGACTCGGCGATGGAGCCCGTCGACTACGGGAGTGGTGGCGGCGGTATGGGCGACCGGGGTCCGAACCGGGGTGGCGGAGCCATTCAATTGACGGTCGCGGGCACGCTTACGATTGACGGCCGCGTTTCGGTCAATGCCGACGCGGTGACCTGGAGTACCGACGGCGGCGGTGCGGGCGGCAGTGTCTGGCTGACGGCGAGCCGGTTAAACGGCGCCGGCAGCATCACCGCCGACGGCCAGGCGGCCGGATACCCCGGCTCCGGCGCCGGCGGCGGTGGACGCATTGCCATCTACACCGGAGTGAATGAATTCGCGGGCGCCGTGGCGGCCAGCGGCGGCGAAGGCGGCTACCGCAGCGGCTCCAGCGGGAGCCGGCATTACAGTCCGAACGTCCCCGCCGGCCTCATCTCCTGGTGGCGCGGCGAAGGGAACACCAGCGATACCATGGACGTCCACCCCGGCACGCCGCTGGGTGGGCTGAGCTATGCCCCAGGGCAAATCGGCCAAGCCTTTGTGCTCAATGGCCAGAATGCGGCGGTGGCTTTGGGCAATTGGTTCAACCTCCAGGAATTCACCCTCAGCCTCTGGGTGAAACCCGACGCCAGCCAAGTCCAATACGCCGACATTCTCGACAACAACCACACTGACTACCGGAGTTGGGCGATTCAGCATGACAACGTGAGCGATGCCTCGCGAAGTTCTTGGCACTGGGGCGCTAACGGCGCGGGCGGAATAGCTTACTGGATGACCAACAGCACCTGGCAGCAGCTCGTCGTGACGGTAAGTTCCAACCACGTTTCGAGCCTCTACCGCAATGGTCAGTTGGTCCAAACGGTAGCCGGCACCGGGCCGATCACTTACGACGGCACCCAGTTCTTCAACCTCGGCAAGCATCACCTGCTGGGCCGCTACTTCAACGGCCTGGTGGACGAGTTGATGTGCTTCAACCGCCCGTTGTTGCCGGAAGAAGTCGCGTCGCTCTACTTCAACCAGGGCGGCCCGCTCCAGTTGAGCATCCAGCCCGCGGCCGGTGGCGTGCTGCTCTCCTGGCCCGAGATCGCCACCAGCTATGCACTTGTCTGCCGCACTAATCTCACGGTGGGCGCTTGGGAGTCCGTGACCAACACGCCGGTCCTTAACGGCGACCGGCTGGAAGTCCTTCTCCCCGCCAATACGCCGATTCAGCGCTTCTTCCAACTCGCGCAATAATCCGCCGCCATGGACGACCGCCGTCAGTGACCTGGCGCTAGCAGACTTGCCAGCAATTCTGCCCATGAGGAAAATCGAGATGAATGAGTGGGGATCGCGCAAGAATCTTCGCTCACAAATAACTTATAGGCAACTTTAACGAGGTGGGTGGATGCTTTTGGTGGTGTTTTCAACTGTTGCTTTTTGAGCAGATGGGGTTTTTCAGCGGAATCGAGATTGTCATATTCTTCGCAGTCGTTGGTTGGCGGGGGCGGCGTGCCGGCTCTTGCCCCGTTGCTGCAGCAACCAGGCCGGCGGCATCGTTGTCTGCGACCGCAACTCCCAGGCTAAATCCACTTTCCTGGGTTCGCCCTTCCGATGGGCTCTTAGGTCCGCCTCGCTCCAACCCATCCGCTTCCGCCTCCTGCACCACCTTCCCAGCACGTAATCACACACCGTCTTGAGATACCGCCTTTACGGCAGATTGCGCAACCGGTAGAATTGGGCCGCTCCTATGGCATCCAAGATTACTTGGGTGACGCCGTTGCTCAGCGCCGGAGCGTTCGTCACCGCCGACCATGTGCCTGCTCCCAGCTTGCCGGTGCTTTCCAGTTGGCACGAAGTTGCTGCCACGGGCCAAGAAACCAGCACTTGCTGCGCGCCGGTGCGGCTAACTGACAACGCTGGGAGACTGGAGAATCGGAGCGAGCCAAAGGTCCATTCCCCCAAACCGGCTGCTGCTTGCGCAGTGATCGTCTTGGCAACGGCATCGATCACTGCGGGCACCTCGCTCCAGGTTTTGCCGTCGAATTGATACAAGCGGGCCGCGTCGGCCTTGAAACCGGAGGGCAGCTTCAACGGGTCATAATGGAACCGAACCATCATCGGCGGCAGGGCGGAGCCGGCGAAGAAGGTGTCCCCACGAACGGTCCAATACTCGCTGGCGCCAACGACTGTGGGGAGAGAATTAGAAAAGAATGTCGAAGGCTGGTCCACGTGCCACGCCACCACCATCTGCCGGCCGGCGCCGACACTCGGCGAACGGAGGTCCGCACCACTGCTGCCCAGGACTGACCAGTTGGTGGAGGCAAGGTTGACGCGCTGCTGCGTGAAGCCAGCGGGGGCGGTCGAGTCGGTGATGATGGTGCTCTGGGATGAAATGCCGTAGAGATGCCCACCGGTCACAGCAAGCAAATCGATCGGCTGGGAAAGCCCTTTCACAATGAGCGTTGCGGTCGCGCCGTTGAACCGCCACAGCAAACCCAATCCGCCGCCGGTGTAAATGCTGGGCGTGCGCTGCGCGGCATAAACGCCGTCTGGCGCGCTGACGATCTGCGTAAAGTTGTCGCCGTCTCGCTGTTCGACGCCGGTGACTCTCTGCCACGCACCGCTGACGCGCCGCCAGACCAGTGCGTTCTCGCCGACCGCATAGACGTCGGAGGCATTGCCGCTGATGCCAGTGATCGCGTTTGTGCCCGGCGTTGTATCGGCAGCCCAGACCGCGCCGCCATACCGGAATATCTTGCCGTTCTTCGCGCCGATGTAGATCTCCGAATCCGACCGACCCCAAATCGTGCTGAGCACCGTCACTCCCATTTCCGGCGCGGGAACGGAGTAAGTCGTGGTCCAGTCGTTCGACCCATCCCACCGCATCACCCGCCACGCACTGCAGGCATAGAGGCTGCCGGCGGGCGAACGCCAGAACGCGACGGCATCGGTGGGTTGATTCCAAGAAGCCCCCATCGCTTCCCAAGCCGACCCGTTCCAGTGATGGACACCGCGTTCGTATGTAAGCATGTTGTCCCAAGCGATCACGATATCCTGCAAGCTGCCGGCCCACGCCGCATTGACCATCGTCTGGATCTTCATGTCCGGAGGCAGGACCGGAAAATCATGATAGTTGAAGCCATCGAAATAGGTCATTGGCATCGTGCCCGTCCGGTAGAGCGAGCTGCCATAAACCAGCAGGCCGTTTGTCCCGCAAGAGGTGGCGCCGTTTGCGGTAAGCGACAAGGCTGCGTCACCGCCTGCAGTCAGGGAGGACAATGTGCCGCCGCCGAGTCCATTCGGGACGAATTCGTGCGCCACACCCCTCAGCCCGACACCATAAATGCGGTTGCCGGCGGCTGCGCCTCCCGTCCATTGCCGACGCATACTGTAGGTGAAGTCGTTGGTGTAGTTGATCACCGTGCCGTTGAAATGCCGGATGGATTGGGTCCCGAACAAGTTGATGTCGGTGGCCGAGCTGCCGGAGATCATCAGGATGCCGGTACTCGTGAACATGTTTCCGCCCAGACCCAGATCCGTCCAAGTCCCGTTGGCATTACGCCGATAGACTTGGCCGGTTTTGCCTCCGGCATAAACATTCTGGAGGTCGGCTCCCCAGAGGGCTTGCAGGAGGTTGGCAGAGAAGTTTCCGCTCTCCAACTTCTGTTCCAGGCTCCATGTGCCATTTTGATAGTGGACAATCTGGCCATGTGTGCCCGCAAAGAAGACATGGCCCGTGCCGACCGAGGTCACTGCCATTAAGCCGCCCTCCAACGACAAGGGAACGGGCACGAATTGCCAGTTCGTCCCGTCGTAGTGCGCTGGAAACGTGCCGTAGTCCGTCGTCGCCCAGACGTCTTTCGGACCGACCGCGCAAACCGCCGTCAAACGATAGGTCCAGCCGGAGTAATTCGGGGGCGTCATCTGCGTCCAATTGGTGCCGTTCCAATGCAGTATCCAACAGTGATCAGCGGAATTCAAAGTGTAGGCATCGCCCCCAACCGCCCAAACGTCGCGGGTCGTGAGACCATGCATTGCATAGATTGTCTTGTTCGCAGGTGTCACCATCTGCGTCCAGTTAGTGCCGTCCCAATGCTGAATCACGCCGCCATGCCCGCCGACGTACAGGTCATCCGGCGCCGCAGCCCAGGCGGCGAGCATGTCGTTACCCTGAGGTGAGGGAGTGACGAAACGCCAGTTGGGTGGCAAGCCGGCCACGGTCGAGCGAGCAGCCAGGAAAAGCACGCTGCCGCAAAAAGCGAGGCGGAACAGAAGGTTGATAACTCCACGAACTACTGATAAGAATTTGCTTTCTGAGCACCCGCCCGTACTGAGCGCTGTGCGTGTGAGGGAGAATTGCTTTTTCATGGTCGCGCTGATTGATTTTTCACCGACTTTCCATACGTTTATCGAACCGGCTCGCGGGTGTCAACCGCAGAATTGGATGGGGTTGAACCTGGTGACTTTCTGATTTCGGCTCATGGGTCAAAGGACAGTGGGTCTGCTTGGCGGGAGGAGATGTCGGTTGAGGAGGTGCCGCCCGCCGTTGGCTCCAGCGACTGGCACTTGCTATGCAGGGCTCGCGACCAACAAGGACGACAATATGTTGTTGGCAATGTGAGCGAAAGTTGGAGGCCAGATTGAAGCGGTCTTTGCAAACAACCAGCAGGCCAGAACGCTAAACAGAAAGACTCCAATGGCATTTGCCAACATCGCCTGATTTGATCCCCCATGTGATAACCAGTGTGGAAGATGCGCGCCGACAAACAGCAGTGAATCGAGCACAATGGCAAGACCGGCCGGCAATAGGGTCAGAAGCTCTTTCATTACCAGGCCTCGAAACAGCAGTTCCTCGAGCAGTGGTGAAACCACAAGCTGAAGCAACCCGAGCAGCGTGGGCAATGGTGACAAGCCGGCAGCGGAGAATATCTTTCCAATGGTCAACTCAAACACCGCGACCGCGAGAAGAAAGGTGACGGTGACGGCGAAGCACAGCAAAGAGCTGCGCAGGTTCGGAACTACAGCCGCCCCAGGTATTTGGCGGGAGGCGTCCTTCTGAGCCAGCGAGCGAAGACCGCAGCGGGCACGACCCATAGGATCAACTTGAGCAGATCCGAATATGCGGCCCGCGAGATCGGGGAGGTGATCGACTCGTCAACGGCGTAGAACAAGGTAGCGCGCAATGTCCAGAGGACAAAGAACGCGATCAGGAAGCAGGACAAATCAAGAGCAATTCTGCGCTGATGGACCATATTCTTAATCGAGTGCCTTCGTCGGCCACGCAGGTCAAAGCGAGCCGAGCAGGTTGGGCGGCAATATTGCCGATTTACGTCGGTGCGCTGGCCAACATGAGGGACTTCCGCCCTCGGAGCAGCCAGACTTCACCTTGGCGCTCTTTGTGGGCGCATTCGCGATGGGGGGACGCCTGGGCGAGGCGTTCTTACCAACCTTGCTGCCAACCATGCCAGGAACTTGCGAATGCGCCCCAGAGTTGGGATTCCATTTGATGGGCTGAGGAAATCTGTTGGCTTCGCCCGGGAGCTATGGTTTCCTGCTTTTGAAACAAACGGCAGGCATGAGCGGCAATTTTCTGCAACGCGGTGGGCTTTGGGTGCTAGTCCAGGGGATGCTTCTGGGCATGGTGATCGTCGGCGGCATCTTCTGTCGGCACCAGTGGCGAAGTTTCGCCCTTACTCTCTGCGGTATTTTCCTGCTCGTTGTCGCCGCCGTCTGCGGCGTTGCGGGCGCCATCCGCCTGGGCAAAAACCTGACGCCGTTTCCAAAACCATCTGCGAGCACCCGATTGGTCCAAACGGGTATTTACAGCCTGATGCGCCATCCGCTTTACACGGCGGTATTCTGTGCCTCGGTCGGCTGGGCGCTAGTTTGGCATAGTTGGCCAGCACTCGTGGCGGGGATGGCCCTGGTTCCGTTCTTCGATGCCAAAGCGCGGCGGGAGGAACGCTGGCTGCGGCAACAATTCCCGGATTACACCCGGTATGAGCGGCGAGTGCGCCGCTTTCTGCCGTGGATTTATTGAGGCTGGGCGGTTGAGCGCGGGTCTAGAGGTGCATAAGTCCCGACAGGGACGGCTGAGGCCCTGCGAGATCGGTCAGTCGTCCTTTCAGGACTTATCGTGCTGCGGGCGCTGGTTCCCAACGTTCAAGCGGTTACTCGGCCCATTCCGCGGGCCCGCCGACGGCAGTCGGCGCACTTTTCCTCGATTATCGGAGTGTTAGCGCCGACTGCCGTCGGCGGCTACGATTTCTTGAAACCACCCTGCTCGTGAAGCTGCCATGCAATTCCACCGTTGCGTGGCGGGTTTTCATGGGCTGGGGGTTTGCTTCATTTTCCTGCTGGCTTACGGCTTCGGCGCGCCGCTGCTCTACAGCGGCACATTCATCCCGCCGTCGCTCCCCACCATCCTCGCCTTCAGCACGATGGGTTTGGCGCTCCTGATTTTGGCCCGCCGATCGGGCGGGCTGTTCCGCCGATTGCCCGGAGGCGATTTCCAACCGGCCTTTATCTTCGTCTTGATTTTCTTTCTCCTGGCGATGGGTATCGTCGTGACGGGCTACGCTTACTACCGGAACTTCGAGCGGCATTTCCGCGTCGAAGCCGAGCAGCAGCTTGCCGCCATCGCGGAACTGAAAGTCGGCGAGCTGGCGCAGTATCGCAAGGAGCGGTTGGGCGATGCCTTCATCCTCCACAACAATCCCGCTTTCACCCAACTGGCGCGCCGCTTCCTCGAGTCGCCGGCGGACGCGGACGCGCAACGGCAATTGCAGGCGTGGCTCGGCAAATACCAGATCCACTATCAATATAACCAGGTCTTCCTGCTGGATGCTCAAGGCGGGGTGCGAATGTCAGTGCCCGAATCGCCAGTGCCGATGTCGGCCTTGATTTCGTCGCGAACAGCCGAAGTCCTGCGGTCGGGCCAGCCGGTCTTTCAGGATTTTTACCGGCACGAATCGAGCCATCGCATTTATCTATCCCTCATGGTCCCGATCCACGACGAAGCGGACGGCAACCGGCCGCTGGGCGTGGTCGTCTTGCGGATTGATCCCACCAGCTATCTCTATCCGTTCATCCGCCGCTGGCCCATGCCCAGCGAGACGGCGGAGACGCTGCTCGTCCGCCGGGAAGGAAACGAGGTCGTCTTTCTGAACGAACTCCGGTTTCAAACGAACACCGTGCTGAATGTGCTTATTTCGCTCGCCAACACCAACGTGCCTGCGGTGAAGGCCGTGCTGGGGCAGGAAGGCATCGTGGCCGGCAGCGACTACCGGGGCGTGCCGGTGTTGGCCGCGGTGCGGGCTGTCCCGGATTCGCCGTGGTTCCTGGTGGCCCGCCGGGATGTTGCGGAAGTGTATGCGCCGTTACGCGCGCAACTCTGGAAGGTGATCGCCCTGGTCGGCGTTCTGCTCTTCAGCGCGGGGGCCGGTGTGAGTGCGCTCTGGCGGCAGCAGCTCGTCCGGTTCTACCGGGATCGGGCGGAGTCGGCGGAGGCGCTGCGGGAGAGCGAAGTAAGATTCCGCCAGTTGGCGGATAACATCACCGATGTGTTTTGGATTACTTCGCCCGATTTCGCCATCATGCACTACGTCAGTCCGGGCTTTGAACGAATTTGGGGTCGTTCCGTGGCCAGCTTGTATGCCCAGCCGCACTTGTGGTCCGAAGCCATTCACCCAGAGGAACGGGAGCAGGTCTTTGCCCGCCTCACTGGGCTCTCAGGAAACAACCCGGAGGTGAGTGTCGAGTATCGCATCGCTCGTCCGGATGGCTCCATCCGCTGGATTTATGACCGGGCTTTTCAAGTCCGGGATGCGGCGGGCAAAGTGATTCGCCTCACGGGCATTGCCAGCGACATCACCGAGCGCAAGCGGGCGGAGGTGGAGATTCGCGAGTTGAATCGCAGCCTGGAGCAGCGCGTGCAAGAGCGCACCAGCGAACTGATTGCCGCCAATAAGGAGTTGGACGCCTTTGCCTACGCGGTCTCGCACGATTTGCGGCAGCCGCTGCGCGCCATGAACGGTTTCAGCCAGATCCTGCTGGAGGACCACGGCGCGTCGCTACCGGGCGAAGCCCGCAAGGATCTGGACGAAATCATTTTGGCCAGCCGGCAGATGGGCGAGTTGATTGATGGCCTGCTGCGGCTCTCGCGCAGCACGCTGGGTGAAGTGCGGCGCGACGCGGTGGACATCTCGACTCTGGCCGCCCGCATCCTGGCCGAACTCGCAGCGGGCGAGCCCAATCGCCGCGTGACCTGGACCGTGGAGCCGGGCATGGCTGTCCGTGGCGACGAGCGCATGATTGAAGTGGTCCTGGCCAACCTGCTGGGCAACGCCTGGAAATATACGGCCAGGCAACCGGTGGCGAAGATTGAGGTTGGAGTAATGGACCAGTGCTGTGATGGAGTCGCGGCTCCCGCCCAAAACGCCAATACTCCAATACTCCACCACTCCAACACCCCGGTCTTCTTCGTTTGCGACAACGGCGCTGGTTTCGACATGAAGCATGCGGCCAGGCTCTTTCAGCCCTTCCAGCGCCTGCATCGGGAGGATGAGTTCCCTGGCATCGGCATCGGTCTGGCCACCGTGCAGCGTGTCGTGCATCGCCACGGCGGCACAATCCGGGCCGCCGCCGCGCCTGGCAAGGGGGCCACATTTTACTTTAGTCTGTCGTCTCCAGACGGTAAGAACAAGGAAGAGCTATGAAAACAAAATCAATCCTTCTGGCCGAGGACACGCGGCAGGATGAAATGCTGATATGAGCACGCACCTCAATCTTCTGATCATCGAGGACAAGCAAGCCGATTTCCGACTCATCGTGCGCCACTTGGAGAAGCACGGCCTGGCGGCCCGCTGCCATTGCGTGGCGAGTATCGAGGAGTTGGAAGCGGCGGTCGAGCAGGGCGGCTGGGACGCCGTGCTGTCCGACTACAGCGTGCCGAATCTGGATTTCCAAGACACCCTGCGCGTCCTTCAAGGGCGGCATCCTGACGTGCCGATAATCCTCGTTTCAGGCAGCGTCGGCGAGGAAAGGGCGGTCGAACTGCTCAAGCTGGGGGTTGGGGATTTCGTGCTCAAGGACAGTTTGGTCCGCCTGGTGCCCGCCATCGAGCGCAGCCTGCGGGATGCGGCCGAGCGGCGCGAACGGTATGGGATCGATGCGGCGTTGCGCGAGAGCGAGAAACGGCACCGAACCATCCTCCAGACGGCCATGGACGGGTTCTGGATGACTGACATGCAGGGCCGTCTGCTGGAGGTCAATGAAGCCTATTGCCGGATGAGTGGCTACAGCGCGCAGGAACTGCTGGCCCGGCGCATTCCCGATCTGGAGGCCGACGAAACGGACGACCAGACCGCTGCCCACATCCAGAAGACCATGGCGCAGGGCGAGGACCGTTTCGAGTCCCGGCACCGCCGCAAGGACGGGAGCATCTTTGACGTGGAAATAAGCGTCCAGTACCAGGCTGCCAAAGACGGGCGGATGGTGGCTTTTCTGCAAGACATCACGGAGCGCAAACGGGCCGAAGTGGCGCTGCGCCAGCAGGCCGATGAACTAGTTGCTCGCAACGACCGGCTGAACCGCTTCAACCAGGCCGCCGTCGGTCGCGAGTTGCGCATGATTGAACTCAAGCGCGAAGTGAACGAACTGTGTGGGAAGCTGGGCGAGCCGCCCCGCCACCGGATCGCGGAGCTCGAGACGGCCCCGCCAGCAGCCCAGAAGGCTCAAGCATGAATCCGCCATCGCCCCCACCTTTTGCCTTCGAGGAAGCCTATCGGCGTTATCTGGACGGCCTGCTGACCAACAACCGCCAGCAATGCCGGGTCTGTTTCGAGCAATGGCTGGAGGCCACGGCCGAGCTGCGCACGCTCTATGAGGAGCTGGTGCGGCGCTCGCTTTACGAAGTGGGCGATCTTTGGGAACGGGGACGAATCTCCGTGGCCACGGAGCATCTGGCCACCGCGATCAGCGAGAGCCTGTTGAACCTGACCTATCCCCGGCTCTTCGCGCGGCCGCGCCTGGGCAAGTCGGCGGTCGTCACCTGCGTGGCCAACGAGTATCACCAGATCGGTGGCAAAATGGTGGCCGATCTCTTCGAGCTGAACGGCTGGCGTGGTTACTTCCTGGGGGCGAACACGCCCGTGCGCGACGTGCAGTCGCTCATTGCGGAGAAGCAGCCGGACGTGGTGGCGCTCTCAGTGGCCTCGGCCTTTAGTCTGGATACGCTCATCAGCGCCGTCGGTGAGATTCGGTCGGCGTTCCCAAAGGTGCCGATTCTCGTCGGCGGGCAGGCGTTCCGCTGGGGCGGATGCGAGCGGGTCGCACGCCTGCCCGGGGTCCGTTGCCTGTTGTCTTTGAGCGAACTCGAGGGGTGGATAAAGGATGGCGACAACCATGTTTGACGACCCCGCCATCGCCGCAGCCATGCAAGCCCATGTGTGGGAGACCGCCCCCGTCCTGGCGCTCTACCTGGACGCCAGCTATTGCGTGGCGGGCGCCAACGCTCAGGCGCGCCAGGTGCTGCGCGGCGAGGCCTTGGGTCGCCCGTTAACGGAACAGCTCGTGGACTTCAACCGCTCACTCGATCTGCCTGCGCTCATCCGGCAGGGCGGCGCGGTTCATCAGCTCACACTGAGCACCGCCTCGGGGATGCCCGAGACCCTGGGCTTCCGCTTCTTCCCCTTGCCGGCCGGGGTGCTCGCGCTTGGGAGTCTCGATTTTCAGGAGCAGCAGAAGCTGCGCGACGAGGTGCTGGGGCTGAATGGTGAGTTGAACAACCTGACGCGGCAGCTTCATCAAGCCAACGCGGAACTGCGCGAGTTGAACCAGCTCAAGAACCAGTTCCTCGGCATGGCCGCGCACGACCTGCGCAAACCTATTGGGGTGATCATGACCTACAGCGAGTTCGTCCTCGACGAAGCCGGGGGCCAACTCTCGGAGGAGCATCGGGAGTTCCTGCGCATCTGTCTGGCCGCCGCCACCGGCATGAAGCGGCTGATTGATGGCTTTCTGGATTTATCCGTCATCGAGTCGGGGAAGTTGCGGCTGGACCTCGCGTCCGCCAGTGTGCCGGAGATTGTGGCTGGCGTCGAACCCATTGCCCGGCTGATGGCGGGGAAGAAGAGAATCTCCCTGCTCGTGGACATGGCCGACAACGGGCGGCGGTTGCGAGTGGATGCGTCCAAGCTTGAGCAAGTGCTCTTGAATCTCATTGGCAATGCCGTGGAACACTCCGTTCCCGGCCAGCGCGTCTGGCTGTCGTCGCGCTGGGATGACCAGAACCTCGTCCTGGCGGTGCGCGATGAAGGCCCCGGCATCGCGCCCGAGGACCAGGCCCGGCTGTTCACGTGCTTCGCGCGGGCCGGCACGCAGAAGACCGCCGGCGAACGGAGCGTGGGACTCGGACTCGCCATCGCGCGGTTGGTCGTCGAGGCTCACGGCGGACGCATCTGGCTGGAGAGCATTCCCGGTCAGGGCGCGACGTTTCTCCTGGCCTTGCCAGCCCAGAACCAACGAACTTCACAATCAGCACAACGATGAAAACAGGCATCTACGGACAGCGATTAACTCTGATGGAAGAGCTCAAGGCGGCGACCTTCCTGTCTCATGCCCGCCTGCAAACCGCGCCTTTCTTCCAGGCGCTGGCTGCCTGCCAATTGCCGCTGGAATCTTATGTGGGGCAACTTCGGGCTTTGGCGGCCATTCATGGCGTGCTCGAGCAGGCAATGGAAAGCTGCCCGGACGAGCGGGTGGCCTCCGTCTGGAACCGCGCCATGCGCAAAGTTCCCCAGCTTCAGCAAGATCTGCGGTATTTCGAGCCGCGACTTGTGGCGGACATCAAAGAAGCGGTGGACGCGACGCTGAAGACGGTCGAGCAGATGCGCCTCCGGTCGGTCGAGCAGCCGCTCACGCTGCTGGGCTGCGTTTATGTCCTGGAGGGTTCCACGCTTGGCGCCCTGATATTGCGTCCGCTCTTTGCCCGGGCTTTCCTGCTCACCGGCACGGACGGTTTGGCCTACCTGCACAACTATGGGCCGGAAGTTCATGCCCGGTGGGCACAGTATCAGCAACGCATGAACGGGCTCCAGCTTAGCGCGGAGGAGCGCGCGCAAATGGCTCAGGCGGCCAGCGATTTATTTGCCCAACTCGAGGCGATCTTTCGGGCTTTGTTTCCGTTCCAGCCGGAGTCCAAAACCTTTCTGGTCACGTCCATCAATCCCGAGGCGGGGCGGCATCCGGTGCCAGCCGATACCCGCGAGGTGCAGGCATCCCTCCGGGCCGCCGATGTCTGCTGGCAGCGGTTTCCCTACTTTGAGCACCGCTATGGCGAGCGGGGCCGGCTGTTTGCCCGAAGCGACGCCGCCTGGCAGGCCACCCTTTGCCTATACGAGCCGGCACAAATCCTCCAGCAAGTGCGGTGGCTGGGCCGCAGCAGGCCCGCCACACCGCCAGCGCGAGAGCGAATCAACCCTGACTTCCCATGAACCAAGTGAACCCAGCCGAAATTAGAATACTCGTAGTGGACGACGATGCCGACATCCTGAACGGCACCGCGCATCTGCTGGAAAATGCAGGCTATGCCGTGGACCGGGCCGCCACCGGCGAGGAAGCCCTGCAGGCTGTCCGAGACCGCCGTCCGGACCTGCTGTTATTGGATCGCAACCTGCCGGGCATTGATGGCATCGAGGTCTGCCGCCGGATCAAGGGGGATCCGGCCCAGACAGATATCTTGGTGGTCATGGCCTCAGCCTCATACGCGAAGAGCGATGAACAGGCGGAGGGTCTCGAGTCAGGCGCGGATGGCTACATCACCCGTCCCATCACCAACCGCGAACTGCTCGCCCGGGTAGAGTCCTACGTCCGCATCGTTCGCCTGACCCGCTCGCTGCGCCTGCAGGCCGAGGAATTGAAGCAAAGCAACGATGCCGCTGGCATGGGTCAACTTGCGTCGCTCAACCTGATGGAAGATGCGGTGGCGGCCCGAGAGAGAGCGGAACAGGCAAGCCAGGCGCTGCGCAAAAGCCGCGATCTGCTCGTCAAGCTCACCGCACAGGTGCCTGGCATGGTTTTTCAATATCAGTTGCACCCTGATGGACACGCCTCCATCCCTTTATCGAACCCGGCCATAAACGTCATCTACGAAGTGCCTCCCGAAGAGGTGCGGGAGGATGCTACCCCGGTGCATAGGCGTCACCATCCGGACGACTATGACCGCATTGTCGCCGCCATCCAAGAATCGGCCCGTACCCAACAGCCGTTCCATTGTGAGTTTCGGGTTGTTCTTCCGAAGCAAGGCTTGCGGTGGCGGTTGTGTGATTCGTTGCCAGAGCGAATGGAGGACGGCAGCACGCTATGGCATGGCATCGTTTCCGACATTACCGAGCGCAAACGCGACGAGTTGCGGATCGCGACCTTTGCCAGTCTCGGGCAGCGGCTAAGCGCCGCCAAGACCGCCAAAGAGGCGGGCGAAATCATTGTGGAAGTGGCCGATAACCTGCTCGGATGGGACTCATGCGTGTTCCATCTGTATTCCGCACCCGAGAACCGGGTGACGCATTTGTTGAGGATGGACCTCATCGATGGTCGGCGCACGGAATGCGAACTCCTGCCCGTAGACCGACCGCCCACTGAATTCGCCCGGCGGGCAATCGAACAAGGAGGCCAATTGATCTTGCGCGACCCTGCCAGGGCGGAGCA
>Ga0194039_1000907_pt1 | contig 16672 bp, 18 predicted proteins | sample JunL228m_MetaG_FD_148679 | JGI IMG/M metagenome (GOLD analysis project Ga0194039, IMG submission 148679) | Anoxic zone freshwater microbial communities from boreal shield lake in IISD Experimental Lakes Area, Ontario, Canada - Jun2016-L227-8m | ecosystem: Environmental > Aquatic > Freshwater >... | reverse complement strand
GTGGAGTGCCACGAGGGTCTGTCCGGACAGGTGACCTTTCACTTCTGTACCACAGAGGAGCACGAACCTGATGTTCGGGTTGGAGATAATATTTGCAATGACCTTCTCAAGACCAAGGTTTTCAGTCTTGCAGGAACCGCAGAGTGCGGCGCCTCCATCGCAGATACCCTGTTCATCAAGGTGAGACCCCATGGTCACGACTGCGACCGCGCTGTTGGCATCTCCTGAATGGAAGTCGCCCTTTGCGATTGGCCATCCACTTGCCGGGGATTTCTTTTCTGCCATTATTTCCACCCTGCCACAAGATATGCCGGCACTACGATCAGGACCAGGGCAATGAGCATTCCGATTGCAAATCCTATCAATCCAGAGTCCATAACACCGGATTCGGGTTTGTTGGTCCGGGCCAGGATCTGCGCCTTATAGCGGATTTGCTCCACCATTCTGTCGATTGCGACCATCCGGATGGGTCCTGCTGTCTTAGTTGCTTCTTCTGCCATCTTTGTCACCCCATCAACATGAACCCGATGATGGCAAACGATACCAGGAGGCCGATCATGAGACCTTCAATTTTACCGCCATAGACCCCCGCGGCAAACTTGTCGCGGTATCCGATATCCGTTACCATCCTCTCGATTATCTTCATCCGTGCGTGGATAAGTGCCATCTCTCCGGAGAGCGGCTGTGCTTCTCCGGCTGCCTCATCTCCGCCACCTGCAGCTTCCTTGACCTCGATGATCATTGGTTCCGCGGCGAATGCGCCCGGGTCACGGCCTTTGAGTTCGTTGATCTTGGCCTTGATGGCCCCGACGTCCTCAGACTCCATGATATTGACGAATTCGACCTGCTCCTGGAAACGCTTGATAGCGGCATCGTTTAAATTCTCGATGAAGGGGATTGCACCTTCAGCACCGACAACCCTTCCTTCCTTGACCCCGCCCTTGTGGAGTGCCACGAGGGTCTGTCCGGACAGGTGACCTTTCACTTCTGTCCCACAGAGGAGCACGAACCTGATGTTCGGGTTGGAGATGATGTTTGCAATGACTTTCTCAAGGCCTAGGTTTTCTGTTTTACAGGAACCGCAGAGCGCGGCGCCTCCATCGCAGATACCCTGTTCATCAAGATGCGACCCCATGGTCACGACTGCAACCGCGCTGCTGGCATCTCCTGAATGGAAGTCGCCCTTTGCGATTGGCCATCCACTTGCTGGTGATTTCTTTTCTGCCATTTTTTTCACCTCAAATAAGATGGAACACCATTATCCCTGCGATGAACAGGCCTATAGCGAGTCCATACCAGAACGCGTTCAAGCTACCGGCAATAACCAGTGACTTTTCTCTACCTGGGAACGAAGCAAGGAAATTACCTTCCCCTGAAAGCATATTCACCAAATCGTCAGCGACAGCCTCAAGAATCGCTACCTTCTCGATTATGGGTGAGAGCGATTCTCCGGCTGTAGTGATGATGCCGATCATTGGGTCTGCTACGAGTCCATATTCCGGAAGTACCTGGATATACATAATCAGTGTCCCTCCACTTCTGGAATCGGTTTCATATCAAGCCATGCAGCGGCATCCCTCTTTGAGAGCTCGATATACTTCATGTAGGTGTAATACCACCCGAGCAGCCCGATAATGAACGAGAGTATTGCTGCAGCCGGACTGATCAGTGCCGCCGACATAACTGCTGCGACCATCATGGAAAGGAACCCGCACTCTGCGGTGAGCATGAGCATGCGGTCCTGTTTCCACCCTGGTCCGAGACAGGCATTAAATCCGTGCTGAATCGCAATGGCTCCCAGTAGGAATACTGTTGCAATGAGTGCCCCGCCAATATAGGATGTCTGGTACGAAGGCAGGCTCATGCCAAGGACGGTTATTGATCCGGTGGTCAGTGCAGAGAATGTGAACGAACCTGAAATCATTGCAGAGAATCCCATAAGGGTCAGTGCTCCGACTACGGCCATTTCTGTGAGTGACTTGATCATCACCGGGATATGCATTGCTAATACCTCGTTTGCGAGGTAACCAAGGATTGCACCGATGACTGCTGCGAGAATTATCGCAACGATTGGCGCATATAATCCAAATTTCGTCGCAAACAGGAATGCAATAACCCCTGATCCGAATGCGATCATCCCGGCAGATGGAACCCCTGTTCCGATACCGTAACTTGCAAGGATCTTGATTGTATGGCTACCCCAGACAAGCGCTGCAATTGCTGCAAGCCCACCGAAGAATGCAAATATCTGTGTCCCTACAATCACGTTGAGGTATGAGAGATAAAGCCCGATCACTGCGAGTACGAGCCCGGCGATGAGAATCTTCTGGTGGGGTATACCACCTTCGATAACTTCAATTTTTACCGACATTTTCTAACACCTCACACCATCACCAGCAGAATTGCCGCTACTCCGCAGAGTGCGGATGCAACTGCCGATGCAATTAATGCACGCGGGAACCGCTTGAACTTCGGGTCGTGCGGGCCTTCGATCGTTCCTGTGATGTTGTATGCGGCAAGCACTGCAATAACAAGGAAGATACCGATAGCAAACATCCCGGCAAGTGAGACTGCAACGGGTGCAATCTGTACTGCGGTTGCTTTCATAACTCCCGGCAGGGATGCCTGGTATACATCGAGCAGCATCAGGTAGATCAATGTACCGCCTGCACCACCAAGGAGACCGCCAATGACTCCGCCAACAAACGATACGAACGGTAATCCATGACCTTCTGTACCCTGGGACTTGTATTCAGCCTGAGTGTCCCCGGTAATCGGGTCTTTTTTGACCTTTCCGGATGCAGCGGGAATACCCATTCCGTAGATATAGACGAAGTTCACGAAAAAGCACGTGATTGCAAGCATAAGGCCGCCACCAATAGCGCCCGTGATGACCGCAACAAGTGTTCCCTGTGAAGCCGCCCATGCGCCGCCAAAGAGACCGGCAAGACCGCCACCAGCTGCCAGCATCGCGACACCCGTCGCAATACCGGGAGCTTGTCCCATTGCAGCCGGTGCACCACCGACTGGTACAAAGTGCACACCGAAACCGATGAGCAGCCCGCCGATGACGATCCCGATAAGGGCTGTCATGGCAAGTGGTGTGCCGAGCTTGTACATCAATGCGAATATAATTACGAAGATAACCAGCGAGATTATTGCCGGAACTGGCGCAATCCCTGTTGAGCCTCCTGCCGGCTTTGCACCTCCAAGAGCGCTCATGAGGACGCCTCCTCCGTTGGTTTTGTATACGGTCCGTAGTTCTTTCGTGCCCAGACCTCAATGTAGCGGTCGATCACGGTGAAGACCAGGATAATAATAACTCCTACGATAATCGCACCCCATCCGGCACCAATTTTCTCAAAGAGAACTGTTCTCCAGAGTTCGAGGAATACGATCAATCCGAAACAGACCCCTGCTGCGGCCCCGCCTAGTTTAGCGGTGAAGAAACCATTATCAAGCGAGTTGCGCTCGCCTGCTTCTGCGTAACGGACGATGTTGCCCGATGCGGAGATCGGAACGCCTGCACCGAAATTCTGTGTCTGGTACTGCCGTTCTTTTCCGTAGTACGGGTTGCCAGTTGCAGATCCGGCTGCACCGAGTGCAATACCCCATACTAATCCGAGTAAGGGCAGTGGGAACGGGTGGCCGAGTGCGGCATTCATCAGGTGACAGAGTGTCACCGTTGCGAATATGGCGACAAATGCATGTGCCATGGTCACGGTGGTCATCGACTTGATGATATCGATATACACCGGCTGTCCAAACTTGGAAAGACTTGCAGTCCTTCCTAAATACGCCGTGGTTGAATATACTCCCTGGACGAAGGTGGCCAGTCCGGCCCCGAGGACGATCGCGAGAATCGGGTTGATCTGCATGGCCATAAATGCCCATGCAATTCCAGCCCCCAATGCGATCCAAAGACCCCAGGCGGGTGGTTCACCAGCAATTGCCTTGTTATAAATTCTATGGATGTAACCCATCTGCGGTGCAAGCTGAACCTGTGAGTTCGGGTCTCCCTGTGATCCGATATCAGATTCAACATTTTCCGCAGCACCGGCTACAGCGGCAAGTGCTCCTGCCAGTGCAGTAATTCCAATGCTAAATACAATGTTGTCCATTTAGCCTCCTCCTGCGTGCGGTAATAGTGCACGAGAGTGTTCATTCTGCATTACGACTCACATCGAGTACAAACCCTTTGTGGTTCAATAAACAGTTGATTATAACTTAATTAAAGGTTTCGAAAAGTTTTGAGGGTTTTATGGCGTTATTTTTGCCGGATTAAAAAAATAAAGGCATAACGGGGATATCAGCGAATGTTATATTTCGTTAACTTAAAAAAAATTGTGCAGTTTTTTTGGTATATATATTCTAATGAGCGCTCTTATCTAAAATTGGTCATCCGAAATAACCTGTACCAGGATTTCAGCACAAGCCGGGTAGAACGGTTTTAACAGGAAAAGAAAAAGTGGTATCCGGTGTTCGGGATTACCGTTGATATCAGGCCAGTACATCGTGTTTCTTAAAATGGGGCTGTTAATAGTCCGACACTGACCGATGCATCAGGGCCATGACGCCTGGTTTTTTTCGTTTCCCGTGACCCGGGTTGAACCCTGTCATTTCCATTGGAGGGGATTCAAACATCTCCCGGTCGAGCCGTTCACTGATCTCACTAAATATCCGTTTATACGCGATACAATGGGGGTCGACACCTTTTATTTCGCCTGCTGTCGGTGCAATTGCATTATATGGGCATCCACCCCTGCAGTACCTGATATGGGAACATCCGCTGCATTCCCTGTCCACGTATTCTTTATAGCTGGCCATCAGCTTTCCTGGCCGGGACTGGGCAAGTTCTTCGGGTGTGGGGTGATCCGTTACATTTCCCATGACATATTCCGGCATTCCCACAAAACGGTAACAGGGATAAATGCTACCGTCCGGTCCAACGGCAAATGTACTCCCCATGCAGTCCACGTAGGTGCAGACGGAACCGTGGCGGGTAAATACGCACCTGCAGAGGTCATTGATATTCATGATCTCTATGTCCCCGAAGTGTTCGAGGGACTTGTCCAGCAGGTATACGAGCAGTTCACCGTATTCTTCCGGACTGAGGGCCCATTGTTTTGGATTTTCTGATCGCAGCGAGGGCAATGCCGGGTGCAGTTTGAGGACAAACCCGTTCCGGTGGAAGAAATCAACTATTTCATCCCTGGATTTCACCGATTCATTTGTGAATGTACAGATGAACCGAACGGTGAGACCATTCTCTCTCGCAATGTTGTACCCGGTCATGGTCTTTTTGAAGTAACCGTCACCCCTCTGGGAATCATTGATATCCTCAGGTCCGTCAATGCTCGACCCAATCGGGACATGGTACTCTGCCAGGACCCGGGCTGTTTCCGGGGTCATTCTCCAGAGGTTGGTCTGCATCGCAAACTCCGGTTTTAAGTGCTTTAAGCCATTCGAAAGGAGCGGTAATGCGTTCCGGTAAAAATCTGCCCCTGCGAGGAGGGGCTCCCCGCCATGGAACGTGAAGGTGACATGCTCCTCGGGGATGTTTTTAAGCCAGGTGACAACTTCCTGTACCGTTTCAATGCTCATCACGGGTGACCCTTCATCAGAACTCCAGCAATAACTACACTTTGAAGGACAACCTAACGTCGGGATGAGCATGATATGGAATGCATTTTTCATTACACCTGTTTACCGTTCCGGACCGTATAATAGTTTTCGTTTCAGGCCTCTTTACCATAAAAGAAATGGTGATTGGGTAATATTTACCCAATCTGTAAAAAACCCCCGATGTGGAGATCGCGAACTTCACAAACGAATACAAGGGAAAAAAATACTATTTCTGTGTCCCGGGCTGCAAGAAGAAATTTGATAGGTACCCGGCTGGATTCGCATACGTATTCTTGTTTTTCTTTAAAAAACCATAAAAGGCCGTATCGTCACCAGGAAGATTACCTGTACATGTTTTCTGGCACGTTTATTTCAAACCTGGCCCCTTTTCCAGGCTCGCCGGTCTCGGTGATCGTGATGCCGGTTATCGAAAGAATCTCCCTTGATAAGGCTAAGCCAAGCCCGGTGTTCTTCCCAAAGTCCCGTTCGAAGATCTTTTCCTTCTCCGCTGCAACGATACCATCACCATCATCTTCGCATACCACGATATGGTCCCCATCGAGTTCATCAACAGAGAACCGGATGGTCGTGATCTTTCCGCCGTACCGGGCTGCATTGTCCATCAGGTTATAAAACACTTTTATAACCAGCGGATCGGCGAACACTTCTGCACCGGAGGGAAGATCGTTCTTCACCACGACCATTCCAAGCGGGGCCTCCTTTGCGGCAGTATCCACGAGTGTACGGCAGTCCTGCCATGTGGGAGCGTGGACACCGATCTCCTCGTATTCCTTAGTAAACTGGACCATGGCGGCGATCCGTTTGGCAGCAGTAGTTACCTTACGGAAATACTCGTTGAGTGCAGGATCAGGCTGTTTCTTTTCGAGGATGGTGAGGTAGCCCATCTGCACCGTGAGCTGGTTGTTGATGTCGTGGCGAGTGACGGAAGAGAGGAGGTTGAGCTTTTTATTTGCCAGCCGTAGCGCTTCCTCTGCCCGCTTGCGATCAGAGATATCGGCGAGCAGGATAAGAACCGCTGGTTGATCCTGGAAATGCAGTGGAGCACCTTTTGATATGACGGTCAGATATTGCCCGGCTTTTGTGATGAACTCGACCTCCAGGGATTCTCCCCTGCCCGAAGTGAAACGTTCCTCGATGGCTGCCGCAATTTCCGCATGCTGGCGAGGGACCACATACGTTATGATATCCGTCCCCAGCATCTCTTCAGCTGAGTATCCAAGGATGGTTGTGGCTGCCGGGTTCACGTACCGTATCTTCCGGTCATGATCATAGACCAGGACCAGGTTTGGCATATTCTCCACCAGCCCGCGGTTAAACTCCTCGCTCTCCTTGAGCGCTTCTTCCGCCCGTATCCTGATCATCGACAGGTAGGTGATGACACCCGCGACAAGGATAAAGATGAGTACCCGTACAAAAGCCCCCTCAAGAACGACCAGGTCCATTGAGAAAATGGCCATCAGGACAAAATAGCTGGACGCAAGGATCACCGAGAAGACAAAGCCCCTCTTCACGTAAAACACGCATGCGAGGATGATCGGGAAATAGAACAGGTTCTGGAATATGGTCTGCCAGCCGGAGAGCAGCGAGATGATGCTGACAATATAGATGGCGATTGTCAGTACGGCAATGAGAATAAGGGGCAGCCATCCTTTCTTTGGGGCAGGGAACGTCGGTAGTACCGTCATGGTTTCCTCCCATGCACGTCATCGGTATCCGTCCCTGCCATTCTCCACGCTCCCTTTGGCACGTTTATCTCAAACCGGGCCCCTTTTCCGGGCTCGCAATTTTCATGGATAGTCATGCCGGTGATTGCAAGGATCTCCCGCGAAAGGAACAGGCCCAATCCTGTGTTTTTTCCAAAACCTCGTTCAAACAGATGCTGCTTATCATCAGGAGATATTCCCGCCCCGTCATCCTCGCATACGATCGCTAACCCGACATCAGATTCATGGGATGAAAACCGGATGCTCGTCGTGCTCTCTCCACCGTATTTTACAGCATTGTCCATCAGGTTGTAAAATACCTTGATGATGAGCGGGTCCGCATAGATTTCTGTGCCTGGCGGGAGATCATTTACGATCTGGATTATTCCGAGCGCAATATCCTTTACTGCGGTCTCTACGAGTGCGTGGCTGTCCTGCCAGGCGGGTTCATTGACCCCGATACTCTCGTAGGTCTTGGTGAACTGGATCATGGTAGTAATGCGTTTTGCAGCGCCCGAAGCCTTCTGACAATAGGTAAGGAGGGTAGGATTTGGCTGTTGTTCTTCAATGATATCGAGATATCCCAGTAAAACGGTCAGCTGGTTGTTGATGTCGTGTCGGGTAATGCTGGAAAGCAGGTTGAGCTTTTTGTTCGTTTCCTTAAATGCTTCTTCGGCACGTTTTCGGTCCGTGATGGTCCGGATGGATTCAATCGCGCCCCTGACCGTTCCATTCCGTTCATAAAGCGGTGACGCAATTAACCAGAGATATTCACCTTTTCCCCCGTTCAGGTTCTTTATAAACACTTCCGCGATCAACTGGTCCCCCTTCCTGAGCAGGGTCGAATATTTCGCTTCCACTTCTAAATCCTGCTTCAGGACAAGGTCGATAAGACTTGGTCGTATAGTACCATAGAATGGAACCGAGTACGCATAGTTACTCTTTCCGAGCATGTCTGCTTTTGATATCCCCAGCATCACTTCGATTGCCCTGTTCCACGCGATGACTGCCCCGGACGTATCGATTGCAAAGGTGGGGTCTGGCAGGAAATCGATAATATCTGAAAGCATCTGCTGGGATTCCCGGAGTTCCTCCTCCGTATCATGGATGTGGGTGATATCTCTCATGGATTCGATGGCGCCTGTAATTTCACCCTTCGCATTGTACAGTGGGGTTGCAATGATCCAGAGGGCCGTGTGTCTTCCACGGAGGCTCGGAATATCCAGTTCTGCCATGAGCATGCCCCGTTCCCTGTGGAGATCCGGGTAATGTTTTTTAATTACTGCATCATCCTCCCTGATCACGAGATCGATCAATACGGGTCGGCGGCTCCCGAACATACGAAATGCATGTTCATAATTTCCTTTTCCGATTATTTCGGATGCTTCAACACCGAGAAGGTTGGCGATTGCATAATTCCATGTGATCACCGTTCCGTCTTTATCAATCACAAAAGTGGGGTCGGGCAGGAAATCGATAATTTCTGCAAGACGGGTTTCTGTTTCCCGTTGTGAGTCTTCCGCCCGCCCCCGGACCATGGACAGGTAGGTAATCACCCCTGCGACAAGGATGAAGAACAGCACCCGTACAAAGGCCCCTTCAAGAACGACGGGATCTTGCGAGAACATTGCCATCAGGACAAAATAACAACATGCGAGGACTACCGAAAACACAAGCCCACGTTTTATGTAATAGATACATGCGAGAATGATGGGGAAATAGAACAAATTCTGGAAAATAGTCTGCCATCCGAAGATAAGTGAGATGACGCTGATTACCAGGGCAGCGACCGTGATGAGGCTTATCATGACAAGGGGCAGCCACCTGTTTTGTAGTATTTTCATGGTCCGCTCCATTGCCTGGTATCGGGATACGAACTGGCGCAAATCGCAATCGTTCCGGATGGACTTTTAATGGAGGATATAAGGGCCACCCGGTGATCCATTACAACGTTAGTGAGAGTATTGGCAAAAAAGGTTCGGGTAGCATCTGCGATGGATTGTTTCAGAGGGATTGTTAATTGACCAGTCCGGGTGGTGAGGAACTCCCGCGGAGACCCTCCTTCATTTTCGAATAATCGGGATGTATTGAGATGGAAGAGAAGAAACTATTACCAAAAATTATCATCAATTTTCTGCATGTTATTCCACGTTCTAAACTTCCTGGCCGGGGTCTTCATTTATGGGTTGCTGAAAATACAGTTTTTCTATGTACCCAATCATCCAATCTCCCGGAGAAAAATGAAACAACTATATTCCAGGAACGCTCTCATTCATGTATTGTAAAGCCCCGGACTCCCATGTGCCTGGTATCAATTCATTCAAAAATCCTTTTCATACCAACATTACCGAAGAAATAAGCCCGGTTTGACTGCTAACCTGGAGATGATCGTATGGAACTGTCAATACTGAAACGACATGACTCAGCCTGGAATATCCTCATTGTTTTTAGTACTGCGGTTTCCCTTGGCCTTATTCTCGGTGGTCTTCTCTCCGGGATTACCGTTGTGTTTTCTCACCTCCTGTATATCCCGGTGGTCCTTTCGGCCTATCGTTACCCACGGTACGGACTGTTAATTTCCATACTACTGGGTGTGACTTATTTTGCCATGATCATCATTTTTCTGGGTGCCCAGGCAGGAGTTATTGTTGAAACAAGCCTGCGGATCGCTGTCATAATCGGGATCGGGTGGCTAGTGGCGACGATCACTGCCCGGCTTCGTAAGAATGAGGCCCTGTATCGCGGGCTCTTTGATTATTCATGGGCGGGAAGTATCCTTGTACATGATTCTCCGGTGGGGTGGGTTATTGAGGAAGTCAATGAACGGGCCGGCAAATTCCTTAAAAAAGACATTGTAGATCTTAAAGGTGCACCAGTAACATTATTCTGGGAAAAAGAGGGGGTGAATGGTGTGCTTTCAACCCTTACCCCTGATAAGCCAACGTATTCCGGGGAGGTCACCTTTATCGCCGGAGAAAATAGGTCGGCACGCGTAATAATCTCCGGTGCATTGCTCCCCGATCGCATGGCAATTCTGACATTTATTGATATTACACCGCGAGTCACGGCCGAAAACGCATTAAGAATAGCAAACGACAAGCTGAACCTCCTGTCCAGTATTACAACTGATCATCTCCAGCGGGATGTAATTGAGATTAACGAGATTGTCCGGCAGGCGAAAATCCATAGTAAGGATTCTCTTTCTAAAGTGTTTTTTATGCAGATTGGGGGCTTGATCTCAACCATTTCACGCCGCATAGACCTTTCCCTGTCCTACAGGAACCTTGGTACAACCCCCCCTGTCTGGCAGAATGTCCAGGAACAACTCGTATCGATTGACCTCTCCGCGATTAAAGGGGGTATTCCCGTAAGGTTCTGGGCGGAAAGGCTTGAATGTTACGCCGATCCGCTTATCAGGGATGTGCTTCGCCATATCGTTGAAAATTCATTCCAGTATGCAGGAAGGTTTAAGCTCCTCCTAGTCAGCTATCTTGAACAGGAGGATGGACTTGTCCTCTATATTGAGGATGATGGCTGTGGTATCCCTGCAGCGAAAAAGCACCAGATATTCGAATATGATTCGGGTGGTCACTCAGGGATCGGGCTCTTCATCTGCCACCAGATCGTGGAAGTTTCAGGAATGACCATCTTCGAAACCGGCCAGGTAGGCCGGGGGGCAAGATTTGAAATTCATATTCCGGCAGTTGTTTACCGGATTGAAGGTTCTGTTGAAGGCATCCCTCCGGCGGCTATGAGCCCATGGCGATCGGGTAATAATTGCATGAACGATCTCAATGGCATTCCTGTGAAGGAATTGCTGAGTGATGAATTCCACCTGGCAGAATCGCTGTGGACGGATTATCACGGGACAAAAGGTAATCCTGAAATTGATCGGATATTCGCAGCATATCATGAAAATTTCCCTGTTTCCCTCGCCCGATGCAGGAGGCATACGGATGGTTACGAGCTGGATGCAGTGTTTACACCTGAACCGATGAGGGGCCATGGGTTCGCGAAGGCTGCGGTCTCCGGCCTTGTCGAGGCATGCGGAAAGAACACGCTCTACATGCATTCAGTTCTGCATCTGGTGGACTTTTATCGCCAGTTCGGGTTTATTCCCATCGAGGAAAAAGATCTTCCCCCCACGATCAGGGACCGGTATGCATGGGCAGGTGGGGAACTGGAAGGGGCAGATGTCCGCCCGATGAGGAGGGATGCATCATAAATCAGATTGTATTGGCCCCAACTGGCCAGGTACGTGAGATCAATAACCCAATGTTCATGCAATAATCACTATAACCGCGGAAAATGCGTAGAACCGGTTCTATGATCCCCGTTAGTCATTCCATATTTTCATGTAAGCGAGTCTTTTGAACGTTTTTTTTACGTTGTACCAGGTACCGGTATATTTTGGGATCTGATGGGTTCACACCAGGTACCCACTCAATTTTTACGACAATAAATTGAAACTGACCGAATGTCCTGAATTTGAGCCTGCGCAGGAATCCGGAGACGATGTTACAATGGTACCGTGTGAGGTCGAACCGGTCACGGAGGTCGTGAACGGTGATCCACCGCTCATCCGCATCATTCTCGTCCATAAACTGTTCGAGCAGTTCTGGAATACCGGAATATCGTCCCATACCTGGCACTCCACGCAACGATCAACAAAGGGTAATAAAAAAAAGAATCACTGTCATGACTCAACCACCTTTACCAGGTTCTCCATTACCGCATCAACCGCTTTCCATGTGGGCGTATCGGCATGACGGAGGATGTAGGGGCGTCCTTCATCCCCTGCTTTCACCATTGCCGGATCGAGCGGGATGGCCCCCAGGTATGGGACACCGAAATCATGTGCCGCTTTCTCTCCGCCACCGCTGCCAAATAGGTCGATGGTATCCCCGCAGTGCGGGCAGACCATCCCGCTCATGTTCTCGATAACTCCGATCACCGGCATCTCCAGTTTCTCGATGAACTTTATTGCTTTGACGGCATCGAGCACGGCGACATCCTGTGGTGTCGTGACGATGACGGCGCCACGCAGGTTCGGGGCCAGTTGTGCGATACTTAATGCCTCATCTCCGGTCCCGGGAGGAAGATCGACGACCAGGTAATCCAGCGGACCCCAGTTCACTTCATTGAGGAATTGCTGGATTGCCGCCATCTTCATCGGTCCTCTCCATACCACCGGGCTGCTCGTATCCGGCAACAGGAATGCCATTGACATGACCGCGAGGGTGCCCGTGACATGGACCGGTTCCAGGGCTTTATCCAGCACAGCAGGCCTCTGGTCTTCGATGCCGAGCATTTTTGGAATGCTGGGGCCGTGGAAATCCAGGTCGAGCAACCCGGTATTCCTTCCGTGGTTGGAAAGTGCAAAGGCGAGGTTGACGGCGACCGTTGATTTACCAACGCCCCCTTTGCCACTCAACACAAGGATTACATGTTTCACATCGATGTTTGCTTTTGGTGGAAGCCCTTTCGGACTGTGCGTTGCACACGTCGTTCCAGCGTGCTCATCAGTTATTGTTGTCATAATATTTCAGTTTCTTAAATAGGTTATGCGATTGAGGGACCGTTTTTCAACTATTAAACGAAAATTCCCGATTCCATCATAGTAAAACGCAGGGTGTATCCTCATCACTTATGGTGATGAAGTGATCAACGGGGTTTAATGCCCGCTGCACTCGTGCCCTTCTTCGCCATGGGTGCAGCTGCTCTTACCCTGTGCAATGTTACCTGCCAGGAATTCCTTGATTACGGTCTCGATTGGACCATGCACTCCAATGAATACCTCGATATTATTTTCGCAGAACAGGTCCACTGCTCGTGGGCCCATGCCGCCTGCGAGGACGTGCGTAACCTTGTGCGAGGCAAGGAATGGTGGTAACTTTCCCGGCTCGTGCCCGGGGCTCTCAAGAATTTCCTGTGAAGTGATCTTTGACTTTTCGATAACGAATACTGCATATTCAGTACAGTGACCGAAATGCTCGGAAACCATATCTCCATCTTTTGCGATTGCAACTTTCATGAATAGTAACCTCGAAAAATATTGAATTCTTATCCCTGGAGGCGCCGGCCGCCACCGAATCCAAAGCCACGTCCGAACCCTCAGGCAATTCCCCCACGTCCGCGGCCGTAGACCGGGATATTCTGTGCGGAACCCTGCGATACCGCAGCCCCATTTTGATCCTGATCCGGCTGTGTTGCGGTTGCAGGCACATGCGCAGGTACAGGTACCATGCGGCATCTGCCAAATCCCCTGCCACACGTTGGACCATTTCCTTGTGGCCCCGTTCCGTTTAATCCTGGCATTTATCTTCTCCTGGCACTGTTTTAAGTACCATAATTACTCATATGCGCAAAAATACTTAAAAACTTTGGTCTGGGCAATCCGCCTGATCCACTTTACGATGTGTTGGGACTGGTGCTGGGATTTGCCGTTTTATGGATTCCGCATATGGGAATCATTCAGCCCCAGATCGGGTCATCACCAAAATGATTCATCCAGAATTCCCCTGAGTCATAGTCCGTGCCTTTACGGATATCTTCTGCCCGGAATGATAGCTCATAGTTCATACCGTACTCTACCAGGATGTCATAGGCATCTTTTATTCGGATAAACATGATATGGGAAAGGTCAGGATCGTGCTGTGAGACATCAGGGTGCCACTCTTTGACCAGTTCCTGAAAACGGGCATGTATCCCGTTCAGGCTTGCCGTGCTGGTGATGCCAAGCATTTTTGCAGTTTCGGAAATGGTCATGGGGGATAGTGTTGTCATCTGTGGACAGTTGGTGTGCGCATATGATAAAAATGACCAGACTTTTTAATAATACCCCTGGATTCCCTAATCATATGCAAGCCTGGTCTTCTCGTCAGTGAGTGTCGGTGCAATCAGTTCTTTCCACGCTGCCGGATCCCACGATCCAAGTTTTTGGTGGGTTATGTAATATTTCTGCGGAATCGGGTGCGTCCCGACCACGACATCCATCCCATATTTTTCTTTGATGAACCGGGTAAAATAGGAAATTCGTGGACAGGGGGGATACCCGACTATCATACCGGTGGCAAGGTGGATGACCTCCGCACCGTTGTTCTTCATCTCTTCCGGCACGTACTCGACATTCCCGCCGGGGCACCCGTTGCAGGTGGCAAACCCGACAAGCTCCACGTCTTTTCCCCTGTACCGTTCAAAAGCGCCTTCGCAGTTGTGCAGTGCCCGCAGGCATTTACCCCCGGCACAGGTCCGGTACCGGTCACAGATGATGATTCCCAGTTTGATTGGCTCTTCCATGGTTATATCTCCTGATGTAAAATATTCAGGTTATGATCTTTTGCTCATTAGAGTAATATCCCGTTGCTTGGTACATATCTTTCCCCGTGTTCATTGCAACCCATTTCTTTTCATAACATGTTTAACACATGATGGACAACCGCTGATCTATGCAAGCAGTTCGCCCTGAAGAGATGCCTGATGCGTTGAAGGCCAGTATGGATAAAGGTGGGGTACTGCCAGAACTTCAGCAGGAGATTCTTAAAGTGTCTGAATTCCACACTTACCCGGCACCCGGGGTCCTCATCGGGGCATTCATGGTAGACTATGCAATGGAACTCCTCGGGGTCAAAAAGGGCCGTAAACTCTACGGCGTCTGCGAGACGCCCAAGTGCCTTCCCGATGCCCTGCAGGTTCTGGCCCACATCACCATTGGGAATAACCGGCTCAAGATCGTACCCATCGGGAAATTTGCGATTACCATGAATATGTCATCCGAAGATGCGACTGCTGACGCTGTGCGGGTGTACGTGGACCTGGAGAAACTGAAAAAATACCCTACGGTCGATGTCTGGTATGCCAACAGCCCGGCTTTTGACAAGAAGACCATGAAAGGGCAGTTGTTCGATGAGATCTTCCGCGCCGGACGAAATATCCTCTCTTTTGAACGGGTCCGGATCATGGTGAAGAAAAAGGAGAAATGGTCATCGGTCACGTGCTCCTGCTGCGGTGAGACCGTTCCCGATTATCTGATCGAAGGAGACCGCTGCACAGCCTGTGGTTCGATGAAATATTATGCGAAGATCTAAGCCGGGAACCTTCTGATCTCCCACAGTTTTAAAATATTTCAATTTTTTTCGTACTGAAGAGGATTAAAATCCCATTCCAAAGGGGATTATTTACTGTTATCGGGAATACCACCCCCCTCCTTTATGAACAGCGCCGTATGGCTCCGTAAAACGAATGGGGTACCGGCCCTGCGAAATCCAGCCAATGCTGCCATTGCAAGCGTCGCTTCAAACTCATCAGCGGGAATCTCATGCTTTGGTTCAGCGATGAGGAATGTCCCGCCCGGGACCAGGAGGGAAAATACCTCCTGCATGAGCCGGGCTGCATCAGGGACTTCATGGATAACACAGCATCCGAATGCAACATCAATACATCCCGCATATTCGAGCGCCAACGATTGCGGTTCAGTCTTGTGGAGCCGGATGCGGGCAAGAAGTCCTGCTTTAGTGGCCTTTTCCTTCAGGATCTCCAGCATCCCATCCTGGAGATCCACTGCTATCACTTGCCCGTTTTTACCGACACGCCGCGCAATGGGCAGGGTAAAGAGGCCCGGCCCGCATCCGATATCAAGGACGGTATCGCCCGGGCGGACATACCGGTCAACAAGCCTGCCTGGCTGGTACTTGAGCCGTCGCCACCACCCGTCAAGGTAATTGGCACGGGATACCGGGAAGACTTCGTGATCGCCACTCATTGCATTATCCCCGGGTTTCACCGGTCCGCGTACTCCAGCCGGAGTCCCACACCGGTCTCCGCCAGCGGGGCAACCTGTGTCAAAGCCACTTTTACCGGGAGGGCAGTGCAATGACAGGCATGGATGGCGGAAAGGCTCTGGTCTTTGAGATATGCAAGAGTCCCGTCCAACTGCGGGCCGGTCGAGCGGAGGTGGAGTCCGCCGACGATATCATGTACGCGGTTCTCCCCACAGATCTTCTTTGCATACTCCACGGTGTTGCTGATCCCCGCATGGGCACACCCCGTAATGATTACAAGCCCTTCGCGGCTGCGGAACGCAAGAGAAGTATCATCGAGCAGGCGATCCTCATGCAGGCTCCCGTCCGGCATCACGATGCGCCGTGGCCCGGGATCGGCACCCTCAAAGGGAAACTTCCGTTCTATCTCGCCAAGGAAGAAGAGGTTCGGCGTGAGACTGACTGGCCCTGCTGACAGTTCGAGTGGCATGATCCGCTGCACCTCATCTGCGGTGAGGACAGATCCTATGTCGCCAAGGGGCAGTTTGGGGCGGGGGAGGAAAC
>Ga0194039_1000905_pt1 | contig 16678 bp, 11 predicted proteins | sample JunL228m_MetaG_FD_148679 | JGI IMG/M metagenome (GOLD analysis project Ga0194039, IMG submission 148679) | Anoxic zone freshwater microbial communities from boreal shield lake in IISD Experimental Lakes Area, Ontario, Canada - Jun2016-L227-8m | ecosystem: Environmental > Aquatic > Freshwater >... | reverse complement strand
GCATACCAGCTGAGATCATAATCAAATGTGATGAGTGCATCCCCATTATCCTGTACCACGATATCAAGAGTTTTTGCCGTGAATGCCTGAACAGGGCATACACTAATTGCAAGGATGAGAATTAAAATGCCAGAATACAGAAATGCGTGCTTCATCTTTATTCATCTTCCAGCATCACTATGATACAAATCACATAAAAAGGTTTCTGGCTCCCTTCGGACACATCCGTGAAAGGAAGTTATTCGTGACAAATAATAGGATGAAATTAACGATATCCCCATGCCGCTAATGAGGAAAAGGTTTTAATCCGGGGCTTTCATGATTTTCTTTTAATGTTCTGATGTGCTCTTAAAAAAAGAAAATTACCTATAGCCAGCATTCCTAACGATAACCGGGAATAGATGAGAAAGAAAGACCTTGCAGCCATTGTCATCGCGATTTGGCTTGTTATCATCAGCTGCTTCATGCTCCTTGCCTATCGCATTGATCTTGAAATTTTTTTTGTTCTCTGGCTGATTGGGCTCCTTGTCATAGTTGAATTGATGGACACCCGGTTCACTCTCCCGCCCTACCTGCGATACATAAAATATCTAGTTGCCGTTGGCATCGTCCTGTTTGGGGCGATCGTGACCCAGAAAGTGCTGGAGATACTGTCCAAATGAAAATTTCCGTGCGCTATCTGATCCTCGCAGTGCTGGTGCTGATTATTTTTACCGCGCTTTTTTTCTCATTATCTGCACCGCTCATCTATTCACTGGAACAGGACATCTTCATCTCCCGTTATCATGATAACACGGATGTGCTCAAACTCCAGCAACTGAACAGCACAACGGATCTTTTACCCCTGATGCAGGATCTGATGGATTATACCGGACCGATCGTCCTGAATATCAATCTCAGGGACATGGACCAGGTACGCCGGGATCTCGCGCTCTTTGCAAAATATCGAAAGAACCTGGATAACCTGATCATCCGGCTCGATATGAGCGAGAGCGAGATCAATGAGTTTTCAAAGAACACTGATCTGCAGAGAGCACTTCTTGAAGAACTGATGAAGGCATCGATCTCGCTTGATGAATTAAAGCAGCTGGAGATCCAGTACCGTTCCGAAAATAATCAAAACATGTTGATCTCTGTCATATTACAGCAGGCAGCGATCCGGCAGAAGTTAAAAGAACTCTTCGGGCAATATGAGACAGCGACAGACAAGATCGAAGCGATCAGTAAGAAGTATAATCTGGATACGACTAATGTTGAAGAGAGCCGCACGGAATTCAAAAAGATTGTTGAAGAAAATACCAAAACGGCACCGATAATCGGAAGTCAGACACTGCAGGTACCGACACTTTCCCTTCTGTTAAAGCCGGATACGGGAAAATACCAGGACGTCATCGAATTATCTGCGTTTTATTCATCCAACGCTATCCAGAAAACCAGTCACCCTATCACCATTCTTATTGATAATAATCCCATAATCCAGTCCAGCACAGATGCCGGAGGTATATATCATAGTTCATACGTGATCGAAAAGATCCCAGCAGGTACGCACCAGATCAATGCGACTTCCGGTAGTACAGCGTCAGAACCACGGACATTGAATATCATTGAGGTAAATTCTACTACAACACTGACCGTTAAAGCCGTGTCCAATAAACCGGAAGTTCAATGTTCTGGTGTGATTACGGCGAACAAACCGGTAAAAAACGCTCCTGTAGATATTATTTCGGATGCGCGCAGCATTATCAGTACCACAACGAATAATGCCGGACAATTTCAGTCACGAATCACACTTTCTCCCGGAACACACCGGCTTGAAGCACGTTTTGACAATGCCAGTTATCCGATCTCTTCTTCGAGAAGCCCGGTCTATGAGATTGTTGTAGCCTCGACTATTGATGCACCGGGCGGAAAAGTCCAGAGTGTTAAACAGATCACGGTTGTAAGAAATGCAGACGCTCTCCGGCTCACCATTACCCCAAATAATGTAACATATAAAGACATCATCAACATCAGTGGCACACTATCCGGAAGAGATCCAAAATTCCGGAATGTCGATGTCTTTATCGATGATGCATTGGATCGTACTATCCAGACGCGACAGGACGGGTCGTATGCTGAATCCTATGTTATAGAAAAAATCCAACCGGGATTACATACCATCTTCACCCGTTACCGGGAACCTGGTGTCGAAGAGATCTATTCCGAATCCCGCCAGTTTACCGTTCAACCTGTCGATTCCATCACCTTGCTTGAGATTGAGATGATCGATGCAGGAACCGGACTCATCTGTCGAGGGAATCTCACTGCACAGGGAAGAGGTGTGTCATCGGCCCCGCTCGAACTGGTCTGGGATGACCGTAATATCATAAAACTTCAGACCGATGCAACCGGATCATTCCGGCAGCAGGTGACGCTTCCGGTGGGGAACCATAATATCTATGCCAATTTTACCTCCCGGGATTATCCGGTGAAAGCCTCCCGGAGTAAAACCTCTCCTGTCACGATATTGCCACCGTTTGATTTGTACGTCAGACCATCGACCGTGCATTTCATGGAGCAACTCTCTATAGGTGGATCTTTCCGCGGCGTGAATACATCCGGTCGGGAGGTCCAGATCTTTATCAATGGGAAGAAACTGGGTTTATACCGGACTGATGCAAGTGGAAATTATTCAACACAATTTCCTGTTGAAAAAATCCCTGCTGGGACGCACCGTGTCTATGCAAGTTCCGGAGACCACACATCAGAAACGGAATCGTTCACGGTTCTTTTGGTCAATTCGACGATCACCCTGTCTGCCCGGCTCACGACAGACAACACAGAAGTCATCTGTTCCGGGCAGCTTCGGGCAGGTGATAACACACCGGTACGTCTGGCTCCGGTTACCCTTGTCCGGGATGGTAATAACCAGATCAGGACCACGACTGATGACCAGGGAAGATTCGAAGAAACGCTCTCGCTCCCCGCGGGAAGACACCAGCTCATCGCAGAGTTTGATAACACGGACCTGTATCCCATTCAGCCTTCAAAAAGTGTTCCGGTGAATATTGAGATACTGAATCCAATAATTATACGAGTACAACCAGACCGTGGAATGTACCGTGACACACTAACAATAAGCGGGGTGATTCACGGAACGGAAGTATCCGGTCGAGTGCTCCAGATGTATATTGACAGCAAGGAAACCGGAACCTTCAGATCGGATAGCAGGGGAAACTTCACAGCCCCCTACACCATCGAACAACTTCGTGGAGGAGTGCACACTATTTATGTCAGATCCGGAGATATACGGTCAGATTCGATCAACTTTACCGTTGCCTTAGTACAATCGACCACAACACTATCTGCCGTAAGGACTGGGGAGACGTCCCGCGTTACCTGTTCAGGGACGGTTACTGCGAACAACAAACCGGTCAGGTTCGCACCCGTTGTTCTTGTCTGGGATGATAAGAATTTTGTCCGGACAACGACAGACATGAATGGTAATTATAACGAAACGATTGTGTTACCGGCTGGAAAGCATAGTATCAAAGCACAATTCAACAGCCCGGATACGTTCCCGATCAATCCATCCGAGAGCGCTCCGGTTGATGTGGAGATCCCATTACCACTATTGATCTTGATCGAACCGAATCAGGGAAGATATATGGATGTGTTGTCTATCAAGGGATCCCTGCACACCGATGAGATTGCCCAACAGGAGATCCAGATTACAATCGATGGTAAACTGACAGGGTCAGCCCGAACAGATAACAATGGACGCTTTACCATTCCATATACTCTTGAAAAAATTACCGGGGGAACTCATACGGTATATGCCCGGTATAAAGAAGTTTCATCTGATAAGGGAACATTCACGGTTCTTTTATCGGATTCAACTACGATATTGTCTGCTACAAGAGTTAAAGAGACCTCCCGTGTTTCCTGCATCGGGACGGTTACTGCGAATAACAAACCGGTCAGGTTGGCTCCAGTGGTTCTTGTCTGGGATGAGAAGAATATCGTTCGAACAACCACCGATGAAAATGGAAAATATAACGAAACGATCGTGTTACCTGCGGGAAAACACCGGATAAAAGCGCAATTCAACAGCCCGGATATGCTCCCTATCAACCCGTCAGAGAGCGCTGTCGTGCTCATTGAGATTCCTCAGATCATTACGATCGGTAATCTTGTTCTGGAAGTGATGCCAAAGGAAGGCAGATTCATGGATCATATCACGATCCGGGGCATTCTTTCCAATAACAAACAGAACCAGAATGTTGTATCAACAAATGCAAATTCTCAAAGTACTGAGGGTACACAGACAATTCTGGGAAATGTGATTACTGGTAAGAACGGGGGCACATCGTTAGATATTACCAGTATTCTGACAGTCAACAAAAAACCACAAGTGGAGACTCGTCCGGAAACAAGTCAGGTTCAGGAAATTTCAGGAAAATCTGTATCTATCTCCATAGATGGAAAATTGCAGGGAACCTACCCGACGAACAATAAAGGGGAATTTTTCACAGAATTTATCATTGAAGAGATCCGGGCTGGACTCCATACGGTATATGCGATGTCAGCTGAAATCCAATCGCCACCTGAAACCTTCCGGGTGTTGATAACGAACTCAACCACCACATTATCCGCTGTAAAAATCGGCAATACCTCGCTCGTTTCCTGCTCCGGAACAGTAACCGCGAACAACAAGCCGGTGAGATTGGCACCGGTTACCCTGATATGGGATAACACAAATCCTGTAAGAACAACGACCGATGAAAAAGGAAATTATAACGAAACGATCATCTTACCTCCCGGGAAACATCAGCTCAAAGCGCAATTCAACAGCACAAACATCTACCCGCTGTATCCTTCTGAAAGTGCTCCGGTGAATCTCGAAATCCCATTACCGCTCGGATTTACTATTCAGCCGAATCAGGGCAGATACCTCGACATCCTCTACATCCAGGGAACTTTGCACACTGAAGTAGTTGCAGAACGGGAGATCCAGATCTTCATTGACGGCAAACTGTCAGGCACGCACCGGACGAACCGACAGGGAACCTTCACCATCCCGTACACCATCGAGAAGATCACGGGGGGTCAGCATATCATCTTTGCTAAATCGGGAGATATCCAGACTAACCAAAGCACATTCACCGTTCTTGCAGAGAACTCAACCACAACATTATCTGCTGTAAAAATTGGCGAGACTTCACTCGTCTTTTGCTCCGGGACGATTACAGCGAACAACAAGCCGGTGAGATTGGCACCGGTCACTCTTGTCTGGGATGGCTCACATGTTGTCAACACCATCACCAATGAGAATGGGAACTATAACGAGACCATTGCATTACCTGCCGGGAGACACCTGCTCAAAGCACAATTCAACAGCACGAACATCTTCCCGCTGTATCCTTCGGAGAGTGCCCCGGTCGAAGTTGAAATATTAACCCCCCTCTCGGTTACCCTCCAGCCGGATCACGGGAAATACCGGGATGTACTTGCCATCAATGGATCTCTCAATGCCAGTGTAATATCAAACAGGGATGTCCGTCTCTTTATCGATGACAAACAGGCAGGATCGTACCGGACTGATGCCAAAGGTCACTTTTCCACAATGTATAGTATCGAAAAGATTACCGGTGGAAGACATACAATCCAGGCAATCTCCGGAGATCTGAAATCCACCCCCACACCATTTTTTGTCCTCATGGACAATTCAACAACAACCCTTTCGGCACAACGAACCGGCACCACCGCCCAAGTGACGGTTTCAGGAACGGTCAACACAACCAATCGATCAGTTCGTGATGCACCAGTCACCATCACCTGGGATGGCAAAAACTCCCTTGAGACCATTACAGACAATAACGGCGTATTCAGGAATTTTATCAACCTCCCCGCTGGTACCCATCATATTCAGGCACAGTTCAACAACAGCGACATCTTTCCACTCTATCCCTCGAATAGCACGATGGTCGAGCTCAATATCTCCCCCGGACTCTCCCTTGACGTCAGACCGGCATCGGGCATCTATAAGGACACCCTCACGTTTGAAGGGACACTCGTCCGCCCCGATAATCTTGAAGGAGCAGTCGACCTGTTCCTTGACAACAATTTCCTCGCGACCACAAAGACAGACCATACCGGGCGATATATCCATAAAATGGTGATTGGACAGATGTCTGACGGTAAACATACCGTGCAGGCACGATCAGCCGATCTCTCCTCTGGTGTCAGGACATTTACGGTTATTCCTGTACAATCCCGGACCACATTAACCGTCACACGGGTAAACAACTCCGCACTCTTCGAATGTAATGGCACGGTCATGGCATTTGACCGGCCAGGAGATGTCATCCTGCGACCGTTGAGCATCCAAGACGTCCTCGATATTATCGCCACATTCGGAAGAGTTCCGTTGGCTACTGCAAAGAGACCGGTCAGTGCTGCCCCGGTTGCGCTCATGGTCAACAACGTAACCCTGCTGGAGATGCAGACCGATGCTTTCGGGAGATTCTCTCGTGTTGTAGCGCTCCCGGCTGGCGATAATATCGTCACCGCCCGGTTTGTCAACAATCGTTTCCCGCTAGTCCCTTCCCAGAGCAAAGAGATCGCAGTGAATCTCCCCTCAGCGAACCTGTCCCCATTGGAAAATATCCGGAGTTCCCCAAGCGGCATGCTTGTGCCAGTCATTGTAGTAGCTGTAATCCTCCTAGTTTTTACGGGCGGATCGATCTTTTACCTGAAACGGCGATCGATCCTGTTCAGGACCAGACGAACTCCGGCAGCACTAAATTCCGAATCAGAAACCCTCGCATCAGCCGAAATGTTGTTAAAAGAGATTGAAGCTGCTGATTCCTTCCTCGCCTCCGTACTCCCGCCCGATCCGGGCATGGTCTCAACCGATCCCATCCTCACCCGTTACATACGGATCCTGAATGCACAGGGGCTGAGTACTGCCGCGCGGACAGTCTATGTGCATTTCGCCGGAACCATCGCACAGAGACTGCACATTCGCAGTCACCGGACTCTCACCCCGCGGGAGTTCCTGCGGTCATGCGACAGGAGACCGTTTGCCGGAACATTCTCATCGTTTGTCACGATCTATGAACAGGTCCGGTATGGCGGTGTCAAATCTCCTGATAAAGAGGTAGAGTTTAAAGAAGCAACAAAAAAGACCGATGAATCACTTGGGGGTGAAGAAGATTAAAGCTGCCTTCTGGTTCGCTGGTCTTGTGCTCCTCTTCTCGGCGCTTATCCTAGTAGGTCACCTCTCTTCAAACAGCCTTGAGTTCTCACAATATAACACCGTATGGAACGGCACCTCCCGGTTCTTTTCAGACCTCGACCGGCACCGGATGGTCGGGATATCAGACTTAACACAGCTCAATGCATACCCGGCCAACGCCACACTCCTCATCATCGCGCCGTATCGTCAACCGACAACCGGGGAGCGTGCAGCATACCGCGCATTCATCGAGCGGGGCAACACGATCATCCTCGCTGATGATTTCGGGACTGGTAACGCCATACTGCGCGGCATCAACAGCCGGATTTCAATCCAGCCGGGCAATGTATCCAGCATTGACCGTGAGTATGCGGACTCGTACTCTGCGGTTGCCTATCGATCTGCAAATGAGACCCCGGTGCAGAATATCAATAAAATTCTCTTAAACCGCGCCGCGCCGCTCGAAGGGGGCACCACACTTATGCGGACTTCGATCATGAGCTGGATTGATGAGAATGGCGACCGGCGAATCAACAACAACGAGCAGCTGGGATATTTTGCCGTGATGGCAGCAGATCAGATCGGCAGCGGCAGGCTCATCGTAATCTCTGATCCGAGTATCTTCATCAACTCGATGTATGCCGAAGACGCGAGATGGGACAACCAGATGCTCATCAGGACACTTGTGGGTGGCGACGGCGCGTTACTCGTTGACCAGACAAACTCACGCACCCGGGATGCACAGGGACTAAACGAAATACTTCATGTCATAAGAACCACATTATTAACAGAACTCATACTCTTCGGATTGCTGATGATCATTATTGCATGGGCATGGCAAAAGAAGAAGATTTAGGTGTCAGGATGGATGCGACCTTACCGGAAAATGAAATACAAGAAATTTCACAATTGTACTCAACCATAAATGAAAAGATCGGGACATTTGTTGTAGGTAACCAGAAGCTTGTCGATTTCATCCTTGTTGCCATGCTCTCTGAAGGGCACATCCTCATCGAAGGGGTGCCAGGCACCGCAAAGACCACGATTGCAAAATCCATCGCCCTGATCACAGGCTGCGGGTTCAACCGTATCCAGGGCGCGATCGATCTTCAGCCAACCGATATGATTGGTGTGCGGATCTACGATCCCGACAAAAAGGAGTTCTCCCTGCGGAAAGGTCCGGTCTTTACCAACCTTCTCCTCGCCGATGAGATCAATCGTGTGAACCCGAAATCCCAGAGCGCATTTATCGAAGCGATGAGCGAACGGCAGGTGACCATTGACGGGATCACGATGGCGCTGCCAAGCCCGTTCTTTGTGATCGCGACACAGAACCCGTTTGAGTTCGAAGGAACATTCCCCTTAATTGAAGCCCAGCGGGACCGGTTCATGTTCGGTATCAGTTCTGCTTACCTGAGCGTGGAAGAAGAACTCAGTATCATCAAACGGGTACATTCGGGGCAGCTCAACTGGGATTCATTTGCTGCGAGCCTGACCCCTCTTCTCTCTCCGGAACAGATCAAGCAACACATTGAGGTTGTCCGTCACGTTACGATCGAAGACCCGGTGCTCCAGTATATCCGGGATTTGGTTGTCGCTACCCGGACGCACCCGGATATCAATCTCGGGGGATCCAGTCGTGCTTCGATCGCTCTTGTGACGGGTGGAAAGGCTCTTGCCGCTCTAAGGAACCGGCACTTTGTGATCCCGGATGACATAAAGGAGATTGCGCCGGCAGTCCTCAATCACCGGATCCTCATCTCCCGTGAGGCAGAAATCGGGGGGCTGACAGCCCGGCAGGTGCTGGACGAGATATTAGGTAAAGTCGAGGTGCTCTGAGTTGTGCTGATGCGAAGGTGCGCACAAGGATTGAGCCTCGTTATCATCGTCCTTGTCTCCTGTGCGTATATCCTTGATGACATGGCACTCCTTCTTGCCGCAGGGACTCTTCTCGCTGCGCTTTTGGGACAGTACCTCCTCTTTGATTACCGGTTCCGGGGTATCGTTACCTCCGTTGCGGTAGAGCGCTCACTTGAACGTTCCCAGGTACGGAAGGGAACGACCCTGCGTGTCGCAACAACAGTTACCGTTACGGTTCCCCCGCCAATGCATGCGCAGATCACAGAGAAACTCTCCCCGCAGGTGGTTGTCCAGGATGGCGACACCACACTCCTGATAGAACCAGATCGGAACCCCCGTACCTATCAGTTCAGGTACCGGATCACTCCGGTGGTTCACGGGAAGATGCGGTTTTCTGGGATCACCCTTTCAGTACAAAATGCCTTCTTCTCTCATGCGATCGATCTTTTAGCTGACCCGTTCAGCGGACCCGATCTTCTCATCCAGCCGTTGGGCCTGTTTGAACCTTCCGGGAAACGATCAACTACCGAGTCCCGCGAGGTTGAGAAGTTAAAGGTGGTGAGTGGGTTTGGCATCCGCGCACTGCGGGAGTACTATGCAGGAGATGACCTGCGGCGGATTGACTGGAAACTTTCAGCAAAGCACAACAAGCTCTATGTCCGGGAATATACGGGGATGATAAGCCTGCCCCCGTTGCTTATCATCGATCTCCCGTGGCGCGCGGCGCCCTGTTCCGACGCGGATCTGGACCGAATGGCAAGTGCTGTTGCCGGGCAGGCAGAGCATGCCATCCGTTCTTACCAGTATGTCTCCCTCCTCATTATCTCTGGTGCAAATATCCTCTTTTTCTCCGGCGAGGAAAAAGACCTGCAGCGGTGCATGTCGGTGCTCCGGGAATGGATGCACCCGGTGGAGCGCGTGATACACCAGTACCATTCTCGCGATCGCGCTGACATTCGGGAAGATGTCCGGCACCTTGAGACGATTATAATGCAGGGCGGAGAGCCGGGGAGTATTGCTTTCTCTGGCACCCTGCGCAAGCAGTATCTTAGTATGATGATGCACATGCAGACACCTGCATTTACCGGACAGATTGCACGGACGCTCTCTTCGGTTGCGATCGATGAGTGCTATCTCTTCTCGCTCGGGTGCGGGGACGAGAGTCATATCCGGCAGATTATCCGTCAGGCAAAAATTGCGAAGATTTTGGTACATATCCGCCTGCCCGGTGCCCGTGCAGCATCAGTTGCATCTGCCGACAGGATCTACCGGGCTGCCGATACCGTGGAGGCATTTGCATGAGGCGGGAGCAGCGGAACTACTTATTTTTAGGAGTTCTCGCAGCGGGTGTGATCGGGGTCACCGCATGGAACGGGTCGCCGGTGTGGTATCTCAATCTCATACTCCTCTGCCTGTTTATGGGTATCTCCTATGCGATTCGCAGCTGGCATGACCGGGCGTTTTATCTGGTCTGTGCCGGCGAACCGCTCATCGTTGCCTGCGGTGCCATAAACCTCTGGGCGGGTGTGTTTGTGGTGTGGATGGTTGCAGGGATCGTGTGTAACGCGATGGGGATGCTGGAATTTTCAATGGGGATCAAATCTTTCGTTCTCTTCTGCGGTGTTGCAGCAATTGTTGCGATACTCATCCGGATATCAAACCATGTCTTCTTGCCGTTACTTATTCTCGCCGCTGGCACTGGAGCAATCCTTGCCGTGCAGGTGGTCCGTGACTACCAGTTCAGAAAACAGTTCGGAGCCAGTCCATGAAATTTCCCCACATGAATCCTTATTATCGTGCCGCGCTCGTTCTCGTTGTGGCAGCGGCTGTACTTGTTGCCATTGCTGTATTAACTGACCGCCGGGATATCACTACGGCGGCTGTTGTAATATCAGCCCTCATATGTCTCTTAACGGGAATTTTCCTTGCCACGCTCTCAAGAAGTGAGCCGCTTGATCTCCAGTACGTAAGCCTGCTTCCGGTACAGGGAAGCATTAATCTCTTTCAGATCTGCGCGGAGTTAGGTATCCAGGGGAATGCAACCATAATACCGAAAGGGAAGAATGGCAGCACACGGACGATGCAGTTTTTGCCTGTCGCGGTCTATGATGGCGCACCCTTGCCAAGCGGGACCTTTGTGTCGAGCCCTGATAATGCCGGAGTTCTGATGGTTCCTTCCGGTGAACCATTGCTTCGTGAGATCAGGGACCGGGGGCAACTGGTCATCCCGCAGGATATGTCAGCGATAAAAGACCTGATCCGGGAGATCGGTGTGGATGTCCTTGAGGTTGCAGAACGGGTTTTTGTAACTGAGGATAACGATCACATCACTGTCACGATGGAAGGGTATCGGCTCATTAGCGGGTGTAAGGAGATCGCCCGCGAATCCCCAAAGTGCTGCACTGCGGTCCCCTGCCCGGTCTGCAGCTTGGTTGCGTGTCTTCTTGCAGAGGGTACGGGATCGGTTGTGGAGGTGGAGCGCTGCACCGTGAATCCCGGGAATGGTTCAGTTGATGCGGTATTTAATCTCGTGTCGTGACCTTTTTTGCGCCAGATCGCTTTGCCTTTTTTTGTCAAACCTGAAAATTTTCTTCAACTGACATATGAATCGCTTTTATGGGTTTTACACTTTTTTTACGCAATGTAACTCTTTAAAAGCACGGTGAGAAATCTCAATAGACCTGCAGATTGCCAGAAGATTTTTCCGGTTCTGATAGTTCATATCGGGAAAGGTTCAGTCAATGGTTACCCCGTCCATTTTATTGATTCAGGCTCATCCCATAGGTACCCTCAAATGCTCAAATATGGCTCAGCTCATGAGTTGTCGGGATGGAAAAACAGGGTTTTTTGGCTCCCGGAATCCGGATATGACCTTTTCATCCTATGGTGGGAGATGAGGCCGGGAGTTTCCCCGAGGGCCGGTGTCTCCGTCGTGAGGATCACACCCCCAGAAGGTCTTTGGCTGGACGGTGCGGCTTTTAGGTTGCAGAAAATGGTGAATTCCGTCACACCGATTTGGGGAGTCGCCATTTTGGGGTGATTTCTGGCTAAAGAGGGTAGATCTGCGGTTTAAAATGAACGCTAATGGACGCTATTGGGAGGCAGATCGATGTTAAGATGACCTATTGGTTGTTGGGATGGGAAAAATGGGGTTTTTCTTGACCAATTTTCTCATGATCACAAATCAGAATATTTAATAATCAGAATAAATAATTATAGTTTCCTGATATAGCCATTATAAATTGCATATTTCACTCTTCGGGAATAATAGCGGGCGTGATGAAAATGTTAAAAGAAGAACCTGATACAAAAAAAAAGTTCTCTCCACAATACTTCATCATTAACAACTCAGAACCACAGTATGCTCTCATAAAAAAACACCTTCTGGCTACCGATCGATGTCCGGACGAATGTTCGCATTACTTCATCCGGACTGATTCGGACAATGGCTGTGTGTGCCGGATCAAAGCCAGCAACGGAACCATCCTTTTTTATGAAATCTTAAATCATCTTCAGGAAGGAATATCCGATGAGGATATCAGGCAAGCCATCATGGATCCAATAAATTCATCCCCTCTCCAGGGATATTTTTACATTCCGCCAAAGATTAGAGAGAAATTGCATACTTATCATCTATCGGATCATGTCTATAACACGAATATGGGTAAAAAAGAAAGTTTTTCATAAATAACAGTCAGCCGGTTGTTCTTTACACATATCTTCCGGCGATTAAAGAGATGACCGGTGTAATGAAACAAAGGTCTTTACGGTTTTCATTTTGTTCCTCGTGACTGCACAAATCCGTGATCTTTTTTATCGTGACTTGATCGTAACCCAGAGATGGAGATCCCGGTAACTCTGGTTGATCCGATCCATGCCCTGCACCTGTTCATCAGGTACCGTGTTATTGAAGAGGAGGAACTCGATACGGTTGTATCCGGTTGTTTTTGGCGCAAAGGAATATGGTGTGATGACCGTCTGGTTATGTGCTACCGGAACCGTAAACCGGCTGATGGGAGTCATCGCATTCACGGATGAAGTGTTGGTCGCCTCATCAAAAGTCATCTGCATAAAATACGTCTCTACGGTATAGGTGATATTGCGGTACTCGTGGTTGCCGATACCGATGTAGAGGGAACTGTTCTGCCCGGTGATGAGGTTCGTGGGATAGTCTGCAGCCATCTTTTTTTCGCCGAGAATAAAAAATTCTGTAAACTTTTCGCCCTCCTTTGGGACGACAATCACATAGACGGTTGTTGCCACTGCCGCGACAATCGCAATCAAAAGGATGATGGAGAGCGCGCGATCAAGGCGGGAGGTCTTTGCAGGGAAAAACTCTTCTTTTACCGATTGCTGCATCACCATGAGCGGGACAACAAACCGTTCAGCATGAGGAATCCGGGCCCTCCGGTACAGCGCGATGATACTCATCGCTAATGTGAAGATGACGAGGCTTATTACGATCGGGTCGAGTCGGATGCCCCAAGGGGTGTAGTTCAGGGCGAGCCCGATGAGAGGGACGACAGCAATAGAGAGCCCGAACGAGAGGGCAATACGCTCGATTCCGTCAATGTCCTTCGATCCGGGAAAGAGTGCGGCAATCAGGGTGTAGCCGGGGATGAAGAGTACCATTGGCAGCCCGAAAAGGACACGCAGGAATGTCTGGTTCACCGGAGGCAGGTAGATGCCGATGACCGTGAGAACGAGCCAGCAAAAAATGATTTTTAAGTCGATTGGGATGGTCTCTTTATAGATCATCTTGGAGAGCGTATCGAGCATTGCATCGGAAGACCGTTCTCCATTCATTAAAAATAGTTATTGTTTTGATCGTTTATAGATGAGGATGCACACGAGACCAGCCCCGATTATTGGAATTATTGAGAGCGGTGCCGGTTTTGCCGGGGTGTCAACACCTTTTGTAATGGGTGTAATCACGGTATTTCCTGAGCTAGTCACTGCTGGCTGAGATGCTCCGGTGGCGGGAGTTGTACTGCCCGCTGGGGAAGTGGAGCTAACGGGTTTTTGTGCCATGAGTGCATAAGTGCCGGCAGCGTTGATCCTGATCTGCACTGCGTTATCTGCCAGTGTTGAAGGAACAATCGTCCATTTACCGTTTTGGTACTGTCCGATAAAGTATGCATTGTCTGGACTGGAGCTGTTTTTTGTAGGTAAGGTAAAGGAAAGATAAGCTGCAGGGCTAAATGTTAGAGAACCTGGGGAAATGGCATAAGCGTCAGTGATTGCCAGCCAGTTATCCGGAAGATTGAACATGGTGACTGGTAAAAGACCTGCGTAATTTACTCGGCTTTTTGCGAGTGATACCTTCCCATCTACAGAAGTGAAAACTTGATTATTTTCCTGTATTGTTGGAGTAATCTCAGGTGTCTGAGTGACTCCGGGTGTGGAAGTGATGCCCGGAGTTGGGTTTGATATCGGCCCCGCTGTCGGGACGACTGTGATGAATGTGGGGTTTCCGATTGTAACCTGATGCCCTTCCATCACTGCAGCATCATCGATATATACGGTGAGGATTAGCCGACCACTATCAATCCCGCCAACATTAAATGTGATGTCAGATGTGTCTGGTCCGGATTTTTTCCCGGTCAACTGGAATCGCGCGACAATGTCATTTTTATCGGTCCGGCTGGTTCCACCGATTGTAAGATAATCATAGATCCCACTTCCGACATCTTTGGATTCAGAGAAAGTAAAGATCCCGTTCTCATCTGCAAGATTTGAATATACTACCTCTTGTTCCCCTTTCTTTATACCAAAACGGGTGGACTGTGTGTTCTCTGTATATGCAGATATAACGCCTCCACTCAATGAGATTGGCATATTGAAATTGTTCGATTCAAATGAGAATTTTGCACCGGGGGTTACTTCAAATCGTCCTTCAACAAGAAGCGAGAACTTTGAACCATCCTTTATATCACTCATATGAACCGTGACTTTATCTCCCTTCTGAACGGTACTGGGAGTGACGGTTAAACTTGCGGCAGAAACCGTGGGAATGATAAAAAGACATAATACAATAATTATTAAATAAACAGGAAAATTTCCTCTTTTGAAATTCGTAACAGCATGCATACTGGTAGGTTGAATTACAAATATTTATAATCTTACGAAATAATTATTGGATCATATTCGTGTATGGTGTTGTTATTCATACATAGAACACAGTTTGGGTGGTTACAGATGACAATAAAAAACAAAAAAAACTCAAATGAGACCTCCGGTCTTATGTATCAGCAGAATAAAAATGCTGTAAAGCGTTTTCATTCCAGATTACTAGCACCAGCAGTATTACTGGTAATCCTTCTTCTCTGTATTACTGGACCTGCATCCGCAGCATTTTCAACGGCGATCAATCTGACAATGGTTCCTGCAAAAATTAGTAAAAATGCCACGGTTTCGTATATTAATATTTTAGATTTTGCAAATCCTGCCATATCAAACATCACGTATAATTCCACGTTGGCGGATGGATCTGACATCAAGACCTTAAAGACGCCAGCCTTTTCTACCCTCAACCGAACATTTACTTCAAACAGCGCAACCTATGAAGGCGTTACAGTCACCGTATATCCTGCAAATATGCCAGATTTGACATCCTTGGCAAGTATGCCTCCCTATGTGGTATATATCAAGGATGTTGTTCCGACCGTAAACATGCAAGTTCCCGGCGAATCCGGGACGGTATTAGTTGCACAATACAATAACAGTTTCTCCCGCAGTGATGCAAAGAGTACAACATCATTTTTCAATATTATAAACAATACATGGTTCTATACAACAACTGGGGTATTATTCATCGATAATCTGCAAGCGAATAATGCCTATGCGTATGGTATCAATTCAGGTAGTTGGAATAAAAACGATATCTATTATACGCTTTTCAAAACTTCTTCATCACTGGCTGATTTTAAAGGATTCCAACCACAGACCATTTTGATGACTCAAAATGAACCAAGAGCCCTCCCGAAAACAGGCAAGTTCATTTCTACGGCACTAACTCTGTGGAATTCCAGTTCGAATATAAATCAAACGCTCTATATGAATGGCCTGAACAATGTTGTTGTCCTCCCTGCCGATACCACCATTCTCTGGAGCGGAACCCCGATGTCATCCACCACAACCTATACCAGACCCTCATCTGACATAACGATCGGGTTTGCAGATAACAATATCAAAAATATCACGTATCTCATCCTGAATAAAGATACAAGTTCCTACAGCGTGAAGATGTATTTCAATACCAGTGCGCTTGCACAACAGGCAAAAGATAACTGGCTTAATTTAGGCTCGGGCGCTCCAATCCTCGGGCTGCTCGAATCTGCAATCGCATACGATGTGAGTGCTACTCCGCTTGTCTATACCTATCACCTCACTGCAGCCGGTGCAACCGAGGGTGTAAATTCTACCAGCTGGTCAAATATCGGTATCACGAACGGTTACGGTATTTCCGGAAATAAAACATCGAATGTCGTGAAAGTCTCTGCTGGGGATATTAGCACACTCATTGATGGTAACTACTACGTCTATGCAATGGGAACAGATATAAACAATAATATCATCGCGATTGACGAGAAGGAGTTG
>Ga0194039_1000902_pt1 | contig 16719 bp, 10 predicted proteins | sample JunL228m_MetaG_FD_148679 | JGI IMG/M metagenome (GOLD analysis project Ga0194039, IMG submission 148679) | Anoxic zone freshwater microbial communities from boreal shield lake in IISD Experimental Lakes Area, Ontario, Canada - Jun2016-L227-8m | ecosystem: Environmental > Aquatic > Freshwater >... | reverse complement strand
CACCACCAGTGATCACTTCTATTACATGGCATCCAAGTACGGAACGTGTGGCGAGGTGCACAACTACTTCAGCCATCATGAGGCAGAAGATGCGTTCAGAACGTACATGGCGATCCTTGCCGATTTTGAGAAACGGAACATACGGACAATGAAAAGTCGCAAATCTGCAACAACGTTACGGACACTGACTCCGGAGGAAGCGTTCCACTTCACCTCACCTGCCGGTTATGTGGGTTATGCGGCTTACAGTCTTGACCAGTTCAGTGACCTGCTACGGGTTGTGCCGGGAGACTCGATCGCGTACCACCAGGAACGGGGAGATATCGCACAATGGATCGAACAGACGCTGGACGATGAAGAACTGGCAAAAAGCGTCAGAGGCTGCACAGACCGCCAGGAACTACTAACGGTGATCAATGAACGGAGGGAACTGTTATGGAGTCACTTAACGTAGCCTTCTTCTGCTGGGAATCAATGTATGCCGAGCGGGTTGGCGGCCTTGCCTGTGCCGCAACGAATCTTGCAGAGACTCTGGCAAAGAATCATAATGTGCATTTCTATACCCGTGGGTCGATGCCGGATCAGAAGATCAATAATGTCAGTTACCATTACTGCAAGCCGCATGGCGGAAATACAGTGCATTACTGCGAGGATATGAGCAACCAGATGGTTGAGCAGTTTCATAAGTCTGAGCGAGCGGAAAAATTCGATATCCTGCATTTCCATGACTGGCACCCAATCACAGCACTCCACAAACTTCAGGACCGGGAAACTATACTTACGTTTCATTCCACTGAATACGGCAGAAACGGCAACCAGCACGGTGACTGGTGGGAGTATAAGGAGATCTCAGGCAAGGAGTGGTATGGCGGGCTGATCGCAAAGAGGGTGACTGCCGTGTCAAACGTAACAAAACATGAGATCATGCAGCTCTATAATGTCCCGGACCAGAAGTGCGACGTCGTTCCAAATGGCATTGTGCCTCAGCAATACCGGGCTCATCTCGATGCCGGGGATGTGAAACGTTCCTATGGGATCCATCCATATGCCCCGCTCATTCTGTTCATCGGGCGGCTGGTGTACCAGAAGGGTCCGGACCTGTTCATTGAGGCGATCCGAAAAGTCTGCCAGCAGCACTGGGATGCGAAAGTGATCGTTGCCGGTGACGGAGGGATGCGACAGTTTCTGCAGGATCGGGCACGCGATCTGCCTGTGAATTTTATTGGTTATATTCCGGATTCCGAGTACATACGTATCCTGAATGCATGCGATCTTGTGGTTATCCCGAGCAGGAACGAGCCGTTTGGTCTTGTGCTGCTCGAAGCATGGAGTGCAGAAAAACCGGTTGTTGCCTGTGATGTAGGGGGTCTTTCTGAAAACATCGACACATTTGTCAACGGTATCAAAGTACAACCGGAATACGGTTCGCTTGCATGGGGGATCAACAGCATGATCGATGAACCGGGAAATGCCCGTGTAATGGGAAGACGGGGCAGGAATAAGGTGGACCGGCAGTTCCTCTGGGAACCGATTGCCCGTAAGATGGAAGGTACGTACTCAAGTGTGAACGCATAGATCCATTTTTTTAATGGTATTGTTGTTGAACACAAAGTCTGATGGAGCATAAATTATGTCTGCAATAAAAAGTCTGCAAAAACCAGAATCGCACAGGAACAAACTATCGGCACAAAGACAAAGGCCTGTGACCAAATCAGTAAACCTTCTGAAATTCAATTCAGGAAACAGCTTGTATGCTGTTGAAATGTGTGAGCTGAAAAAAGTGATCATGGATCTGATCTCAATTCAGAACGTTACCTCTCAATCAATAACAACCCAATTTATTAAGAGGAACCGGGGACAGACCATTATTTTTAATCTGGAATCATGTTTCTGTATCCAGCAGAGCACTAAGAAAAATAAAGGAAACACGAGTATACTCATTTTCAATGAAACCATCTCTGGCTCTCACGTTGGAGTACTGGTTCCGGGGAACCCGGAGATACTGAAATTGGATTGCCCGCAGTCAGAATCTGGTGCAATTCTCTCTGATGGGGACACCCTGCCCGTCCGGGGGATTATCAGGAATGGTCAGTCTGGCTCCAGAAATACTAATAATATAACCTTGATTGACATCAGGAATCTTGTTGAGAATTGTATCGTCCGGCTGAATTATTGGGAAACGGAAGGGATCGCGGCAGAGGCCGCGTGATCCTGATGGCAGCAATCATAAGGTGCGTTTTAAAAAAAAATCCTGTCAGGGTTATTCACTCACCCGACATTGCCCGGAGAAATTTAATTTTTTCCCGTAACATTGGCAACCGACTGGCTGATCAACTCATTACAGTTTGACAGGTACGGACTGCCATGACCGGGATAAATCGCTTTGACATTCAGGGCAGCGATCCTCTCAAGGGATGCAAGAAACGCATCTTCGTACGTATTGTCACGGGTCTGGATGACAATCGGTGTATCCCCGACAAAAAGAATTCCCTCTCCTTCGCAATACAGGCAGAGGGAATCATTGCTGTGTCCGGGTGTTAAGATAACCATAGCATCCAGATCGGCAACCCGGATACGTTCACCATCTTTCAAGACACGATCCATTCCATCAAAATTAGGAGAACAGCCACATACCACAGGTCCAAACTCCTTTTTGATAACCTGTGTCAGGGATGCATGGTCATAATGGGAATGCGTCAGGATCACCTGATCGAGCCTTCTCTTTCCTACACCTGTAGGAGAATTCCGGATGACCTCAACAATTTTTAAGTCCCTTCCGGTATCAACAAGCGTGTTTACATCAGGAATCGCATTCCAGGTACCCGTCAGCAGGTAGGCATTGGAGGTATAAACAGCACTTCCGAGCGTGAGATTTGCAATTTTCATTTAAGCCCGGTCACCTTCCTGAAGAGCTGGGCATAGGGAACCACCTGCTCAAAATGTTTCTGCAGGGCTTCAGGCATCTTCTGGGTATGCTCAACAATCAAAAAGCCGGATTCATTGAGAGCATGATAGTACATCATCAGCACATTAATCCGCTCCTCTTCAGTGAAATGGAGTAAGACATTCTTGCAGACAATCAGGCTCAAATCGTCCCGGACAGGTTTTAAAAGCAAGAGATTATGCTGCTGGAATTCAACCCTTTTTCTTATCTCTTCATCAATCAGGCAGTAGTCCGGTTTCTCCGGGTTGGGAATGAAATACCGCTTAAAGATCTCAGGAGGAATACGCTCCAGTTCTTTTGCCGGGTAGCTTGCATTGCGTATGATTGTTCCATACTCATTGTTTTCATCAATATCAGTGGCAAGAAGCTTGACATTCCTAAATAACATCGGCCCCATATTTTCCCGTAAAAGGATCGCAATAGTATAGGGCTCTTGCCCGGTAGAACACCCGGCACTCCAGATATTGATGTACCTTCGCAACCCAATGACTGGAAGAACATATTCCCTGATGAGGTCGAGAGTCTGGAAATCTCTAAAGAAGAATGTAAATCCCATGTAAATTATCCTGCGTGCAGCAACATTCCTGACTTAAAAATCCGGTAACGATCAATCCGGAGTTCGTACAGGAAGTGCCAGTTTGCATGAATATTGGGAGAGATACAGCATAAGGCATTGCATGGGGATCTACCAATTTAATAAAAAACAATCGTGCAGAGTTCTGGACTAATGGGGAACTTAACCTGAAGGTAAACAAGCAATTTATTCTGTCAATCGTTTCAGGTTTTACTCAACTGATACAAACCGGCACGCACTTTTTGGCACTGTCATCTCAAACCTTGCTCCTTTGCCCGGCTCGCCTTTTTCGCAGATGGTGATACTGGTGATGGATAGAATTTCCTGCGAAAGTGACAGACCCAGACCGGTATTCTTCCCAAACCCGCGTTTGAAGATTTTTTCTTTTTCTTCAACCGGGATACCCACGCCATCATCTTCGCACACCAGAACATGATCACCATCGCGTTCCTCGACAAAGAATCGTATGGTTGTGATCTTCAGACCATACCTCACGGCATTGTCCATCAGATTGTAAAAAACCTTGACAACCAGCGAGTCGGCGAACATTTCTGCACCCGCTGGAAGATCATTTTTCACCATGATCTTTCCGAGCGGTGCTTCCTTAGCCGCTGTGTCTACAAGTGTACGACAGTCCTGCCATGCGGGAGCCTTGACACCAATATCTTCGTATTCTCTGGTGAACTGGATCATGGAAGAGATCTGTTGTGCAGCGGTTGCTATCTTCTGGAAATAATCGTTATGAGTGGTATCGGTCTGCTTCTTTTTTAGAATAGTGAGGTATCCCACGAGCACCGTGAGTTGGTTATTGATGTCGTGCCTTGTGATACTGGATAGGAGGGTGAGCTTCTTGTTTGCCTTATTAAGTGCCTCTTCACTCTGACGGAGTGTGAGTTCCTGTCGGGTCAGTTCATCTAAATTGGTACGGAGTTCCTCTTCGATTGCAATCAGATTATTATTAACCAAACGGAGTTCCTCTTCTGCACGCTTGCGTTCGACAACTTCCTTTTCGAGATTTGATTTGGATGTGAGCAGAGTTTTTAAATTGGCTGCCATCGCGGTGATAGTGACTGACAGTTCACCCATTTCATCGTTGCTAAGGATCTCAATTTTTGTATCCAGATCGCCAGATCCGATGCGTCCAGCTCCTTTCTGGAGTTTTGAAATGGATCTGAGCACAGAGCGGTTGATGAGAAGATAATTGAGCAGGACAAATACCATGAGTACAACAATCGAGGAAGAAATGATCAGAGATGTCCTCTGCTCAATTTCAAGGGTTTCAGCTTTTACCATTTGCGAAAGTTCAGACGATCTGGACATCATCATCTGCATATGTCCGGTTAACGTGCTTGCAGCAAATTGTTTTACCTTCTGACTGGCTGAATTGGATTCATTTCCCTGCGCAGGATCAGTAACGGCAACAAGATTTGGAAACGTTGTCTGTAAATCCGCATGACTGTCCAACATTGAATTGAGTACGGCCTGCTGGGAAGGATCTGTTAATGTGAGTTCAGAAAGCTGCCCTGTCAATACAGCATATTTTGCATTCCAGCGTTCGACCGTGCGTGTTCCGCCATTGACAATGTAATCATTTTCGAGATAGTAGAGTTCTGATGAGGATTTTTCAATATTGTCAATGATCTGCTGCTTTTTTTGGATTTCATGCAGTTGGTTTTCACTAAAAAAATATGAAAATATTATTACAGTAGCCAGTATGACAAAGACAATGATGCTGATACTCATCTGTGTCTTGATTTTCATATTTTTTCTCCAACACCATAATTTACCGGATAATATTAACCGATGCGGGTTTCAGCCTGTACAGGGTATCCGGAGACATATATTTTAAAAAATCAGGTACAACTTTTGCATCAGTCATATTGTTAAGAATTCTCCAACGGGTTTCATCTTCCATTGAAGTGATTAGTGATTGTGAGAGACCAACGGAAAAATGATGATTCTGCCAATCCTGATCCATGTACTGATCGTCAAAATTTGTCTGCTTCTGGGCAACTTTTTTTGCTTCTTCAGGGTGAGAATTCACATAGGTTTCTGCCTGAATAACCGATGCCAGTATCCCCTCTACGATTTCAGGGTGCTCCTGTAATGTGATCTCATTGCAGACAAGAGAATATTGTTGATGCTGTTTAAGATTGGTGGGCCACACTACCGCATTTTCTCCCATCTTCTGCCTCATCTGGTATACATAGGGTTCCGGGGAAAATGTCGCATCTATATCTCCTTTAACAATTGCATCGACCAGTGCTGCCGGTTGAAGATAGATAACCGTGGTATTATGCAATGACAAGCCATTCAATATAAAAAAACGGTCCATAAAATATTCTGGAGCATTACTCTTTGTGACGCCGATCTTTTTGCCTTCAAGATCCTGTACCCGGATAATACCCCGGTCCTTGCGGCCGACCACATAATTGGTATCAGATTCTGCAAGCGTTCCTATTACCCGCACGGTTTTGTTGTACAGCAAGGGTTCAGAGAGGACATAATCATGAAAAAAACCAAAATCATTTTTGTGATTCAGGAGATTATTTATTGCAACTATGGTTGACGAAGATTCGATGAATGTGACATTTAAGCCGTGTTGTGCAAAATATCCCTGATCCTTTGCAACCATTAACAGGGTGGATGCTGCATTGTGACCCGGATCTATCCTGATATCTGTTAAGGGTTTTAATGAGGGTGGTTGCACAGACTGAAGGTACCAGACTCCTCCGGCGATTAGTATAATCCCAATAACAACCAGTCCGATAATCTGGTTTTTTTTCATGATCTTACTCCGTGAACAATTATCTGCAATATTTGTAAATAATAATTCCTTATCATACTCTGCCTGTTTGTTACGAAATCGGATTCACAGAGTTTTTCTCTGTATGTTATCCGTTCTCCTGCCGTTGTCTTTAACCATCATGCACTCTTCCCTGTCATTTTCCACATCCTCTTTGGCACCGTCATCTCAAAGCGTGCTCCTTTGCCCGGTTCACCGGTTTCTTTGATGGTGATGTCTGTAATATCCAGAATCTCCCGCACAAAAACAAGACTCCGCATTGAGGTATATGCACCTTCATTGCGCAAAAAGATCTGATCCTTTCTCTCCTGTGTAATACCAATACCATCGTCTTCAAAGAAAATTGTGGCCTTGTCTGAGTTGAGGTTGTGCCAGACCCGGATACGGGTGACATGTCCCCCATGTTTCACCGAGTTTGTAAAAAGGCGCTGGCAGACTTTTTCGAGCAGGGGATCAGCAAAGATTTCGAGGTTTTCTGTTTCAATGCTGTGCTGGATATTTCCAATGGATATATGGGAGAGTCCCATCAACAACACCAGCTTCATGTTCTGCCATTTCGGGGGTTTTGCACCCATGTCCTGAAAATCTTTGGAATATTCAATAGTCTCGTTGATCAACCGGATCGTGTGAACACCTTTTTGTACGATCTCGGTGATGCGTTCCTGACCGGCTAATTGATGTTTAGCCAGCTCAAGGTAACTGCTTAAGACAAAGATCTGGTTTGTTAAGTCATTCCTTGTCAGTTGAGAGAGCACGTTGAGCTTCTGGTTCACCCGCACAAGAGTGTTTTCAACCGTTTTGCGATCGGTAATATCCCGGACTGCTGCAACGATCACCCGTTTTCCCTGTAGGTTGACCACATGGGTATTGATCTCGACAGGAATGATGGTTCCGTCCTTTCTCCGGTGCCCGGTCTCGAAGATCGTATGTCCGGTTGTAGAATTTTCTAAAAAAATCTGGTCAAGTGGTTTGCTATGGTAGTCTGTAGCAAAATCAAGGGGTGAATGCTCCATCATCTCTTCGCGTGTATACTGCAACATCTTGCAGGCGATTTCATTTACTTCAATGAATTTTCCGGGCTTACCGTCCGGTTCAACCTCGTGTATATGGAGCCCGTCATTTATGTGATCAAAGATTCCACGGAACTTCTCTTCACTCTCACGAATTGCATTCTCTGCTTTTTTTCGCTCGCTTAAGTCAACATCGAAACAGAACTGTATCGTGCTTCTCCCGGGAATTTTTACTACAGCGTGGCTCGAAAAGACCGGTACATTCGAGCCATTCTTGTGCCGCAGCTCAAGTTCTGCGGAGGGTTCAGGAATACCTGTCTCTGCCATACGGGCAATCGCCTTTGTCACCTCATCCCGCGCCGGAGCGGGTACAACGAGATCACGAATGTCCCGGCCTATCGCTTCTTCTGCGGTGTACCCGTACATGCGGGTATTTGCCTCGTTCCAGTATACTACAATATGATCTGCGCCGTATCCCTGAACAGCAATTGACGGCACTCGTTCAAGCAGGGTACGGAACATCTCCTCGCTTTTTGCAAGCACTTCCTCCGCATTTTTACGTTCGGTGATATCGATATTGACCCCGATAATACCTTTTATCTCATTACCGATCCGTACAGGGGCTACGATCTCATCAAAGATCCGTTTTTCGCCTTCAAATGATACGGTTAATTCTCCTCTTACCGATTTACCATTGAGCACCTCCCGGTTATTATCCAGCCAGTGTTTTATAAGGTATGCCGGGACAGGAATCCGGGGCGTTGTTTTTCCAATAAAGTCCCCCCACAATCCAACCGAAACCGGGTTCTGTAAAATGTACTTGCCTGAAGAGTCCATCGCCCACGTATCAAACGGAAGATTGTCTATTAGTGCCCGGATCTGGGAGTCCCGTTCCCGCAGCATTTCTTCAGCCCTCTTTCGTTCGGTTATCTCCTCTTCCAGATCAATATTTGTGGTGAGAAGCAAATTACGTGAATTCGCAAGGCTGGATGCCATCTTGTTGAATGTCTGGGACAGGTAACCCAGTTCATTGTTGCTGATGGTTTCAATTGATGTATCCAGATCGCCAGAACCGATACGTTCAGCTCCGTTTTGGAGCGCAGAAATGGATTTGAGCACAGAGCGGTTGATGATGAGAAAATTAAGAAGGACAAATAGCATGAGCACTGCAATCGAGAATGAAATAATCAGAATCGTTCTCTGTTCGACTGCATAGGCTTCGGTTTTCACCAGTTGCGAGAGTTCAGATGTCCGGGACATCAACATCTGTGTCTGTGCTTCAAGTGTGCTCGCAGAAAATTCCTTTAATTCCTGGCTGACACCACCGGGTCCTGTTCCCTGCTCTCCGCTGGTTACTGCAACCATATTGGAAAATGATTTGTTCAATTCATTCTGGCTGATTAACATCTGATTGAGTACGGCCTGCTGGGAAAGATCAGTTAATGTGAGAGCCTGAAGGTACCCCGTCAACTCAATATATTCAGTATTCCAGCGTATGACGGGAATTGTTCCGCCGTGAATAATGTAATCATTTTCCAGATAGTAGAGTTCTGAAGATGACTGTTCAATACGGTCAAGGATCTGCTGCTTTTTTTGTATCTCCTGAAGCTGGATGTAACCGGAGTAGACTGAAAAAAATATCCCAACTGCCATTATGACAAAGATAATAAGGCTGATACGGATCTGTGTTTTAATTTTCATATTGTCACGATCATCCACACACTCATTGTATGATGGTAACTGCTGAAGGTTTCAACTTGTACAAGGTATCTGCAGCGATAGATTTAGAGAAATCCGGTATATCTTTTGCATCGGTCAGATTCCTGCGGATCCTCCATCGCGTCTCGTCTTCCATGGCCCTGATAAGCGACTGGGAAAGTGTAACGGAAAAACGATGATTCTGCCAGTCCTGCTCCATATATTGTTCATCAAAATTTGTCTGGATTCGGGCAATTTTTTTTGCTTCTTCCGGGTGGGAATTGACATAGGCTTCAGACTGGAGAACAGATAAGAGCACAGCCTCTACAATTTCCGGATTTTCCTTAAGCGTGATCTCATTGCAGATAAGGGAGTAATGTGCATGCTGACCTAGATTGATTGGCCACACCACTGCATTTTCTCCCATCTGCGTTTGCATCTGGTATACATAGGGCTCAGGAGAAAATGACGCATCGATGTCGCCTTTGACAATTGCATCGACCAGTAATGCCGGGGAAAGATTGATTATGGTAGTATTACTCATGGAGAGGCCATTTAAAATAAAAAACCTGTCCAGAAAATATTCCCCTATGGAACCCTTTGTCACGCCGATCCGTTTCGTTTCAAGATCCTTTACCTGATTGATACCACGGTCACGGCGGCCGACAACATAATTTACATCAGATTCTGAAAGCGTACCAATCGCCCGCACGGTTTTGTTATACAGTGTCGGATCTGAAAAGGAATAATCATGAAAAAAACCAAAATCATTTTTGTTATTCACGAGGTTTTGTATGGAGATGGCAGCTGATGGAGAATCAACGAATGTGACATTTAAGCCGTGTTGTGCAAAAAATCCCTGATCTTTTGCTACCATCAGGAGTGTGGATGCGGCGTTGTGACCCGGATCAATGGTGATATCTTTTAAGGTAGTGTGAGGCGGTTGCTGCACGGACTGGAGGTACCAGACTCCTCCCCCAATAAGGATAATCACAATGATAATTATAGTGAGGATCTGGTTTCTTTTCATCATCTCACTCCGGGAGTTATTATCTGCAATATTTCCGGGTGATGATTTATAGTTACGGTCTGTCGGCATGCGGCAAAGTTAAAAGCCCAGACCGGTTTAATTTTGGTATTATCCGTTATTCTGGCCATATCTTCTGCCATTTTATACCCCGTCTTCCATCCTTATCCGCCACGCCCCTTTTGGCACAGTCATCTCAAACCGTGCTCCCTTGCCGGGCTCGCCGGTTTCGCGGATCGTAATACCGGTTATCGAGAGGATCTCACGGGACAGGAACAGACCGAGTCCGGTGTTCTTTCCAAAACCACGGTTGAAGATCTGCTGCTTATCTTCAGCAACAATACCATCACCATTGTCTTCACACACCACAACATGAACACCATCGTGTTCTTCTATTGAGAAGCGGATGGTCGTAATCTTCTTGCCATACCTCACCGCATTGTCCATCAGGTTGAAAAAGACCTTGACAATAAGAGGGTCTGCAAATATTTCTGAACCAACAGGAAGATCATTTACCATCTGGTTCTCTCCAAGTGCAACATCTTTTGCTGCGGCTTCAATAAGAGTAGGGGCATCCTGCCATACCGGCGCATTGACACCTATGCTCTCATAGGTTTTTGTGAACTGGATCATGGACGAGATCCGCTTACTGGCTTGTGAGAGATGGGAAAAATACTGAGTATATGCCGGGTCAGGAATTTTCTTCTCAAGAAGCTGCAGGTACCCAATAAGCACCGTTAGCTGATTGTTGATGTCATGCCGGGTGATGGACGAGAGTAAATTGAGTTTCTTGTTCGCTTCCTTAAACGCATCTTCAACACGTTTGCGCCCGGTGACAATGCGAATGGATTCTATCGCGCCAACGATCTTGCCGTTCTGGTCATACAATGGGGACGCAATAATCCAGAGGTGCTCTCCTTTTCCGCTATTTAATGTCTGTGCGAATGCTTCGGCAATGAGCTGATCCCCTACCCGGGTCAGGTTTATATAATTTTTTTCCAGTTCTTTATCCTCATGCTGGATAAGATCGATAAGGACAGGACGCCGCTCTCCGTAAGCCGGGACTGCATACTCGTAATTGCCTTTCCCGAGCATATCAGCTTTTGAAACGCCCATCATATCTTCGATCGCCAGATTCCATGCAATGACAGTTCCATGATTATCAATGGCAAATGTGGAGTCCGGCAGGAAATCGATGATGTCTGTCAACCGCTGTTCCGATTCCCGGAGCTGCACTTCCGTATCATGGATATGGGTGATGTCTCTCATGGATTCGATAGCTCCGGTGATCTCACCCTTTGCATTATACAATGGGGTTGCAATGATCCAGAGCACCGTGCGCTTACCATTGAGCTGGGGAATTTCTAATTCTGCCATGAGCATGCCCCGCTCTTTTTTGAGATTAGGGTAATGCTTTTTTATGACACTTTCATCGCCATGAAGAACGAGATCGATAAGGACCGGACGACGGTGCCCAAACATCCGGTAGGCATGCTCGAAATTTCCTTTCCCGATAATCTCATCCGCACCAACTCCCAGCAGACGGGTGATTGCATAGTTCCACGCGATAACTTTACCTTCAGTATCGATGACAAACGTGGGGTCTGGCAGAAAATCGATGATGTCTGTCAGCCGTCGTTCTGATTCCCTTCGCGCTTCTTCAGCCTGCTTTTGCTGGGTAATATCCCGGTTACCTGCACGGCGGCCAAGATAGGCCCTCTCTTTATTGTAAACCTTTTGGCAATTGTGGCTGATCCACCTCTGCTCTCCGCTTTTTGTGATGATGCGATATTCCATGTACGCGTCGGTTGTTACCGTTTCCTGTTCGCAGACGTGGGTAGATACGCGTTTTCGGTCATCAGGATGGGTAACAGTAACTAATAATGATGGGTCTTTTACGAACTCTTCAGCACTATAACCCGTGATGCGTTCACATGAGGGAGAGATATAGAAAAAATTCCCATCCGGTGCGATCCAGTACTCCCAGTCGTATGTAAAGTCAGCAACCTTGCGGTACCGTTCCTCGCTCTCCTTTAACGCCTCCTCCGCCCGGATACGGATCAGGGACAGGTACGTGATGACACCGGCAACAAGAATAAAGATTAACACTCGTATGAATGCACCCTGAAGAACAACCGGGTCATTTGAGAAGTATGCCATCAGGACAAAATAACCGCATGCGAGAAGTATCGAAAAGACAAAACCTCGTTTTACGTAATACACGCACGCGAGGATGATCGGGAAATAAAAGAGGTTCTGGAAGATCGTCTGCCAACCTGATAGTAGCGAGATGACGCTGACAATAAAGATGGCAATAGTCAGGATGGTTATGAGGATTAAAGGGAACCATCCTTTCACAGGTGTAATGGAAATCTGCCGTGCGGTCATGGTTTGTCCTCATTTCTATTTTTAGTATCCTGATTCCGGTAACTGCCCTTTGGCACTGTTATCTCAAACCGTGCACCCTTGCCCGGTTCGCCATTCTCGCGGATAGTGATGCCGGTGATATCAAGAATTTCCCGCACAAAGATAAGACTCCGCATCGAGGTGCGACCGGTACTTTCATCGCGTAAAAAGATCTGCTCCTTCTTTTCTGCAGAGATGCCGATCCCGTCGTCTTCAAAGAAAATTGTGACCCCATCAGGTGTCGTTTTCTGCCAGACTCGGATCCGGGTAACATGGTCTCCGTGTTTTGTTGAATTTTCAAAGAGGCGCTGGCACACTTTCTCCAGCAGAGGATCGGCAAAAATTTCAAGGTTTTCTGTCTCAAGTCTGTGCTGGATATTTCCAATCGAGATATGGGACAATCCAAACAACATGGCCATATTTACATTCTGCCATTTTGGAGGTTTTGCTCCCATGTCCTGGTAATCCTTTGAATATTCAATGGTCTCGTGGATGGACTGGATCGCCCGGATACCTTTTTGTACAGTCTCAATAATTCGATCCTGACCCTCAAGTTGATGTTTTGCCAGCTCAAGATAACTGTTCAGGACAAAGATCTGGTTTGTCAAATCTTTTCGTGTCAGCTGGGAGAGCACATTGAGTTTCTGGTTCACCCGCTGGAGGGAGTTTTCTGCAACTTTGCGCTCGGAGATGTTTAAAAATGTCACCACTGCACCTACAACTACACCATCACGGCGCTGTGGATACGACCAGTACTCAGCGGGAAACGATGTCCCGTCAGAACGCCAGAGCACTTCATCATCCACGTGCGTACCTTCTCCTTTATTGAATGCCTTGAAAATCCGGCATTCTTCAATAGGAAAATGCGTTCCATCCGAATGCTTTGCGTGAATCTGCCAATGCATATTCCTGCCTAGCAGCTCGTCAGGAGATGTGTATCCAAGCAGACGGAGACATGAATTATTACAGAAAGTGCAGTTACCGTTCATGTCCAGACCGTATATCGCTTCGGCAGTGGAATTCAAAAGGAGACGGATTTTTTCATCGCTCTCCCGCAGTGCCAGTTCCTGCCGTGTCAGGTCATCCATATTGATGTGGAGTTCCTCTTGTGAAGCGGTCAGTTCCTCATAGGCTGCATGAAGTTCTTCAGCATTTTTACGCTGTACATCCTCCGCCCGCTTACGCTCGGAAATATCGCGGTAGATCCCCTCAATGCCGGCAATGATTCTGCTCTTGTCATAATACAAGTGGCTGTTTGCCGATACAAACAAGGATGACCCGTCTTTCTTTATCAGCTCAACTTCGTAATCCTTTACAGATTCACAACGGTACACTGTCTCTTTAAAGGTGTCGCGGTCTGCCGGATGCCGGTAAAATGTGCTGGTATTTTTACCAATGCATTCGTCAACAGAGTCATAACCGAGCAGGAGTGCCAGGCTCGGACTTGCCATGATCACTTTGTCGTCCCGGCTGGAGCGGTAAAAGGCATCCTGAATATTATTAAGAATGGAGCGATATTTTTCTTCGCTCTCCTGCAAAGCCGCTTGAGCATCCTCAAGTTCCGCAACCTTTGCCTTAAGCCTGCTGATCAACTCCCGTAACCGGGCTGTCATGTTGTTAAACGCGTTTGCGAGCACTCCCAGTTCACCGTCGCCATCGGGCACATGAACATCCAGATCACCAGATGCAATCCGATCAGCTGTCTTACTCATGGCGACAATGGGTTCTGACAGGTTCCGCGCAACAATAAAAATGATGCCCCCGACAATCACGATCGAGAATAACCCAATCAGCAGCATGACACTGCCAAGTTGCGCAACGCCCGCAAGCATCTCGTCAGTAGGGGCGACAACAACCATACTCCAGTTACCTGCCCGGATCGGGCTGTAGAACATGACAACATTTTTTCCGGTAAGCGGGTCTTTCATCCCTATATATCCCTCTTTACCCTTACGGATTTCAGCTGCCATTGCTGCCAGATTGGGGTTATTCTTTTCCCGGCTGAGTTCATTGAGAGACATCCTGCCGATGTACTCCTTTTTTGGACTTGAGACGAAAACACCGGAGTTGCTGACAAGGAACGCATAACCGGTGTCAAATATTTTCACCTGACTGACAGTCTGGTCAAGATTTTCAAGAGGAATGTCGATTCCAACAGTCCCGGCAAAAGTTCCGTTTTTTATGATTGGAGTGACGTAGGAAGTCATGAGCACATTCTCGTAAAGGAGCGGCTCCATGATGATCTCTTTCTTTGTTGTTTTTGGGATCTTGTACCAGTCAGAGGTCTCGATGTCCACAACAGGAATAAGCGATTCGGTACCGTTCAGCCGGTTCCAGTAGGCAGCAAACCGCCCGGTTGCATCATGACCGGGAGTATTGGCGTACATTACGTCCTGCCCGTCGAATGCCCCCGGCTCAAATATTACCCCAATACCAATCGCGTTTTTATTATCCACAAGCAGGGAATGCTGGATGTCAAGCACATCTTTACGGGTCATACCGGTATTCTTGTCAAGGACCGATGAAAATGTCCGGGATTTTACAAGGTTATCTGACAGCTCGGTATTGAACTCATGGGCATAAGCCCGGACAGAGTTGAGAGTGTTATCATATGCCACATCCTTTTGCGCAGCACTGCTGATCTGGAGCGAAAAAAGTGTTGCTATGGTCAGAACGATAATGATTGCCGGGATGAGAAGAAGGATCATTCTATTTCTGATGGTCCAGTTCATATTTTTTGTAGCCATCACGCACCATTCCTTTCTCTATTGCCAGTTTTGCTTATCGCTCCAGTTGTTCCAGACTGTTGAATATTTTTCATTAAAAAAAGAAATACCCTCTCCAATCCTGACTTTTTTTCTGGCAGAGAAGTGAACCTGGTTTTTTTCATTGTCTCACAGCATCTGGATATTTATGAGGGCAATTGCCAGTTGGTATATCATACACAATAATTACGACATACATAACAGCATTTTTTATGCGCTCGTTCTCACAGGAGTGAGTACCTGTCAATAACGTTACGTATCTTCGAGGATTTTTGTGTGATCCCGGTTTTATTTCATCGTAGGGGTCGGTAAGTGATGAAAGGGTGTCTACCATTTATAATGATTACGATAGACAGGAGTGATTCCATAATTCACTCAACAGGAAAAAACTGATATCAGGATCTAATTCATACTGGCTAAAATAAGCCCAATTTGGGCTTCATTTGCCCGGTCCCGGTCATCAAAAACCCCTAAAAACCGTCCGATTTGGGGGTGAAAATAAAATACCTTAAAACGGCTCTGTTTGCCAAAAATACGGCAGGAATGGGCTTTAAAAAGAACCCCGCCAATGACCTTTTAACCGCGTTTTTTGGTTTTTCCTACATTATCCCATTTGACCTGAGAAATACGGTCAGAACGCGAATGTGAGAGTCGTTTTTCCGGAGATCGTGAAATATCGCAAATTTACTCAATATTTGTGTTCTCACGGTATAGATCTTGAGGGGAAACGGGGATTTTATCACTCTGCCTTCATAGATTTTTTTTAAAAAAATGTAAAAAAACGAAAATTAGAATTTCTTCTTCATGCCCGGAATTTTTATGAAATCTGCATCCCTGCAGGTTTTCTTTGCATCAGCGACATTTTCTTCGCAATCCGGTGTACAGAAATCACCGGTATCATGTTTCTTTGTGCAGCTGCGATTTCCGGTTTCATTTCCTTTCGTTGGCCGTGAACCCGTGAGATGCTTGCAGAGATAAGAAAAACACATCATACATGTTCACATCCGGTTACACACGCAAAGAACATAAAGAAAGGTGCCGGTTTTTAATGAGATTTTTTCAAGGGTTTTCATTTTTTTTACTTACAAAAATAAAGTTTTTAAATTTTTTACTATGCACCTCTCCTTTAAAAAAAGTCACAGTTCTTCTCACCGTATTACCCGGTATCCTGCCCGGGTGAGCGTCTGTTCCACATGCTCTTCCCAGCACTTTTCATCCGGAATAGCAATACCCACAATCTCCCGGTTCCAGAGTTTGCGGAGATCAGCATCTTCTGTAATGAAATACCGTGAAGCACCAGTCACCCTCCCAACCTTTTTTTGCTGTGAATCAAGTACAAGAATGCGATAGCAGGAATACTGGCAGCAGAGTTCGGGGGGCGATATGTGGACTGAGCAGACATACTTTTTGTTGCTGGTTTGCCGCAGGAACGGGCAGGCCATTGGCAGCAATGTATTGTCGTCCTGCAAATGGAATAGTTCCTGTTTAT
>Ga0194039_1000901_pt1 | contig 16727 bp, 15 predicted proteins | sample JunL228m_MetaG_FD_148679 | JGI IMG/M metagenome (GOLD analysis project Ga0194039, IMG submission 148679) | Anoxic zone freshwater microbial communities from boreal shield lake in IISD Experimental Lakes Area, Ontario, Canada - Jun2016-L227-8m | ecosystem: Environmental > Aquatic > Freshwater >... | reverse complement strand
GGATTACACGGCGGCGTCGGGCACGGTGACGTTCACCGCGGGCCAGACCTCCCAGCAGGTCAGTGTCACGGTGCTCGGTGATGCCGCAGTGGAGGCCGATGAGACGTTCACCCTGACCCTGTCGGCCCCATCGGGTGCCACCCTCGGCGCGGCGAAGACGTCGACGGTGACGATCACCAACGATGACGTGGCCGTACCCGTTGTCTCGATCAGTCCGGTGAGTGTGTCGGTGGCCGAAGGCAATTCGGGGTCGAAGGCGGTGACGTTCACGGTGAGTTTGTCGCAGGCCGCGGGGTCGACGGTGACGGTGGGGTATGCGACTGCGAATGGGTCGGCGACGGCGGGGCAGGACTACACCGCAGCCTCGGGAACGGTGACGTTCACCGCGGGCCAGACCTCCCAGCAGGTCAGTGTCACGGTCGCGGGGGATGCGGCAATCGAAACTGATGAGACGTTCACCCTGGCACTGGCGTCCGCATCGGGGGCCACCCTGGGGACAGCAACGTCGACGGTGACGATCACCAATGATGACGGCCCAGTGGTATCGATCCGTCCGGTGAGTGTGTCGGTGGCCGAGGGCAATTCGGGGTCGAAGACGGTCACATTCACGGTGAGTTTGTCGCAGGCCGCGGGGTCGACGGTGACGGTGAAGTACGCGACCGCCAACGGGTCGGCGACGGCGGGGCAGGACTACACCGCAGCCTCGGGAACGGTTACATTTAGCGCCGGCCAGATCTCCAAGCAGGTCAGCGTCACGGTGCTCGGTGATACCGCGGCGGAGGCCGATGAGACGTTCACGGTGACCCTGTCGACGCCGTCGGGTGCCTCCCTCGGTGCGGCGAAAACGTCGACGGTGACGATCACCAATGATGATCTTCCGGCGGTGTCGATCAGTCCGGTGAGTGTGTCGGTGGTCGAGGGCAATTCGGGGTCGAAGGCGATGACGTTCACGGTGAGCTTGTCGCAGGCCGCAGGGTCGACGGTGACGGTGAAGTACGCGACTGCGAACGGGTCGGCGACGGCGGGGCAGGACTACACCGCGGCCTCGGGCACACTGACGTTTACCGCCGGGCAGACCTCCCAGCAGGTGAGTGTCACGGTAGCGGGGGATGCGGCAATCGAAGCCGATGAGACGTTCACCCTGACCCTGTCGACGCCGTCGGGTGCCTCCCTCGGTGCGGCGAAAACGTCGACGGTGACGATCACCAATGATGATCTTCTGGCGGTGTCGATCAGTCCGGTGAGTGCGTCGGTGGCCGAGGGCAATTCGGGGTCGAAGGCGGTGACGTTCACGGTGAGCTTGTCGCAGGCCGCAGGGTCGACGGTGACGGTGAAGTACGCGACCGCCAACGGGTCGGCGACGGCGGGGCAGGACTACACCGCGGCCTCGGGCACGATGACGTTTACCGCCGGGCAGACCTCCAAGCAGGTCAGTGTCACGGTGCTAGGTGACCGCACGATCGAGGCCGATGAGACGTTGACACTAACCCTGTCAGCCCCCACCGGGGCCGTTCTCGGGGCCGGGAAAACAGCCACCATCACAATCACCAATGATGACAACGCGGCGGCGGCGAAGGCCGTCCCGCCGACTCCGCTCGGCGCTACCCTCGCGGGATCGGACCGCCAAACGGGTTTGCGACCGGAGCCCACCACCCAGACGCTGGACGTTCCGACCTCACGAAGGAAAGCCGCAGCCTGGGCATTGAGCGTGATTTCATAGCCGGCGGGCTCTCCCGGTAACCTCCGCTAGGACGGGCGATTAGCCCAGCGCGTTGTCCCGGGCGTGTAGCTCAGTGGTAGAGCTCTGGTTTTACACACCAGCGGTCGGCGGTTCGATACCGTCCACGCCCACCATGTAGTGACGGCCGCCGTTCGATCCCGGGCTACGGGGCCAGCGCGTCTGCCTGAAGCGCGTTGAGAGTCGCCCGTTCGGCATCCTGGCTGAAACGACGAATGGCCTCGTCGTCGGTGGCCATCGAGACGGCATCGTGAATACATCGAGCCATCGTCGCTCGTGAAATTTTGAACTGATGTCCGGCGGTGAAGAGTTCCGCCGGACGTTGGGCTGCACTCAGAATCGTTTCGTAGGCGGGCACTAGGCACATCAGAGAGGCGATACGGTAGCCCGCAGCCCGGTGGGGCACATCAAGCACATACGCGGTTGCGGTGCGCAACTCCGCCAAGATATCGCCCAGCACATGCTGGATCCAGCCGATGGGTGCGCCAGTCAAATTCAATGGCGTGTGGTTGATTTCGCGTAACCACTCGTCGGGCAGATAGCAGATCCGTCGATCCAGATCCTCGGCGAAATCTTTAAGTACATTGGTCTTCTGCAGGGCGCGCCCGCACGCTTCGCTACCTGACAATAGGCTCTTCGCCACGCTCCCCGACAGCCCATAATGATCGATGACAAGTTCGGTGCCCATGCCGCCCACGGTGCCGGCCACCGAATAGCAGTAGTCGTTGTAGGCAACCGCCGTCGTCAGTACCCGCACGGTGTCGTGAACCACTACGGTGGAGGACTGCGCCGGATCAAGCACCGATTCCATACCTCGGGCCATCAGCGCAATCCAGTTTCGGAGAATCGATCGGGTGCGCGGCGGGAAGGTCGAGTAGATCAACCAGAGCGGCAATCCGCCCTCCACCGTCATCAGCGCCCGCTCGGCCGGCGAGAGGCCCGGCCACGACGTGGCTTCCCACTGGGCCAGGCGTGCTGAGGCAAGTTCGGGCTCTGACAGCAATTGGGCGAACTCGGTGAAGCGCTCCTTTTGCCAACCCACCGGCTGCGAACAGTCCTCAATATTGTCCAGCGCACGGCACAGCAGGTAGGCGGTCGATACGTAGTCCTGCAGGGGATCCTCCAGCCACGGGACAACCAGCGCGAACGAACGCGAGACCCGATCCATCGTGACGGTGAGGTAGGTCCGCTGCAGCGGCTTGAGCTGGTAGATATCGAATGGCATGGGGGTCTTGCCCTCGGGCACGCTAGGCACCCGCATCAGAGGAAAAACCGATCGCGATGACGTCCTGCGGAGCCCGAACCGGGCATTTTCCGGGACGGGAAAATCTCATACAGCCCAATCTACCCGTGGGGTTCAAGCCCGCCCGCTGGCCTACCGCGGGGGCTGGGCCCCGGATTAAGCGCAGTGTCAGCCGCGTGCAGCAGCGAGGGCACTGGTGCCCGCGACGATTGCCTCACGTTGAGCCTGTGACAGTGCACCGAACAGCGTCGCCATCTGCGCGGTTGTCAATTCTTCGGCTTTGGCCTTCTGGGACTTGATCTCGGGGGTGTGTTCGACCATGTCGTCCTCGGTGAACCCGTGCAACGTGAAGTGGCCGAGGTCTCGATCGAACTGGCACGCGGCGGCAGGTGTGAGGCCACAGGCTTTGACAGCGTCGGTGTGCACGCCGCCGCGCAACTCTCTCAGCAGCATGGCCGCCCGGTAGGCCCGAGCGGTGGCCGTGGTCGGTGCCGGGGCTGACCGGTAGCCATCGAAAATCGGCCATGCGCCCGACGGAATCGTGGCGGCCAGGGCGTCCACCGCATCGGCGAACGTACCGAGGGTGGATGCGTCCACCGCGGCGAAGGTTGATTCGGCGTAGTCATCGGCGGCGCCCAGATGCGCCGCGCTGATCGCGTCCGCAGTGGCGAGGCTGCGGCCCCGGGCCACTACCGCGGCGATCATTCCAGGCTTGAAGAAGTAGAAGATCTCGTCAGCGGTCTGCGGATCTACGTCACCAAGCACGGACGCGCGGCCTGCGGCGTACAGGGATACGACGTCGAGGCCGATTGCGTCGGCCCGGGACAGGGCTTGTTGGGAGAAGTAGAAGCCGGCGCCCAACTCCCCAAGGGGGCCGGCCACACTCGAGGCTGCGGTAGTTGCGTCCATCGGCCCAACCTAGCCGGTAGCCCTAACTGTGTGGTCGTCCGGTGCGCTCTTCAGGGATCGAATCGGTGGCCAACCCGGCGGAGATCTCGCGTGCGATTCGCGGTAACGCGACTACCACGATGACGGGGATAACCAACCAGCCGAGCGCCACCCACGGCAACACCGCATAGGCACCCGGCTGGACTGGAAAGACGTTGACCCACAGCGTGTAGATGATCGCGATGGCGGCGATGAACGGGATCACCAGGGTGATCCGTTCGGCACCTGAGGTGGTGCGGTGCACTGATCTTCCCGCGCCGAGGGTCACCAGGAGATAGGCCACCAGTATGGCCAGTGCGGCCAGGGTGGAGGCCCAAAAGAATGAATCGGATGCTGATGCGCCGAACACCTGGCGCATCGCTTCGTAGCCGAGGGCGGCGACGGCCAGGATGAGCAGGGCAGCGTTGCGTGGCGTGCCGGTATCGCCCTCGGTTCGTCCGAGTGCGCTGCTGGGTGCGGTATCACGGACAAGGGTGAAGAGTATTCGTGAACCCGCCGCAGCGGCTGCCAGTCCGCCGCCTATGGCTGAGAGCATCGCGAAAATGTCAAACACATCGCCGATGTCGTGCCCGACATAGATGGTGGCGAGGTCCCCGAGTAACGAGGTGGATGCGGTGAATCGCGCCATGTCTGCCGTGGTGAGTCCGAAGCCTAAGACTTCCGCCGCACTGATGACCGTGCAGATGAGGCCCAATGTCAGCAGGGTGAAAATCAGGGTTCGCGGAATGGTGCGGGCGGCCTGCGGAATTTCTTTGCCCAGGGTTGCTGAGGTCTCGAAGCCGGAGTAGCTCAGGAACCCGAACCCGAGCCCGAGTGCAATCGCATAGAGACCGACGTGATCCGGGGGCACGAAAACCATGCGGATACGTGGATCGCCGATTGGTCCGTGACCTTCGAACACCTTGTAGAGCACCACTGCGGACAGGGCGAGCATCGCCAGGACCGAGATACCTTCGAGCGCCATCAACGCACGACCCGTGATGCGTAGCGAGGTGAGGCAGAGCAGTCCGATGATTCCCGCGCCGATCAACGACAGCGCGTCGGGTGAGAGCTGCGGGGCCGTGGGAAATCGTGCGAGGATGTTGGACCCGAAGAGCCCGAAACCGGCGATCGCGACGAGGACGAACGACAGGTATGCGCCGAGGGTGATCCAGCCGGCGACGAATCCGGCCCGCGGCCCCAGTGTCACACCGACGAACGTGTAGGACGAGCCGCTGCCGGGGTAGCGCCGGGCCAGATGTGCGAAGCACCATGCGACGGTCAGCAGCAGCAGGGTGCAGAGCGCGAAGATCAGCGGCACGGCTCGACCCACGTGTTGGGCAGGTTGTTGGGGATTGAGGTTCATCGCGACGGTCGGTGCCATCCCACCGATCGAGACGGCGACGGCGTCGAAGGCTCCGGCGGTCAGCAAACGGCTCCGCCGTGGTCCGTTCAGCGCGTTCAGTCCGTTCAGCCCGTTCATGAGCCGAGATTAACTGACGGACGGGCTAGCATTGGGTCCCATGGGCATGCGGTGGGAGCCTCCGCCGTTGCCGCCGCAGCAGTATTCGCCTCCGCGACCAACGACCAGAGCCCGATGGTTGCCCGCAGCGATTATCGGCGCTGCCATAGTGATCGCGGCCGGACTAGTGGCAGGCGCTGTGATACTCAAAGGCAAAGAGGGTGGTTCGGCTGGCGCCGGGCCCACGACCTGTCAGGCATGGACTCAGACGCGACAGACTCTGCGCGCCGTTCCGGGTCTTCCGCAGGTCTGGAACTGGGACACGCCGAATATCGACACCGACATCTCTAACCAAAATGCTCCGGTTGGAAAAGCCTTAGACCTGTTCGAACCGCAGATCGCCGCTGACCCCGCCGACGTTGCGCGGGCAGCGCAGCGATATGTGGATGCACGACGCAGACAGATCCAGACACTGACCGATCACACCTATGTCCCGGCCGATGGGGTCGCAGTGGACAGCGCGTTGGTTCGCCTGAACCAACTCTGCGGGATCACCGACATCGGCCAACCGCTCTGATTGCTAGCCGTTCACTTTCGCTGCGGTGAGGTTCTCCAGCAGGGTGAGTCGGCGTAACACCTCGGTCCCGAGAGTGTCGGCGTCGATGGCAGCCAGCGCGGCCCGGATCTCAATCGGGTGGTCGGCCTCGTCGCTGTTCAGGTAGCAGGCTGCGATGAGTGCCTCGATGGGCGAGCGCCGGTAGGCGCGAGCGGCGCTGATCACCGTCTCGGCTTTGGGGTGACTCTTACCGCGCAGCCAGTTGCAGACCGACAGCCGACCTATGCCGATACGTTCGGCGATCTGCGCCTGGGTGGCCCCACCGCTGATCCGGCGGACGTACTCCGGCCACGTCTCGGCCACCGGACCCGCGCCGGATACCCCTGCGTCATGCGAATTTTCCATTGGCAACCCCCTTGTCGCGATCCCCCCGATCGCTGCAGACGAAGGTAATTCGGGGGTGTGACAAGTTTGGTGGGGTTTCAGCAGCAGCCGGTCTGGCCTGCTCTCTTGGCCAGGTGGGCGTGCGCAGTCGCGTCGGTTCGACTTACCGCGCTCAGGAAAGCGTCGAGGTCGACACGATTGCCGGCCAGCCACGTCCCGCTCACGGTGGCCGTCTCGGACAGCTTCGCCGGGTCGACGGTGTAGGGATCGGCGGCCAGTTCGGTGAAGTCGGCCAGTTTGCCGACCGTGATCGAGCCAACCAGGGTGTCGCGATGCAGGGTGCGGGCCGCGTCGATGGTGTGGCCGCGCAATGCGCGGTCGAGGGTCATGACCTGATCCGCACCATGAACAGTGCCCGACCGGGTGCGCCGGGTCACCGCGGTCTGGATGTTGAGTACCGGTGAGGGCGGCGACACCGATCCGTCGTTATGGAATGACACCACCGCGCCCGAGGCTTGAGCATCGCCAAAGGATTGCCAGCGGCTGCCATGGTCGTGGTCGAAGATCTGTCCGTCTAGGAGGTCACCCCAGTAGTAGTACTGGAACGGTCCCATCGAGGTGTGGACGCCGAGGCGGGCGGCCCGGTCAAAGTGGCGGCGGGTGCCCGCTCCCAGATGTTCTATGCGCCAGCGATGGTCGGTGCCGAGCAGGTTGTGTCGTTGCAGCGCTGCTTCATAGGCATCCAGCGCGAGGTCGATGGCGAGGTCGCCATTGGCATGCAGTGCCATCTGCCAGCCGGCAGGCGCGCCCTTGTCCAGGATCGCGTCAAGCTCGGCCCGGGTGTAGTTCATTGATTGCGGACCACCGGCTTTGGCCGGGTCGATGCCGGCCATCTGGGTGGTCTTGGTGCTCAGGTAGGGAAACGAGATACCGATGTTGCCCACCCAGGGTGAGCCGTCAGTCCACAACTTGACACCCTGCTTGACCAGCCAGTCGTCACCCGGGGCGAAGGCGGTGGGCTCGGTGTAGGTGTCGCTGGTGGACACCTCCCACATGCTGACCCGCAACGGGCAGGACGGGGCCGACGCCAGTGCCTCGTAGCCGCCCTTGAGGCTGAGGTCGAAAGCCATGTCGGAGGTGGACGTCAGACCGGCCTGTGCCATCGTCGCGTAGTACTTCGCGCCGGCCACCAGAGGGTTGCCCAGTGTGGTCAGGATTTCTCCGGCCACCGCGATCAGGACCGCGGTTTCGAAGCCCTGGCCGTCGAGGCTGCCATCCGGGTTTCGCCCGAAGTGCGCGCCGGCCGGATCGGCCGGCGGGTTGACGTCCCAGCCTTTGGATTTCATCAGTGCGGTGTTGAAGTAGACGCCATGGCCAGAGTTGTCGGCGACCACGGCGACCCGGTCACCGAAGATGCGATCCAACTCGGGTGCCTTGGGTGCGGGACGTTGATGCAGCAGCGCGTCGAAGCCGGAAAACAACAGTGGAGTGCTGGGATCGGTCTCAGCGATTGCCTGGGCGAAGACCTTTTCCACGTCCGACCAATTCGGCATCTGGAATGGGGTGATGTTGCGGGCGGGCGGTTCGGTGGCGACGCCACTCATCAGCGGGTGGCTGTGCGGTTCGATGAGTCCTGGCAACAGGGCGGCCGCCCCGGTGTCGACCAACTCCGCATCCGGGAGGGCCTTGCGGCACTCGTCCAGTGATCCGACCGCTGCGATCCGACCATTCGACACCGCCACGGCGTCGACCCGCGGGCGATCGGGATCCATGGTGATCACGGTGCCTGCCTTGAGGATCTGATCAGACATCTGCGCCCCTTCGTTCGTGCTTGGGGCCAGTACATCAGGTGTGCAATGCTGCCGGGGTGATTGCGCTCGGGCGGTCGGGGCCGGCGGGGATTCTTGCCGCTTACCTGGCCGATCTCCTGTTAGCCGATCCCCGGCGGGGCCACCCCGTGGCGGGGTTTGGTTGGTGCGCAACGGCTCTAGAAAAAATCACCTACCGCGATGGACGTCGCTCGGGCGTAGTGCACACCGCCGTCCTGATCGGTTCTCTGGCCGGTGTGGGAACCCTGGTGCAGCGCCGCGTTGGGGGCGGTGCTGCATTGTCGGTGCTGACCGCTGCTGCAACCTGGGTGACTCTGGGCGGAACCACGTTGTCCAAGACCGGCATCGAGATGGCCGACCGATTGGACGCCGATGATATCGACGGTGCGCGCGCACTGCTGCCGTCGCTGTGCGGTCGTGATCCTGCCGTGCTCGATGGTCCCGGACTGGCCCGTGCCGCGTGTGAATCGGTAGCCGAGAACACCTCTGATGCCACTGTCGCGCCGCTGCTATGGGCGGTCGTGGCCGGAGTACCCGGTGTGCTGGTCTATCGGGGAGTCAACACCCTCGATGCCATGATCGGTAACCGGTCGGTGCGCTACCGCCGATTCGGTTGGGCAGCAGCGCGATTGGACGATATCGCGAATTACATCCCGGCACGGGTCACCGGGACTCTGGTGGCATTATGTGCCGCCATGGTCGGCGGTTCGGCGATGCAGGCGGTGGAGGCCTGGCTGCGCGACGCTGACCGCCACCCCAGTCCGAACGCCGGTGTGGTGGAGGCGGCATTCGCCGGAGCGCTGGGCGTGCGGCTCGGCGGCCCGACCCAGTACGGCCACGAATTGGAGATCCGGCCCACCCTGGGCGAGGGCCGCTCGGCGGATGTAGAGGATTTGCGCCGTGCGGTGCGACTTTCGCAGCTGGTGCAGTTCGCCGCGGCTGCGTTGGCGGTGGCCGTGAGCGCTGTTGGTCAGCGCCGCCGACCGTAACGGTCGGTCATCTTCTCTTCGACCGTCGGCGGTTGGGCGGATGCCTGCGCCGCGGCGCGGTGAGCGGCTTCTGCACGCCGCATCCGAATCTCGGAGTAGGCGAAGTAACCCAAGCCGATCGGCGCCAGGATTCCGAATGCGATCCATTGGATGCCATAGGACAGGAAGGGCCCGGCGTCGAGTTGGGGAAGCGGAAGCACGTCGAGGCCGCCGGGTTGGTTCTCCACCAACTGCAGATAGGACCCGGTTAACGGGGTGCGGGTGACATCGGCGACCTGTCTGGTGTCGATGGTGTACACCTGCATGACACCGCCCTCGAGGAACGGTTGCTTGTCACCGATCGGCGCGGTTCCGGAGTCGCGGAGCCGCGCGGTGATGGTCACCGAATCAGTGGGCGGCGCGGGAACCCGGGGTACCTGGGTGCCCTGCACCGGCCGCACGTAGCCCCTATTGACCAGCACCGTGGGTCCGGCGTCGACCGCGAAGGCGGTCAGCACCTCATAGGCCGGCGCGCCGCCGATCACCCGAAGTCTGACGAGAACCTGTGCAGCCGGCAGATAACGGCCAATCGCCATCACCCGGCGCCATTGGGAATCAGGTGCCGACGAATTCTGCTGCGGCAGAAGGGAGGTCACCGGCACCGGATCGGCCGACAGTGACGTCTCGATCTGATTGTTCTCCCGCGAGGTCGTGGTGTTCTTGCCCAGCTGCCACGGTGCGAGCACAGTCAGCGAGAGGTAGGCGAACCCCGCCACGACGAGAGCCAGGGCAATCCAACCCGGCCGCAACAGGAATGCCCACCGCCTCATCAGGTATCGGACCCCCGTGGGTCGGATACTTTTGGGGCCAGACGTTCGTCGACCCAGGCGTGCAGACCGGGTAGCGACGCATCGATGACAGTGAAGACTTCCTGGAAGTCTCCGTCGTCACCGTAGTAGGGATCCTCGACATCCAGTGCGTGGGCGCCCGATCGGGGATCGAACGACCGCAGCATGCGCAACCTGTCGGCGTCCACACCCAGGTCGGCGAGCATACGGAGATGGTTGCGACCCAGTGCGACCACCAGATCGGCAGCCAGGTGGTCGTCATCGACCTTGGCCGCGCTGTGCGCCGTCGGGTAACCACTCTCGCGCAACACCCGAACCGCGCGGTCGTCGGCGCCTGCGCCGATGTGCCAACCGCCGGTACCGGCGCTACTCACCCGAACCGCGTCGGCCAGCCCGCGCTGCGCAAGCTGATGGGCGAACATCTTCTCGGCCATCGGGGACCGGCAGATATTGCCGGAGCAGACGAATGTCACGTGCAGGGCAGCGCTAGACACCGAGCACCTCGCGCAAACCTGACATCGTCTCGACGTGGATGGCAGCCTGGGATTGGTCAGGCCCGGTGAAGTCGGCCGCACCGTAGCCCCAGCCCACCACCACAGTGTCGATACCGTGCTCGGCGGCGCCCTCGACATCGTGTACGCGGTCGCCGACCATCACCACCCGCTCAGGTAGCGGCTGCAGCTGCGCCAAAGCGCGCGAGAGCACATCGGCCTTGGTGGCACTGGTTCCGTCCACATTGGCCCCGGCGATGACGTCGAAGTGGTCCGCCAGGCCGAAGTGGTCGAGGATTCGTCGTGCGGTGGGTTCGACCTTGGAGGTCGCCACGGCCAGCCGCACCCCTGCGTCTTGCAGGTCCGCCAGCAATGCTGCCACCCCGTCGAACACGCTGTTCATCGCCCATCCGCGGCTGGTGTAGTCGGCGCGGTACGCGGCGATCGCCTCATCGGCGCGATCACCGAGACCCATGCTTGCGAGGGTGTGATGCATCGGCGGACCCACAACCCGGCCGGCCAGGTCACCGTCGGGTATCTCGGCGCCGATCGTGGCCAGGGCGTGGCGGAAGCTGGCCACGACGCCCTCGGCGGAATCCGTCAGTGTGCCGTCGAGATCGAAGATCACCAACTGTGGGCGGGTGCCGGGGGCCGTGGGCGTCACAGAACCATTGTCGCTGACCCACACCGGCAGCTGCGCCCAGGCTTCGCGCACTACTGTTCTCCTGGTGGTGGGTGAGCAGGGCGACAGGCGGCAGTCGGGTACGCGGGCTGCTGAGGCACGGCGATGAGCGTGCGTCTGGCGGACGTCATCGAGGTACTCGATGACGCCTACCCGCCCGCTCTGGCGCAGGACTGGGACTCCGTGGGTCTGGTGTGCGGAGATCCGCGGGACACCATCGACTCGGTGACCGTCGCCGTCGACGCCACCGCCGCGGTGGTGAACACCGTCGGGCCGCGCGGACTGCTGCTGGCCCACCACCCGCTACTGCTGCGCGGGGTGGACACCGTCGCCGCGAGCACGCCGAAGGGTGCACTGGTCCACCGGCTCATTCGCACCGGCGCGGCACTGTTCACCGCGCACACCAATGCCGACGCGGCCAGCCCAGGCGTGTCCGATGCGCTAGCCGGAGCACTGGGGTTGACGGTCGAGGCGGTTCTCGAACCCGTCCCAGGCGGGCCGGCCCCGAACGTCGGCACCGGCCGGATCGGAACATTGGCCCGGCCGCAACGTTTCGCCGACTTTGTCGCGTGGGTCAATTCGGCTCTCCCACAGACAACCTGGGGGATTCGCGCAGCAGGCGATGCGGACGCGACGGTGACAAGGGTTGCGGTGTGCGGCGGTTCGGGCGACTCGCTGCTGGCCGCGGCCGCCGCTGCCGGAGTGCAGGCCTACGTCACCGCCGATCTACGCCATCACCCCGCTGACGAGCATCTGCGTTGCAGTGGTGTAGGGCTGGTCGATGTGGCCCACTGGGCCAGCGAATACCCGTGGTGCACTCAGGTTGCTGAACTATTGCGCGCGCAATTCGGCGCGGCGCTTCCGGTGATGGTGTGCCCCCTGCGCACCGATCCCTGGAATGTGGAATACCCGAGAGGCAATCATGAAAGCTGAAGTGGCGCAGCAGGTTTTACTGGTAGAGCTGGCCGAACTGGATGCAGAGCTGTCCCGCCTGGACCACCGCGTCTCGCATCTACCCGAACAACAGCACTTTGAGCAGCTACAGGCCGACCAGCGCAGCGCCGCCGACCGGCTTGCCGTCATCGGTATCGCGATGGAAGACGTCGATGCCCAGATCAGTCGATTGGAATCCGAGGTCGACGCAGTCCGCCAGCGGGAGGACCGTGATCGCGGGCTCCTGGACTCCGGCTCGGTAAACCCCAAACAACTCGAGGAACTACAGCACGAGCTGGATACCCTGGAGCGTCGGCAGTCGAATCTGGAGGATTCACTGCTGGAGGTAATGGAGCGTCGCGAACAGCTCGCCGCCGAGCAGGCAACCGAACAGGCCGGCGCGGAAGACCTGGAGCGAGAACTTGTCGCCGCAGAGCAGGCCCGCGGCGAGGTACTTGTGGAGATCGAGCAGACCCGAACCGAGCGGGCTACCCGGCGTGCCGAACTGGTGGCGGAGCTGGACGCCGAGCTGCTGAAGGTCTATGACCGCCAGCGCGGTACATCGGGAATCGGCGCCGCCAGACTGGTCGGTGGCCGCTGCGGAGCCTGCCGGATCGAACTCGACCGCGGTGAGTTATCTCGGATCACAGCTGCCTCAGACGACGAAGTGCTGCGTTGCTCGGAGTGCGGGGCGATCCTGCTACGGGTCCGTGGGCGCGGCGAGTGAGAGTCATTATCGAGGCCGATGGTGGCTCCCGCGGAAACCCAGGACCGGCCGGATTCGGGTGTGTGGTGTGGTCGGCCGACCATGGCACCGTGCTGGCTGAGCACAAGCAGTTCATCGGGCATACCACCAACAACGTCGCCGAGTACCGGGGTCTTATTGCCGGGCTCGAGGAGGCGCGTCGGCTCGGCGCAAATGAGGTTGCGGTATCGCTGGACTCAAAACTCATCGTCGAACAGATGAATGGACGCTGGAAGGTCAAGCACCCCGGTTTGGCAGAACTGCATCAGCAGGCGCGAGCCCTGGCGTCGACGTTCGATGTCGTCACTTTCTCCTGGATTCCCCGGGAACGTAATAAGGACGCCGATCGCCTGGCCAATGAAGCGATGGATGCCGCTGATGGGGTGCAGGCACCAACCGCTGCTGACCCGCCGCCCAGCGCGGTAGCCGTCCCCCCGTCGGCGTGGACCGGCAACCGTGGCGGACCAACTCGCCTGTTGCTGTTGCGTCACGGTCAGACCGAACTGTCCGTGCAGCGTCGCTACTCCGGACGCGGCAACCCCGAACTCACCGAGATCGGTCGCAGCCAGGCCCAAGACGCCGCCCGCTACCTCGCTCAGAAGGGCGGCGTCGCCGCGGTGATCAGCTCTCCGCTGCAGCGAGCCCACGAGACCGCCACGGCGGCAGCAGGTGCCCTCGGCCTTACGGTCGACATCGACGACGATCTCATCGAGACCGACTTCGGCGACTGGGAGGGACTGACGTTTTCCGAGGCGGCCGAGCGGCACCCCGGGGTGCACGGCCGTTGGTTGCGCGATACGAGTTTGCAACCGCCGGGTGGGGAGAGCTTCGACGAGGTCCAGCAGCGGGTCCAGCGGGCCCGGGACCGAATCATCGACAAGTATGGGGCGGCCACCGTGCTGGTGGTCTCGCATGTCACCCCGATCAAGACGCTGCTGCGTCTGGCGCTGGGGGCCGGCCCGACGATTCTGCATCGGTTGCACCTGGATCTCGCGTCGCTGAGCATCGCGGAGTTCTACCCCGACGACGGCGCGTCGGTCCGGCTGGTCAATGACACCTCGTACCTCCGGCGACACGATGGCTGAACCATCCGGCGATGCACGCACCGCCTGGGAGGAGCACTACACGGCCAAAGAGCGGGTGTGGAGCGGCCGAGTCAACACCCAGCTGGCCGAGATCGCCGGTCAACTGGACGCCGCCCACGCACTTGACCTCGGCTGCGGTGAGGGCGCCGACGCGCTGTGGCTGGCCGAACGCGGGTGGACTGTCGTGGCGGTCGATATCTCGACCACCGCGCTGGGCCGGGCTCATGCCGCCGCCGAATCGTGTGGGCTCGCGGTTCAGATCGACTTTCAGCAGTGCGATCTCAGCAGCGGTTTCCCTGACGGATTATTCGATCTGGTGTCGGCGCAATTCCTGCACAGCCCCGTTGAGATGGACCGGGCCGCGCTTCTTCGGCGGGCTGCCGGCGCGGTGGCTCCCGGTGGCAGTCTGGTGATCGTCGATCACGGCGCGGCCCCGCCGTGGGCGTCGAAGATTCATCATCACGAGTTTCCCTCGGCCGAATCCGTGGTCTCCGGACTGGAGTTGGATGAGGCGGACTGGCAACGAATCCGGGTCGGCAGTGTCGAACGCACAGCTCGCGGGCCAGACGGCACCGAGGCCAGCTTGATCGACAATGTGATTCGGTTGCGCCGCCGTCCGGCCCACACCTCGCCTAAACCAACGGACATGGTGTAGAGAAGCAGGGTGGATACACAACCCTCAACCGATGAGTCCCTACGTCAGGGAATGACCCGGCGACTACTGCGCCGTGCGGTGGCCCGCGGCGAGATAGCTTTACCGGCGGTGCCGGGCATGCTCGATGAATATGTCGTGATGTGTGACAACCTCTTCGCCTCGCTCGGAGTGCGGTTCGCTCCGCAGGAGCTGGCCCAGTTGCGGGGGGTGATCGAAGGCCAGTTGACCGACGCGTATTCGTCTTCGCCGCGCTCGGACATCGTCATCACCTACGAGATTCCGGTGGGCCTCACGGTGAACTACCACGTCAATGCGCAGTGGTTCACTGTCCAGGGCGCCTACGACAACTGGATCGCCACCCGAGAGCCACCGCTGTTCGGCACCGAGCCAGACGCCCGGGTATGGGCGTTGGCGGGTGAAGCCGCCGACCCGGCGACGTTTCGGGTGCTCGATATTGGTGCCGGAACTGGTCGTAACAGCATCGCGTTGGCCCGACGCGGCCATCCGGTCGACGCGGTCGAGATGACCGGCGGATTCGCCGACATCATTCGTACCGAGGCAGCCAAGGAGTCGCTGAACATCCGGGTAATCCAGCGTGACGTCTTCGCCACGCTCAAGGACTTGCGCACCGATTACCAGCTGATCCTGCTCTCGGAGGTCGTGTCGGACTTCCGTACCACCGAACAGCTCCGGGGGGTGTTCGAGCTGGCTGCCCACTGTCTGGCTCCGGGCGGGCAGCTGGTGTTCAACATCTTTCTGGGCCGCCCCGGATACACCCCGGATGCAGCCGCTCGTGAACTCGGTCAGCAGACATATACGTCGATATTCACCCGCGGGGAGCTGGCCGATGCGGCGGCGCTGGTGCCGCTCGACCTGGTTGCCGATGACTCGGTCTACGAATACGAGAAGAGCCACCTGCCCACCGACAAGTGGCCTCCCACCAGCTGGTATGCCAACTGGACCAGCGGGCTCGACGTCTTCGACCTGCCTGCCGGGGAGTGCCCGATCGAGATGCGCTGGCTGGTCTACCGCAAGAACTAGTACGTTGGGCGGTGCGGACGAGTTGGCCGGGCGGCCGCGGCACACGGTGGGCAACCGTCGATGGGTCGAGGAAAGTCCGGACTTCACAGAGCAGGGTGATTGCTAACGGCAATCCGAGGTGACTCGCGGGACAGTGCCACAGAAAACAGACCGCCACCCGTAAGGGTGGTAAGGGTGAAACGGTGCGGTAAGAGCGCACCAGCATCCCGGGTGACCGGGGTGGCTTGGTAAACCCCACCCGAAGCAAGGCCAAGAGGCTGCATTTCGGTGCGGCTGCGCAGGCGTTCGAGGGCTGCTCGCCCGAGCCTGCGGGTAGGCCGCTCGAGGCACCCGGTGACGGTGTGCCCAGATGGATGGTCGTCGCCGCGCCACCGTAATGCGGTGACGCGGAACAGAATCCGGCTTACAGGCCAGCTCGTCCGCCCCTACGGGCTTCCCGTACGCTGCGGCGTAACGCTCTGAGCGCTTCGTCGAGTTGCGCGCGACACCGATCGCCCTCGTCGGCCTTCTGCTGGTAGAGCACCCCGTAGGTGAAGGTGTCCTCACCGGCCGCGTGCGCGGCGTCCGCCTGTCGCAATAGGTGTGTGCGGCTGATCACGCTGTCCTGGTGATCGCCGAGCAGGGTTTGGATGATCTTGGAACGGCTGGCCACCTTGGCATCACCGGTGGCCGCGGCGACGTAGCGAAGTCGCTTGGCGGCCTTGCGGATTCGGTGCAGCGCATCGTCGCGATCGGCCTCCGCGGCCGCGCGCGATGCCTTGGTGGCCTTGCGGACCCGTTGATAGCTCGATGCGATGGTGGCCGGGGGATGGTCATCCTCGCCCACGGGCGTTTGGATCACGACAAGTCCGTCCAGCGCGTCGAGTAGCCGGAAGTAGCGCGGCGAACGCATTGCTGTCCACGATCTGCGCAGCCCGGACTGATACTGGCGACGGGCGCCGTCGACCAGTCGTTCGCGTACCGGTCCGCGCACGAGGTCCGGCGCCAACGCGTCCAGAGCCTTCGCATAGCTGTCGGCAAGCACCTCGGCGTCGCGGGCTGTGCCCAGTACGCCAGCAAGCTCACGCAGTTCACTGAGCACCCAGGCATCGTCGTTGAGGCCGAAGGCATCCTCGGATGCCTGCAGCAGGCTTCGGATCT
>Ga0194039_1000900_pt1 | contig 16735 bp, 14 predicted proteins | sample JunL228m_MetaG_FD_148679 | JGI IMG/M metagenome (GOLD analysis project Ga0194039, IMG submission 148679) | Anoxic zone freshwater microbial communities from boreal shield lake in IISD Experimental Lakes Area, Ontario, Canada - Jun2016-L227-8m | ecosystem: Environmental > Aquatic > Freshwater >... | reverse complement strand
GGGCCTGATGGGCTGGCTTTATCATAAGGATGAGTGGGCCCGCAACCATCCCATCTTTGCGGGCCTGCCGACCGGAATGCTGGACTATACCTATTACCGCGAGATCATTCCGGACCTGGTCTTTGCCGATCAGGATGCCCCAACCGAGACCGTCTGCGCCGCCAACAACGCTTCGATCGACTATTCCTCCGGTTTCATGGTTGCGGTTTATCCCTTAGGTCAGGGCCGGTTCGTGCTCAATTCCCTCCATATCCGCGAGCTCTTGGGAACCCATCCGGTGGCCGACCAACTCTTGCGCAATTTGTTGCACTTCGCCTCGGTTGGCCGCGACCGGCCGTTGGCGGATTTGCCGAAGGATTTCGATTCCCAGTTGAAAACCTTTGGGTATGAGTGATTCTCTTGGTAAGCTTTATGATCAGATTAGTTATTATGTTATGACAACTGCAAAAAACCTTTCCATGGCCGTCGTCACCTCCGCATGCTTTCTCCTGCCGCTCGGGCGCGTTCAGGGCATCGCACCCACACCGGAGGAGTTTTCAGAATTGCGCGCGTGGTCGGAAGCGAAATTCTCGGGCCAGGCCGAGAGCAGAAAAGCAACCCCCGGGGTGCTGGTGCTGGAGCAGCACGCCCCGCGGCCATTTCAGAAAAACAAGAATTCGCTCTCGGGCCAGCCGCTTAAGCTGGGGCAGCAGGAGTATGCGCATGGCCTGTTCTGCCATGCGCCCAGCCGTGTCGTCGTTTCGCTGGCAGGCCCCGGCAAGACGCTCTCAGCCATCGCCGGCGTGGATAGCAATCCGGAAACGACAGGTGGTCATGGCTCGGTCATTTTCCAGGTCGTCGTTGGTCAGAACCCGATGTTCAAATCGGAGATTCTTCGTGAGGGCATGGCCGGCCAGCCGGTGGCCATCGATCTAAAGGGCGCCAGCCAATTCACGCTGCAGGTCAATGACGCCGGAGACGGGCACATCCTGGACCAGGCGGCATGGTTCGACGCTAAAGTTGTCTTAGAGGATGGGACCGAAGTTTGGCTGGGAGACCTGCCGACTATTGAAGGACCGTTGCGTCAGGCATACGACACGCAGCCGCCGTTTTCCTTCGTCTATCAGGATCGACCATCGTCAGAGTGGCTGGCCAAATGGCCCGTGCAGCGGGAGATTCACAAGCTGGATGAAAACCGCACTCAACGCACGCTCACTTACGCAGATCCGGTCACGGGATTAAACGTCCGCGCTGTGGCCGTCCAATACAACGACTTTCCCACCGTCGAGTGGACGGTCTATTTTAAGAACAACGGAACCTCCAGCACGCCGATCCTCTCGGATATCCGCGGGTTGGACGTGCATTTGGAGCGCAGTGGGAACCGGGAGTTCGTGCTTCATCATCAGAAAGGCACATTCGTTCGCCCCGATGATTTTGAGCCGCTCACCACGACCCTCGAACCAGGCTCCAAGCAACGCTACGCTCCGCCCGGTGGCCGGCCTTTGGGAGCCGTTTTTCCCTACTTTAACATTGAATGGGGTGAACAAGGACAAATCATCGTGATTGGCTGGCCCGGGCAGTGGTCGGCTGAATTCACACGGGACGCGGGGAATGGGTTGCAGGTCAGCGCGGGACAGGAGTTGACGCGACTCCGATTGCAGCCCGGAGAGGAGATTCGTACGCCGCTCCTCGTGATGCAGTTTTGGAAAGGGGACTGGTTGCGATCCCAAAACGTTTGGCGGCACTGGATGTTGGCCCACAACCTTCCGCGCGTAAACGGACAGCTTTCCCGACCATTGCTGACACCGTGCAGCTCGCATCAGTTCGCCGAGATGATTAATGCAAACGAAGAAAACCAGAAGTTCTTCATCCAGCGGTATATCGATGAGCGCCTGAAGCCGGACTACTGGTGGATGGACGCTGGCTGGTACGTGAACAAAACCGGGTGGCCCAACACCGGAACCTGGGAAGTCGATACGAACCGGTTCCCTCGTGGATTACGCTCCATAACGGATTTTGGCCGTTCACTCGGGGTCAAGTCGATCGTTTGGTTCGAGCCGGAGCGGGTGACGGCGGGGACGTGGCTGGCGGATAACCACCCGGACTGGCTGCTCAAAGGCACCCTGTTGAATTTAGGCAATCCTGAAGCACTCACCTGGCTGACGGACCACATTGACCAGTTGATCACGCAACAGGGCATCGATCTTTACCGGCAGGATTACAATATCGATCCGCTCTCGTTCTGGCGAAGCAATGACGCCGAGGACCGGCAGGGGACCACCGAAAATCACTATGTGACCGGTTACCTGGCCTATTGGGACGAGTTGCGCCGCCGCCATCCGCAAATGTTGATTGATTCGTGCGCTTCGGGCGGTCACCGGAATGACCTGGAAACGATGCGGCGTTCATTGCCATTCCTGCGCAGCGATTGCATTCAAGACCCGGTTGGCAACCAGGGGCATACCTATGGGTTATCGTTTTGGCTGCCGTATCATGGCACGGGCACTCACCAGACCGACCCCTACGAGCTCATTAGCGCCATGGATTGTCCGCTCTTCATCGCCTGTTGGGACATGCGAGATCGCAACCTGGATTACGAGTCGTTGCGCCGAATAGTAAACGACTGGCGCGGCTATGCCGATAATTACCTCGGCGACTACTACCCGTTGACGCCTTATAGTGTTGCTCAAACTGCTTGGATGGCGTGGCAGTTCGATGATCCGGAAAAGGGCACCGGCATGATACAGGCGTTCCGGCGCGCCGACAGTGTTTACGAATCCGCCCGGTTCAAGCTGCTGGGGCTTCGTCCCGAGGCGCGCTACGAGCTAAAACGCTTGGATGAGCCGGGCTCCAGAGTCGAGTACACCGGCACCGAGTTGATGCGGCAAGGCTTCTTGGTGGGCATCACAAATCCACCAGCCGCAGTCGTCGTCGTTTACCAGCGAAAATAATGGCTGTGCACGCTTGATTCATTGATTCACTGTAACTGTTCAAGTGCCGCGCAGACCTCCGGTCCAATGCCAGTAGGATTTCATTCTCAAGAATACCCGCGAAACCGGTCCAAGCCTTTGTCCCGTAGGAACATGCGATAATAGCCCTTATGGGGAACTCCCCATAAGGGCTATTGTCGGCCATCCCTCCGGGATGAGGAGGGTCAAATCCTAGCGGCATTGGACCGGATGTCTGCCCCACGCTCGGACCTGAACAGTTACGATTCCCGCAAAATGCGCGCCAGGTCGGCAACATTCGGAGGTGCCGGGTCCGCATCGAGGCGCAAAGCGAAAACCGTGCGCACTTCCTGGGCGATGCTCTCGAGGTCAGCTTCCACCACGCCATACTCGCGCAGGCTTCGCTTCATTCCGATTTGGTCGAGCCAACCCTCGAGGGCGGTCATCGTCCAGCTTGCCATCGCTTCGTCGCTTGCACTCTCCCGGCAACCGAGCAGGCGAGCGATCTGAGCCATCTTGCGGACGACGGCGGACCGCGAGTGGCGCAGGCAGGCTAGCGTGACGGCGGCAATCGCCCGGCCGTGGGTGATGCCGTAACGGGCGCCGAGCACCATGCTCAGCGCATGCGGCGTAATGATGGCGTTGGTCGCCAGCGAAATTCCCGCCAGCGTGTCGGCCCAGGCCATCGCGGTCCGCAAGTCCAGGTTCCGTCCGTTTGCGATCGCCAGTGGCAGCGTTGGAAAGATAATCGTCATCGCCCGCTCTGCGCACAGGTTTCCCAGCGGATTCTCCGAGCGCGACAGATAGCCTTCCATCGCCTGCGCAAAAGCATCGAAGCCGGTGGAGGCAGTGACCTCCGGGGTCATCGTTTGCAGCACCAACGGGTCGCAAAAGGCTGCCCGCGGGTATAGATAATCGGATATGAGCGCGCGTTTGATCCGCTTTTCCCGGTCGGATAGCACCGAGACCCGGCCGACGTGGCTGCCGGTGCCCGAAGTCGAGCTAATCGCCAGAACTGGCAAAGTCGCCGAGGTGATCACGCGCGGGCCGTTCACCACGTAGTCCATAATCGGCTCCGGGTGGGTCGCCGCCACGGCCACCGCTTTGGCGCCGTCAATCGCGCTGCCCCCGCCACAACCAATCACGAGTTGAGCGCGGAACGTGCGCGCCATCTGGGCTGCCGCAGTGATCTCTTGATGAGCGGGTTCGGCTGACAACCCGTCGCAGATACAAGTTTCAACCCCAGCAGCCTGCAACCCGGCGCTGAGCCGGTCGGTGATGCCGGCCGCCTTCATCGCTGTGCGCCCTGTCACCAACAATACCCGGTGCGCACCGTTGAGATAAGCCATTACGCGATCCAGGCAGTCCGTGCCAAATTCAACGGGCACCCTTAGACTGGCCGTCCATTGCTCCCCGGCCTTCGGCAGAGGGGAAGCTGGCAGCATCGCTGCTGGTTTCACGCGGCGCCTCCGTCGGCTTCGTCCCAGCCGCGCAGGATTTCCCTCGCCTGCTCGAGGATTAACCCGAAACGGTTGGCGCCGGCTTCGAGCAAGCTCCTCACACGAAAGGCATTGCCAACCCGGCCCGAAGCCTTTAGGCCCATGTGCGGCCCAATCGTTTGCCGCAACAACCGCACGTCCTCATATAGTGCCAGCGGGTCTGGACTGAACCCGGTGCAGGTTTTCACGAAGGCCGCCCCAGCATTTTGCGCGAGGCGCGCCGCCTCGGCCTTTTGCTGGTGGCTCAAGAACGGCGTCTCGATAATCACTTTCACCGGCGCTCCCGCTGCCGCTCTTACCACCGCCCGTATGTCCGCCTCCGCGTAGCCATGGTCCGCGCCGAAGAACGCCCCCAGGTTTAGCACCATATCAATCTCGTGCGCGCCGTCGGCCAGCGCTTGCTCGGTCTCAAACACCTTTGTTTCGGTCCGCACCGCGCCCATCGGAAAGCCGACGCAGGCCACGACTTTGGCGGTGGAACCCCGCATTACAGCGGCTGCGCGGTTAACATGGAACGTGTTAACGCAGATTTGACCGAAGCCCTCCTGGCGGACGACGCCCGCCAAAGCCTCGATCTCCGCCGCCGTTGCCATTGGCTTGAGCAGAGCTACGTCGAGAATTGTCTTAAGCTCATTTACGGTCATTGTCATAGGTTTCCTTATCGGACGTTTACGGGCCGGCGCTCGCGAGCGCTTCCGCGAACATCTCTTGGATTTCTTCCGGGGCAAACACGGGTCGATACTGGCGTACTGGCCGCCCCATGTAGGCGAAAACATCTTTGGTGAGCTGGGCGCATAACGCGTTGTCCGGGCCCGGGCCAGTCCACAAATCCGTCAGCCCGATCTGCCGGACAAAGCTTTGAATCCAATTCACGAAGGCTTCGGCCTTTTGCTCAGTGCTCATGCCGGCAGCAGCCGCGCCGACCGCTCCCGCAAGCTGCGCGCAGCGCTCGGGCTGCGCCTTCCATGTGCGGGCCAGCACCACCGGTTGCAAGCGCGACAACGCCAGGCCGTGCGGGGTGCCCAGCCGGGCGCCCAGCGGTAGCGCCATCGCGTGGGCGACTGACGCGTTGGACAAAGTGATACACATCCCGCCGCAGGTTGCCGCCCAGGATAATTCGGCCCGCGCTTCATGGTCTTGCGGGTCCGCCAGCACGCGCGGTAAATAAACTGCCACACGGCGAATGGCTTCGAGAGCGAAAAGCTCCGATCCAGGGTTGGTTCGTTCCACGTTCAGGAAGGATTCAATGCCGTGAGTCAACGCGTCGAATCCCGTCATCGCGGTCACTCCCGCCGGCAGTGTGCGGGTCAATTCCGGGTCAATGAGCGCGACACGCGCATAGAGCCGCGCGTCAAGCAATGCCGCTTTCATGCCCAAGGAGGGATTATCCAGGACAGCGCCGTGCGTCACTTCCGAGCCGGTGCCGGCAGTGGTTGGCGCTGCGACCAAAGGCAGCACGGTTCCAGTTATCGGTCTGGCATTTGCCCCGGTATAAGTTACGTAATCCCATATCGGACCTTCATGCGTCGCGGCAACAGTGACGCCCTTCGCCAGGTCAATCACGCTGCCGCCACCCAACGCGATGACCACGTCGCATCGATTCGAGCGGGCCAGCGCCGCTGCAGCATCGACTGCACCGCAGGTGGGATCAGGCTGGACATCGTCAAAAACCAAGACCTGCAGCCCAGCCGTCTCTAATATGAACTGCGCTCGGCCAGCCAATCCCAGGTTCGAGAGTTCCCGGTTCGTAACCAGAAACGCGCGACGACCCAGCCGCTTGGCTTCCTCGCCAATAGTAGCCAACTGGCCGACGCCGAACACGACTTTCCCCGGCCATTGTAACGCGAACTGGGCAGACATATATCGTTCGCCATTGTATTGCACCAGCGTCTCCCGGGCATCGCATTTTCGCCCGAGATTCTACGTTTTTCTTACGGTGAGGATGCCGTCGGCAATCCTTTGAATCGCTCGTAAGCCGGTGGCGAGCTGGTTAGACCACCCGCCCGGCTGGCCCGCTTGGACTTGGCCCCCATCCCGTGGTGAAAGTCCTTTGGCGTCACCCCCATGAAAGCGCGGAACGTCTTGTTGAAATGGGCAAAGCTGTCGAATCCGACCGCCAAGGCCGCCTCCGTGACGTTGTAGCCGGACTCATTCAGCAACGCCGCGGCTCGATGGATGCGGTAGCCTTGCAGAAATCTCACCCACGAAATGCCGAGCGCCTGCTGGAACAGTTGCTTGAGCCGCGACTCGCTCAGCCCCGCCGCCCGCGCAACGTCTCGCGCATAAACCGGCTCACTATAATGCGTGCGCAGAAACTGCAAGGCCTTCATCAAAGGCCGCCAGTCTTCCTCCAACTCCTTTCCACCGATGTCTTGGCCCTGTTTCTGTTCCCAGCGCAAAATCATCACCAACTGCTCCATCAGCAATGTCCGCAACCGGATCTCGCGGCCAATTTGATTGCCTTCTGATTCAGTGATGAGCTCCTGAAATCCGGCTGTCAGCCGCAACAACAGCGGTTTCGGGAGGCGCAGCAGCCGATTCGCCATGGTTTGACGCGCTGTGAACCGCCTTAACACGCGCATGCCATCGCTCTCGGGACCCATTTCGATCAGTAACCATGGCAGAAAATAAACCGTCACGAATCGCAGCGGATACTTGTCAATCGTTCCCCAATGCGGCACCCCAGGTCCCAGCAGCAAAACATCTCCCGGTTGACTGTGCGCCTTCTCGTTCTCCACGAACATGGCTCCATCGCCTTCAAACCGGATGCTGATTTCGCAATATGGATGCCATTCCGGGTGCGGTCGGGGCGGCCCTTCTTCAATTGTCCCATGCCGCACATAAATCGGGTTGGACTCGCTCAAGGGCAGAAGGGACTCGGAAGCATCCAGCAACCACACCAACTCGGGCGGGTTGCTGGACTGAGATGTGACAGCCATAAAGTGAGCGCAGACTGCCAGACCCGAAACGCTCGGTCAAGCCCGTCGTCCCGTCCGTCTTCCCGCCTTCGCTGTTCAACTCCGCCCGGGAGTGACGGCCTGCCGTTTTCTGGTTCCTGTATTCATCGTCACCTTCACTTGCGGACATTTCTCAGATTACGATCAAACCAGTCCGTGAAAACCTGTATGTCTTCTTTTGATTCCCAGAATCTTCCCCAGCCATGGCCTTTGCCAGCTCGCACCACCAACTCGGGCAGCCTTGCGCCCGCCTCCCGCGCCCGCTGGATGAACAGCTCCGATTGCTGGAACGGAACCGTCGGGTCGGCATCGCCATGAATGATGATCACCGGCGGCAGATTCGAAGTGACAAAGTAAGCAGGAGATATTTCTCTGCCGTATATTTGCCGCCCGGCTGCAGTGTCGGCACGCGCCCCAAATGCAACTTTCAGGGGGGCCATCGTGTCCACACCCACCGCATCCACCCCCGGAGCGCCCCAATTCAAGAAGTCGGTGGGTGGAAAAAAGACCGCCGCTGCCTGCACTGCGCTGCTTTCGCGCTCCACAGCGTCGGGAGCATCCGCGTTCCCCTTGGCGCCCTGAGTTGCAATCATCAACGCCAAGTGCCCGCCCGAACTGGATCCGGTAATTCCAAGATGGTCGGGCTTCACACCATACAACGCGGCGTTATGCCGAATGAACCGCACCGCGCGGTGGAGGTCCTGGACTATTTCCGGGATGGTGAACTTGGGTTGCGAACCATGAACTACCGCAAATACCGTGTACCCGGCGTCAAGGAAGAGCTTAATCGAGTCCACGTGTATGGTCACCATGTTCGGCGTATCCCGGCTCGATAGCCACCCACCGCTCACCAGGAAGATGACCCCATAGCCGTTCCCGCCGGCCGGTTGAAAGACATCCATGGTCAACGAGGTGCCAAACTTGCGGCCGTAAATCACATCCTCGGTGCGCTTAAAACTCGGCTCGCTTTGGGCCGGCCCAGCGAGCGCGACCAGGCTGATCAGGATAAGAAGCGGCAGAAAAGGCCGCTTCGTGATAAGTATCTCCGCATTTGTTGGTGGGTGCATGTGTTCGTTCCTTTCAATTGATTTTGCTGCAGCTTATTTCGCCTGCCGGTAGTCGATCCAGATCACTTATCCGCCGGCCCGAAGGTCAGCGTTTCGGTTTGAGAATAGACCCCTGCACGAATGATCACCAGGACGTCGTGCTCAAGCCCGGCCGCGATCTGGGCGCGAACCGCGTTGCGCGCTCCAACCACCGTGGCGAACGGAGCGACCGCTGTGCCCGGGTTGCTGTCGTTACCGTGCGGGGCGACGTGGAAACTTGCCTTGAGCGGTGCGAGTGTTACCTGCTCTTGTGCATTGCCGATACCCGTCATCAGCAGCACTGCGGTCATGGCGCCGGTCAGCCATCCCCTTGGTTGGCCTCTCCGAGTGGGCGGTGGATCGCGTCGCGATGAGGTTCGTTGCGTGCTCATTATCCTACGTCGCTGGTTTCATCTTTAGATAACCAACCGTGGTGAAATGCGCGATCCATTGGCCGGTCCAACCCACACCGATGACAATCCCGGTGCCGTCGGTTTGAGCCAGGTTGAAGAATGGCAGCGTCCCATCAGACGAGCGGCCTCCGAGGGAAGACAAGGTCGTCGTCGTGCTCGTAACCTTGGTTTGGCGTGGCTGAAAATCCGTGACCAGGACGTGGCTGCCGTCCGCATAATAAAGGGTGGGTTGGCCCGGGATTGCGTTGCTGAGCGTGGTATTGAGCGGCAGGATGCTCTCCAGAATGGGAGTGTCGGCAGAACCGTTATTCTTGCAATAGAGCACCCACTCAACCGCCGGGTAGTTCAGGTACTCCACAACCACGCAGCGCACCTCCAGCTTCGTTGCCGGGTCCGTGTAGGTTAACGTGCGCTCGATGCGGTGCGTGTCGAGGGTTCTCGTGCGAACGGCAACATTCCATCCTCCTAAAAACTCGGCCGATGGGCGACCGCCGTAAATGAAGGAGAACGGTCGTTTTGCGATTCCCCGCCCGAACCAGACATCCATCCACTTGCGGTAGCCGTTCCAATCCGCCGAAGGCTCAAGGGTCTTCCCGACATGGGCATCGAAGGTGCCTGTCAGCAGGCTGGGAAGTTTGTTGGACAAACTGGCATCGGGCGGTTCCATGCTATTCGTGCCAGGGGAAACTGCCACACCTGCGTCGGCTCTGACCGACAGCACCGAATCCGCAGCAGGAGGCGGCGTTTGGGCCAAAGCCACCACGGGGCTAAGCACCACGAAAGTCGTGAGCACCAACGAGAATAGTCGTCTCATTCTCATTACCGTGGTGGCGTGGTGGAATGTCATACGATTGTCAAAACATGATCGCTTCCACCCCGTTCGCTTTCTCTCGTCCGGTTGGCACCCATGCGTGTCTGTGCTCTCCTTCTGCCTGAAGGTTCAGACTCACTTCGTCGCCCGATAGGCAATCCATACCACCTGGGACGATTTGCCCAGTGTCAGGACCAGACCCGTCTCGATCAAATCCTTTCCGGTCATCCTCGTCCGACCGTCAACGACCGGCAGACCGAGTTCAACCAAAGGTAGCCCCGCATAGCCGGAGAGGATCGGCAGATCGCCAAGCGCGGTCAGGTAGTTCTTCTTGGTGCCTTCGTCGATCAGGGTGCCGGCATAGAAAGTGCCGTCGGCCGGGGCCAGGGAGCCTACATACCCTTTCAGATCATAACGCACCTTTGCTTTGAGACCACGAGGTTTCAAGGTGACCGTCTCTGCTGTGCAGCCCTCTCGCCTGACGATTTGGACGATACCGCGGTTCTTGGCCGGAAGGTGGAACTGATACGCAGTCCATCCCTTGGCCGTGGCCGGATCGCTCAAGACCGAGAATTGGCAGGGGTTCGCATCCTGCTTCAGGATGGACTTCTGGTAGCTTGGCTCCAATCCTGCGCAGGCCTGCATCACTTCGACGAATTCCGACGGAAGCGCGCCGTCCTTCAGAAAGAGATTGTCCTGCCAGACATTCTTGTTCTGGTGTGAGTTGAACAGCAACGGTCCGCCGGCGTTTCGAAAGACGACATTGTTCTCGTACCGCCCACCGTTCATTTGGCCGTCCAGATACAGGCCATGGCATGGGATATCGCTCTTGAACAGTTCAGATTCGCCGCGACGGAAGGGGTTGCAGCGCGTGTCATGGATCAGATTCCCGCGGATAACGGTCTGTCCACCATGTCCGTAGGTGACATACATTCCCGCTCCATCGGACGTCACCTGCATGGTATCGTAAATGTGATTGAACTCGACAGTGTTGTTCCTGGTGAATGCGGGTTGCCCGGGGCAGTCACCCGCCCACTGCATGCCGGAATAGGCTGTGTCGTGGATGAGATTGTGCGCCACGACCGAGTTCTGCGTCATCATCAAGGCGATCCCGACGGCGCCGTAAAAGTCCGTGCCGCAATGATGAATGTGGTTATTGGCGATCCGGTAGCCCTTATAGTCGTCCGGTTGCGGGAGTGGATTCCAGGGTCGTTGTCCGATGGGGTTCTGGCGGATCTCGCTGACGCCGATCCCGCCCGCGCCGATGTCGCTGATCTCGTTGCCTTCGATGATATTGTCGGCGGTGCCTCGACGTAAACACAACCCCATGCCTCCCACGTGGGCGATGCCGCCATCAATGAAATGGCAGGAACGGGCATGCTCGAATTCCACGGCGGCGTCGAGAAATCCGTGCTCGAGGCGATCCTTGGGACCGGTGTCGATGGTGCAGCAGAATAGCCCCATATAACCCCATTCCGGCGGTGCCCACTCGAGATGCTCGACGCGGATTCCGCTGAAAATGAGGTTGCGGACAGGTTGCTCGCGTGTGCCGATCACCGCCAGGAGTGTCTTTTGCACCACCGGCGCCACCACCTCCGCCTTCACCATATCCTCGCCGGGGCGTGGCCAGTAAGAAAGAACGCCCGAAGATCGATCCAAGTACCACTCGCCCGGTTGATCCAGCATCTCCAGTGCGTTCTCAAGGTAACAGGCTTTCCAACGAGGATCAGGAAAGCTAAGATACCAATCGAATTCATGGGTCTTGGAGTTCCATCGATGTGGCGGGGCCAGGGTAAAGGTCTGGTCCTTCTCATCGACCGTGCCCAGCCGTTTTCGCCCCATGTCGTTGTTGCAGAGATAGACCAGTTCGACGTCGCCGGGATTGTTGTAAGCCTTGATCTGGAACGGTTGCTTATACCCGCCCAGTCTTACAGCAATCGGCTTGTCTTCTTCCTCGGCCTTGGCTGTGGACGACACCATCTTGCACCAAGGTTCCGCGCTATCCGCATTCGGCGTGCGCGCGCGGATGGCGCGGTTGCCGTTGATGAAGAGTTGTCGGAAATACCACTTGTCCGCCTGGATCTCAGGTATCTGGGTTATCCAGATTTTCCCGGTGCCCTTCTTCCAGCCGGTGATGCGCCGCCCGCCGCTGAGCACAACGTTTTCCCGTGAATACGCGCGGTAGGTGATCGAGTGCTGCTCGGTGCCGGAATCCTCGGGACCAAACGTGAGCGTCCGGGTTTGCGGATACACGCCGCCGCGGATCACCACCAGGATGTCCTTGGTCAATCCCGCGCGAACCTGCTGCCGCACCGCATCACGCGCCCTCGTAACCGTCGCAAACGGCGCGGCAGCAGTGCCCGGGTTGCTATCCTTGCCGTGCGGGGCCACATAAAAATCCGCCGCAGAAACCGAAACCGCCTGCCAGACGATGGAAAAAGCCAAAAAGGAAAACAGAGCAAAATCCCGCTGAAGCACGGTCATCGAAGTGCGCCGCAGTGCGGCCCCATCCAGTCGGTTGGTTTCAGTAGTCATTGTATCATAGCGCGGAAATTCCGGTCCGCCGTGGCGCGCGAACGCGTCCTGGCGCAGGCCGGCAGTCAAGGCCGATAGTCAAACGGCTCCCCGTGGCGCAGCAAGTGGTAGCGCTCGCCCATGCCATGCAATTTGAGATTGGTCCGCAGCAACTGCGGCGGCAGACAATTGTCGCGGAAAAGGTCGTGGTGGCAAGGGATGACCAGTTTGACCCCCAGCCGTTTGGCCAGCAGCGCTGCCTCGGCCGGGCCGAGGTTTCGAAATGCCCCGTTGATCACCGCCACCAGCACGTCCGGCTTATGCGGCTCCATCGCAATCGCCAGCACTTCCTCGTAGGCCGTGTCGCCAGTAAAATAGACCTTCGGTCCGCCCTGGACAGTAACAAGGTAGCCGATATGCGTCAGGTCATCGCCACCGAAGGGGATTGCGAAGGTGCCGCGCAGGCTCAAATCACCTAACTCAATCTCCTTATTGGGCCAAACCATCGTCGTTTCTCCTGCCGGAATTCCCAGAGAATGGAGCTTTTCGCAGGTTTCGGCAGGACCGAACCATTGGACCTCGCCCCCGGCCTTCCGGTAGGCCGCGATGGTTTCCGGATCGAGGTGGTCCTGGTGAGTGTGCGTCAACAAATAGGCATCGACGCCGGCAAGGTCCGCCCCCGCCAGCGCGGGCGGCACCTGGCGATCCATATCAAAGCCGTGTTCGTCACCGATGGCCTTGCATGAGTTGCTCAAATAAGGGTCCAAGACGGCCAACTTGCCGGCGGGGCTTCTAAAGATAAAACCTGCCTGCCCCAACCACCACAAGGTGATGGACCCGGGCGGAGTGGGATGCGCTTTCAGCGCTTTCATCGTCAGTGCATTCATATAATCGATTCGGCTTAAAACTCCCGAATGTAGCCCGCCAACCAGCCGCCATCGACGGGAATAATCGCGCCGTTGACATAAGAACTCTCCGGCGCCACCAGGAAAAGCACCATGTGCGCAATCTCTTCAACCCGACCCGGGCGACCCAGGGGTATATGGGCGAGCATTGACTGGACCCGATCACTGAATTTGCCGTCGGGTCCATAGAACAGTTGCTTCGTCCCCTCTGTCAGAATCGAGCCGGGAGCAACGCAATTGACCAGCACACCTTGGCTCCCCAATTCCAGCGCCATCGCCCGCGTCAGATTGATCACCCCTGCCTTGGCGGCCACGAACGGGCTCTGCAGTCGGGCCGGAACCAAGCCCAGCACGGAAGCGATATTAATAATACGTCCGGACTTCTGTGCAATCATCTGTCTGGCAGCGGCCCGGCTCACAAAGAACAGGCCATTGAGGTCCACCTTGATAATTCGCTCCCACTCCTCCGTCGGGAACTGGTCGATGTTGACCCGGTGCGCGGCAGTATTAACTCCGGCATTATTAACCAAAATGTCCAGGTGGCCAGAATCCTGCACGATGTGGTCGATCCCCGCTTGGACTTCCGTCTCATTCGTGACATCCATGCGCAAGGGCACGCCGCCAGCCGACGCTTTGGCCGCAACTGTCGCGGCGGCAAAGTCCACATCCGCATAAAACACCCGGGCGCCGTTGACAGCCAGAGTATCAGCAATAGCCTGGCCAATCCCCCGCGCCGCGCCTGTCACCAGCGCCGTTTTCCCTTCGATCTGGACCTTCATCATCTCCCAGCGGTACCATATATTCCTGCGAGCAGCATCTCTTTTTTGATGGATTCCAGGTGCTTTTCCGCAAGGGCACCGATCGACTGATGGCGGTCTGCCGCCAAAAACTCACCACCGCTCCGATAGTCGGCGCGTTGTGTCGCATTCCGGCCCTATTTCCGCTTCACATTGTCCACCGTCATGTAAAGCATCCCACCGTCTCCGCCGCCGGCGCTCCCGCGCCAAACGCGCAAAAGTATTTGATCGCCCTTCGCTTGTTCGCTCAGCGCCACCGCGTCTTTGGCGTCGCGAACCGCTTGCCGATTGATCGCGACGATCACATCTCCCGGCCTCAAACCGGCCTCGGCGGAGTTGGAACTCGGTTGCACACTCGAGACCACCGCCCCCTGAAGATCCTTTGGGATGCCGGACTGACGCCGCGCGCGCGCATCCAAATCATCCAGATTCGTCACCTCGACCCCATCCAATGCGTCCATGTCCGACGGAGCGCGCTCGCCTGGTTGAACGCGCTCGCCTCGCGCCAGCAACTCTTCAGGCATCGTTCCAAGGGTGACTGTGATCGTCTTCTCCTTACCGTCGCGCAGAACTTTCAACGTCACTTTTGTGTCGGGCGCGGTCTGTGAAACCAGCAAGCGAAACTGCCTCATGTCGCCGACCTTCTTGCTGCTGAATTCCGTCACGAAATCCCCGTCCTTCAGCCCGGCTTTGGCCGCCGGGGAAACTGGCTGGACGCTGGTTACCAGGGCGCCGCTGCGGTTCGGCAGGTTGAATTGCTTCGCCAACTCGGGTGTGATTTCCGGCTGCAACGATAGCCCCAGGTATCCCCGTGTAACCTTGCCTTCCTTGATCAGGCGATCCATCACGTAGCGGGCCATGTTGAGGGGGACCGCGAAGCCCACCCCTTGCGACCCGCCGCTGCGGCTGAAAATCGCGGTGTTGATGCCCACCAACCGGCCTTCGGCATCCACCAGCGCCCCACCGGAATTGCCGGGGTTTATTGCCGCATCGGTCTGGATGAAATTCTCGTAGTTGTTAATGCCAAGCCCGCCTCGAGCGAGTCCGCTGACGATTCCCATCGTTACGGTCTGGCCGACCGCAAACGGATTGCCCACCGCCAACACCACGTCGCCCACCTCCAGCTTATCACTGTCAGCAATGGTTATGGCGGGCAAATTCTTTCCCTCCACCTTCAGCACCGCCGTATCCGTTGCGGGGTCCGTTCCAACGACTCGGGCGTCGAATTCCTTTTCCCCGGATGGCAACGCAACCTTTACCTTGTCGGCACCGTCAACCACGTGGTTCGCCGTGAGAATGTAGCCGTCGGGCGAAACGATCACCCCGGAGCCAAGACCCTTTTCCTGGCGTGTGCGCGGCCGGCCCTGGTCACCGGAATCTTCCCCAAAGAACCGACGCCACATTGGATCGCTGAAAAGCGGATTGCCGCGTTCGCGAATCGTCACGGTAGATGTAATCGTCACCACGCTGGGCACCACTTTCTTGATGACTGCTGCAAAGCTCGTTGCAGCCTTGACTTCTCGCCTTAAGGGCGATTCCTCAACCGTAAGCTTGGGCGGTGGGTTTGTCCCCGTCGCCGCCACCGCAGACTCGCCCCAAAGGCCAAACTGAAGGGCCATCAATGTCATCAAGCCAGACAGGGCAGTGGAATGCACAGCGATCAGAGGTTTTGAATTCATGTCATTTTAGTTCTTGGCCATTCTGGATTACGGCACCGACGATACTTTCTCGTAACACGTGCCCTTTCGAGCCTTTCGGGCTTCCATCCGTTCAAAACTCACCCCGCCAGGCCCGTTTGTCAAAGAAGGAACTCCATTCAGGGGCGTATCTGGGCAATACCACCATCGCCGTGTTCTGGAGGAACGGAGCCCAGCTTTGAGTTGACGCAAACACTTCAGAGCGTCCTGGCGGCCTTGTTGAGCGCAAGCAGAGTCCGGGATGGGGCAGGGTGGGGGCTTCGGCTTAGCAGTTGATCGCAAGCGCACGTGGCTAATCTGCCCGACATTCTTGTCCGCCTCCGTTCCCGCGCTGGCGCGAGAACCGAACAGGAGCGCGGACATTTTTGTCCGCCTCCGTCCGAACGGCCGCATGGAGCGCGGACATTCTTGTCCGCCTCCGTGCGAACGGCCGCATGGAGCGCGGACATTTCTGTCCGCCTCCGTGCGAACGGCCGCATGGAGCGCGGACATTTCTGTCCGCCTCCGTCCGAACGGCCGCATGGAGCGCGGACATTTCTGTCCGCCTCCGTGCGCGCGCCGGCGTGGGAAGCGGACAACAATGTCCAATGCCGTTAGCATTTGATCCCAGAGAAAACCCGAGAAACCGGTCCAAGCCTTTGTCCCGTAGGGATGAGGAGGGTCAAATCCTAGCGGCATTGGACAAAATGTCCGCGCTCCGGGGGAGCACTGCATCACGCTGGGCGACTACGCGGCACACCGTAACGGGCGCATCGAGCAGGGCGAGATGCCCGAGATTCTCAAGCAGGTGCTCGAAGCGGTGGCTTATGCGCATGAACAAGGGGTGGTGCATCGGCATCAGGTCGTGGGTCTTCTCCAAAAACCAGCCGGCGTGGATCAACTCCGCTTTGAAGACTTTCTCCAGCACTTCCGCGAGCTTGCTCCGGCACAAGTGATAAGCCAGTTCCCGCGCCGCAAGGTCGCGGATGCCTTCCAAGTCAGATTCGGCGAGATACAGCCAGTCCGCTGGATTATTGCTGTCAGTCTTCCTGTGCAATAGGCACTCCCTCCTTTAATACGGTCAGAAAGAAATGGTCGCCAATGGTCTGCTTCTCCTTCAGCCGATGCGGCGTAATGGGCAGCAAGGTAAA
>Ga0194039_1000898_pt1 | contig 16759 bp, 23 predicted proteins | sample JunL228m_MetaG_FD_148679 | JGI IMG/M metagenome (GOLD analysis project Ga0194039, IMG submission 148679) | Anoxic zone freshwater microbial communities from boreal shield lake in IISD Experimental Lakes Area, Ontario, Canada - Jun2016-L227-8m | ecosystem: Environmental > Aquatic > Freshwater >... | reverse complement strand
GGCGCCGCACTCTGCGGTCCCTGCAAGACTGAAAATCTCGGTCTTGAGAAGGTCATTGCAAATATTATCTCCAACCCGAACATCAGGTTCGTGCTCCTCTGTGGTACGGAAGTGAAAGGTCACCTCTCAGGCCAGACCCTCGTGGCACTCCACAAGGGCGGGGTCAAGGACGGAAGGGTTGTCGGTGCGGAAGGCGCAATCCCATTCATCGAGAACCTTAACGATGCCGCTATCAAGCGCTTCCAGGAGCAGGTCGAATTCGTCAATATCATGGAGTCTGAGGACGCCGGGGCTATCAAGGCCAAGATCGGTGAACTCGCGGCACGTGATCCGGGCGCATTCGCTGCTGACCCGATGGTCATCGAGGTCAAGGAAGCTGCAGGCGGTGCAGAAGTCGCTGCTGCAGGTGTTAACCCGCAATTCCTTGAGATCGAGAAGAGACTCGACAAGATTGAGAAAAATATTGAGTTTACCGATGCAGAGATTGCCCAGCGTACTGGGAGAAAAATCGGTCGCGATATTGGTATACTCTACGGACTGGTCGCAGGATTAATGGTATTTGTTATGTTGTTAGTTTTGTTGCCAAAATTGAATGTATTGCTGTAAGGGAGGTCGATAAAAAATGTTCAGATTCGAAAAAGAACAGAAAGTCTGGGATTTCAACGGCACCAAGATCGGTGGCCAGCCGGGTGAATATCCGACTGTACTGGGTGCATCCATCTTCTACAACAAGCACGAAGTTGTGCTTGATGACCACAAAGGCACCATAAATAAGGAAACGGCTGAGGCACTCTGGAACCGCTGTCAGGAACTCTCTGACATGACCGGGATCAAGCACTTCATCCAGATCATCGCCGAGTACGGCGAGGCATTCGAGAGCTACTTCAACTGGTTTGACAGTATTGACAACAAGACTGCATTCCTGATGGACTCCTCGGCGCCCGCAGCACTGATTCACGCATGTAAATACGTGACTGAGGTCGGACTTGCAGACCGTGCGATCTACAACTCGATCAACGGGTCTATCCTGCCGGAGAGCATGGAGGCACTGAAGAACAGCGACGTCAATGCAGCAATTGTTCTGGCATTCAACCCCGGCGACCCATCGGTTGCCGGCAGGGAGAAAGTGCTCACAGAGGGTGGCGTCGCAGGGCAGACAAAGGGTATGCTCCAGATCGCAGAAGAGTGCGGAATTACACGCCCGATTCTCGACACTGCGGCAACCCCGCTCGGCCTCGGCTCTGGTGGCTCATATCGTGAGATCCTTGCCTGTAAGGCAATCCACGGCTACCCGACCGGTGGTGCATACCACAACATGACCGTATCATGGACCTGGCTCAAACGCTGGAAAGGCTCCAAGAAGAACCCATCCAAGCTGGCAGAATCCTTGAACGGCAAAGATGCATATAAAGCCCAGCTCTTACACCACTACCAGGGTGGACTGGAAGGAGTCATCCAGGCAGCATGGTCAGCACCTGATATTGGCTGTAACATGATCGCAAGCACCCTTGGTGCTGACTTGATCATGTACGGACCTATCGAGAACTGCGAGGCAATGATGACGGCACAGGCCTACACGGACATTGCAGTCCTCGAGGCAACCCGTCAACTCGGCATCGATGTCAAGGCTGATGAGCACCCAATCTTCAAACTCATCTAATTTTTTTTGTTTTTAGTCCAAGAGCTAATCAATTCCGGCTTATTTGCCGATTTTTTTGTCCCATCATGATATAACCTTGCAGCGCTAAGTATAGTATTATAACAAAACCCGGGCCCCGGACTACTCCATCAGCAGATGGATGACAGGGCCTCCATGTAAAGGTTATACAGTGAGACTAAAACCAGTTCATTGATAATGACGAAGGAATCCTTAATCCCTACTATTATCGGATCGAGAAGTGGCTATGCAATCCGGTTCACGTGTCCATCATGCCATAATGAAAACACTATTCTGTACAACATGCCAAAACCGTATTACAAAGAGACCCGCGAGGCGAATTGTAAACGGTGCAGGACACGTTATACCATCCTCGTTCCTGATGATAATTCAAAAAGAGTTTTGAATCCAATTTAACTTTTGTTTTCCGGCTGATTTCCAAGGCTTGAAGAGCCGTCAATTGTCACGTCACAGACTTTTTCGTTACGTTCCCGTAACGCAAATTATCCCGCTGTTTAATAGTTACCATGGACCGGTCCTCCAACAGGTTCTTTTAGTCAAAAAGCACCCGGATCATTATGGAACTGGAACTTAAGGGAACTGATATTCCCGCCAGAATCCGCCAGATGACCCGTGCAGAGGCCGATACAGCTATTGCCTGGGCCGCGACCGAGGGGTGGAACCCCGGCCTGCATGACGCGGATGCATTTTACCAGACCGATCCTGCGGGATTTTTTTCTATCGAAACCGAAGGCAGGATGATCGGAAGTGTATCGGTTGTCAGGTATGACGATTCCTTCATGTTCGGAGGGCTGTATATCATTCATCCCGACTACCGGGAATTGGGAATCGGGCGTGCGGTTTACGATTTCGTGATGAAATATGCCGAGGGATACAACCTGGGAATCGACGGGGTTTTTGCCATGCAGCCCATCTACGCGAAATCAGGGTTTATGTTCGCATACCGGAATATCAGGTTCGAATGCGTAGGTAAAGGTATTGTTGACAAAACACTCACCCCGTTGCGGGAGGTCCCGTTCCCCCGGATCCTCGCATACGATAGTCAGTTCTTTCCCACCGTGCGGGAAGGGTTCCTGAAACATTTCCTGTACCAGCCCGACTGCAAAGGATACGCAAGCATTACGAACGGATCGCTGGACGGGTATGGTTTTATCAGGAAGTGCTTCAACGGGTATAAAATCGGCCCCCTGTTTGCTGATACCCCACAAATTGCTGAAAAAATCTATTCCGCCCTTTCTGCCGTTGCGGAAGGAATGCCGGTATTCCTTGATGTACCGGAGCCAAACAAGGCAGGAGTTGCACTGGCAGCAGCACACGGGATGACAGAGGTCTTTGGAACGGCACGGATGTATACCCGGGAAATGCCTAAATTACCCGTAGAACAGATATTCGGGGTAACCACGTTTGAACTCGGATGAAAAGGACGTATAGAAAAATAAGATGTCAAAAAAATAAAAAAATAAGATTGGTTCCTGTTTTTTTGCGTTACACGTAAAGCGGTTCGAACCCGTTTGTCCCAACCGGCCCGAATTCCTTTTTAATCTTCGGGTCCAGGTTGCAGACCGGGCAACGGTAATCATCAGGCAATTTTGAAAACGGCGTACCGGCTTTAATACCCCGGTGTGGTTCACCACGGTTCTGGTCATATACATACCCACAGACACTGCAGACAAATTTCGTCGGTACCCACTCATCGAATCCCCACTTGCCAATCTTCCCTTTACCTTCCATACCGCAGATTGGGCATACGTACGTCTCGGGCAGGTCTTCGAATGGTGTCCCCGCTGGGATCCCGTTATGCGGTTCCCCCCGTAACGGGGAGTAAATGTACCCGCACAATTTGCATTTATACCGGTTTATTTCCGCCATGATTGCAACACCAACATTTGCAGGCTCTTTCTTACTCATGAACGAACCTGATACATAGAGAATGGTACCTGGATCACATAAAAGTAAAGGTTGTGATAACGCACGGGCATCCCTTGTAAACGGCTTCACATGAGGTTTGCAGGCTTCAATAAAATAATCATCTTTCGAGTACCAATCTGGTTTTAACAACCGCGTGAAAACAGATGATATCTGATGAAATGAAGGATATTCAACATGGATTTTAAACGAACCATTTTAGTACTTATCATTATCGTGGTGGCCGCGGTGTATATCGTAGATATATCCGGGTTTTTCGCCAACCATGGCGTCCCGGAAACGAATACCAGCAGGGTACTCGCCGCTGTTGAGGTACGGAACTACCAGGGGGAGAAATTATCGTCAATCATGGATTTCCGGGAGAACTCAATAAAAGGCCCACAGCATGTGAACATAAGTAATTACAGGCTGGAAATCACGGGACTGGTAACCACGCCCCGGAGCCTGACGTATGAAGAAGTAACAGGACTTCCTGGTTATCAGAAGGTAATAACCCTTCATTGCGTGGAAGGCTGGGATGCAACAGTCCTCTGGGAGGGGATTAAGGTTGATGACCTGATCCGTAACGCAGGTGCCAGTCCTGATGCCAATACCGTGATCTTCTACGCATATGACGGCTATTCAACATCCCTGCCTCTCGATTATATCGAAAAGAATGATATTTTGCTTGCCTATGGAATGAATAACGTGACCCTGCCTGAAGATCGGGGTTACCCGTTCCAGCTGGTCGCAGAAGACAAATGGGGCTACAAATGGATTAAATGGGTGACAAAAATTGAGATCTCCAAAGATCCGTCCTACCGGGGATACTGGGAGCAACGCGGGTATTCCATCGGAGGAGATACCAGTCGCTCATTCTTTTCCTGAAAAAACTGCAAAACCGGAAAAGGGCAGTTGCTTATAAAAGAAGAAAAACCAAAATGGTCATCTGAATGAAAGATCGCGATGTAAAACGGCTGGTCACCTGGCTCCTCGGGGGAGTGACGATTATATTTCTTATTTCGGGATTCGGGATTACCGCTCCCGACCTCGTTACACCACTTACCCTTGGAGTCTTTCACAAATCGTTCTCCTACCAGTTGCATACGTATCTCTGGGGCCCGTTCCTTATCCTCCTCCTGCTCCATATCTACCTGGCCCAGAAAAAAATTCCCGCCATTAAGAGCACCTGACACCATAAAACGGTTCCTGCCCGGGGGGTATTCCCCACCGGCCGGTTGTTCCGTTAACATGGTGAAGAGAGGACACGGCGATTTGCATTTAGTAATCCCATGATGGAAATAACAGAACAGTTAAGGTAGTGCAGCTATAAGAGTTGCCACAATGGATGAAACCCCGTATTATAACAAGGCAGTTGAGACACTTGTCCGCGACGACCTTAATGCCCTGATCGATGAGCGGGTCAGTTATACAATATCCTATGCGGCAGAGCACTCCCCGTTCTACCGGGACTGGTTCCGTACACATAAAATTGACCCGCGGGATATACAGACCCACGAGGACCTTCTTTCACTCCCGATCATTTCCGGTAAGACGGTGCGGGAGAACCAGCCCCCTCAGACACCTGAATTCCGTTTCCTGAGTACTTCTATGGGGGATATTTTTACGATCCATGAGACAAGCGGGACCTCCGGTGTACCAAAGAGCTTTTTCCTGACATATGAGGAATGGCTCAGGTATGCAGAGAAATACGCCAGGATTTTTGTTTCACAGGGGTTTAAAAAGGGTGACCGTGTGGTGGTCTGTACCACGTATGGCATGAACGTCGGGGCAAACACCATGACTCTCGCCGCTCACCGGATTGGCTTTACCATGATCCCCACGGGGAACTGTAATTTCCCCGTCCGCACGCTTACGAATTACCGCCCTACCGCAATTATCGGCAGTGTATTCAAACTTCTTCACCTTGCACGAAGACTGGGCAAGGAAGGGATCAATATACAGGACCTGGGCCTCGAGAGAATTGTTGTTGGAGGTGAGAGCTTTGCACAGGAAGCAAGGGAATATGTCCGCGAATTGTGGGGCTGTGGGATCTACAACACCTACGGGAGTACAGAGGGCAGCATGTGCGGGGAATGTCACCAGCTTACAGGGCTCCATGTGCCTGAAGACCTTGTTCACCTCGACATTTACGACCCGGGCATGGCAGAATTTGTGAACCAGGGAGAATGTGGAAGGGCAGTCCTTACTACGCTGCTTCCAGTCGGTGCAAAATGCGGGACCCTCCTGATTAATTACGACACCGAGGATACTACGGCGGTCATTTCGAGTGACCGATGCCCTTGCGGCCGTACTCATATGAGAATCATCAACCCGCAACGGGAGGCTGAAACCGTCTGGGTAAACGGGGCCCCTTTTAACCGTGTTGATATCGAACGCGGGGTATTCCAGCATGAGAATATGCAGTACCTTACCGGTGAATACGAGGCATTCCTCTACACTGGCGAAGAAGGAGATGAGACCATCATGAGAGTAGGCCTCGAAAGCGACGACCCGGAACACTGCGATAAAAAACGTATCGCCGGGCATTTCGTGGATTCCTTCCTGAAAGGGCGTCCGGCGCTCTCAGCTGCATATTCTGATGGGTCATTCAAAATAGTCTTCGGGTTTACAAAGACTGGCGGGCTCGAATTGCATACCCTGAAAGGACGCCCGAAACGACTCGTTGACCGCCGCTGACCTCCTGCCAGAGGAAAAAGCGGTGGAGGGCACACCCCTCATATGGTGTTCCGGAACTGATCCAATCGACGATTTATTTACTATGAACTGCGTATGATATGATGCTCTTGATATGGCACCTGGCTTTATTGTTTTGCCGGACCCCCCAGAAACTGGCATCAACCCCCTAGCAGGTTGTCCAGATTCAAGAGCATTTTGCTTTTCAAGGAATTTCTGATGGCTTAATGCAATTGTTATTTATATAATACTACTGCCCGGCCTTATCCCGGGGATTGCGGCACGATATCCTTCTTCCACACCCCGAGTAAAAAGCCTCCATTCCGGGGATGTTACGGGCCTGGGGCTGACCACCTGCTTTATCCGTGAAAAAATCAAAAATACTGGTTAGATTTATGACAGATACAATCTCTGCAATCGTATACTCCTTCGGGGCCCTCTTTGTAATCCTCGATCCCCTCTTGTCAGTCCCAATCTTCACCGCAATGACAAAAGGACAGTCCGACGCGGAAATCAGCAGGCAGGCACTTATCGCTATCGCCGTTGCAGGGTTCCTGATGTACATCTTCCTGTTCTTTAACTTCCTTATCTTTGATGTACTCCGTATCAGCCTGCCGAGTTTCCAGGTGGCTGGAGGGATCCTCCTCTTCATTCTTGGTATGCAGATGTCGCTTGGAATTGATATCGGGAAATCAAAAGACCATTCAAAAACGGTTGCCGGGGTAGTCATCGGGACCCCCCTGCTCTGCGGTCCCGGGGCGATAACGACCGTTCTGCTCCTTTCAAACGACTACGGGATCCTTGTGCCGGCAATTGCTATCGGCCTGTCACTCCTTGCGACCTTCCTTATCCTGAAATACTCTGCATATATCCAGAAAGTCCTCGGGGACTGCGTCACAGACATTATGGCAAAAGTACTGGGGATGCTTGTTGCAGCAATCGCTGTAAAGATTATTGTTGACGGGATTATTGCCCTGGTCCCGATAGCCAACTAATCATCCCTTCCATTTCAAATCAATAAAAAAATGCATATTTTTTCCGGGAATGAAAATCTCCAGGGAGGACCCAATGAATATCTTATTGGGGGGCATGGAGGGAGTGAAACCCCATGCTGTTTGAGTATTCCAATGTCTTTTTTGTATTACATAAAACTTCTATAAACCTGTTTTTCCAGTTTTTATTTGATTTTATGCGTTATATCTTCAAGAAAGAACTATCGGGTCAATGACAATATAAACCAGATAGTGCTATATGACAAAGGCATGAATTGTTTAATGCCCACCATATAGCAGTACAATTCGGATTTGCGGACAGGCGGGATGATGTATAACAATATCTACACTATAGAAGGGCCCCATTTTTAAGGCATGGAGACATGTTTTATGCTTATAACCTTGAGATTATGAAGGGAAAGATTGTGAAAAACGAGATCGAGGACTCTCTGGACTACAAATTTAATAACCGCAAGCTGCTTGAACGTGCCCTGACCCGCAAGGCCTTTGCCAATGAACAGGGACAGCGGGGTATCTCAAGCGAAGACCAGGAGATATTCTGCACGCTGGGCGACGCAGTGCTGAAAACAGTTCTGATCGATCTCCTGATCAGGAAGGGCGTTACTACACCCGATATGATTACCAGGAGAAAGATTGAACTGGAACGTGAGGAAAACCTTGCTGCAATTGGCAGGAAAATTGATATCGGCCCATATATCATGCTCGGCAAGGGGGAGGCAAAACAGAATGCAGGCGAACAACCCTACGTCCTCGCCGAGACCCTTGAGGCGATTATCGGTGCGGTCTTCCTCGACGGGGGCTATAGCTGCGCAGAAGAGCGGATAAAAGAGTGGTTTAAAGGGCTCTATTGAAAGAATGAATTTTTCTGGCACGGGGTATTACTTCGGAATCACACCGATAAGGTCCTCTTTCTTCGCGTAATATACCTCTATCATGTGATCAGGGTGGTATCGCATCTTTGCCTCGCGAAGTCCAGATACCCCCATATCACTTTCCCTGTTTATGTAGGGGAACCGGTCAAGAAGGAGCCTGGCTGTTTCCTGGTTGATGGATTTGTATATACCCTCACAATCCGGTAAGCCCTTTTCGAAATGGACCACCGCTGTTGTCTCGTTAAGAGGCTCAAAGAGTGCCATTGCGCCAATTGATCCGCGTACACGGATAGCAAGGCCCATAAGGCCCAGTTCGGCGAAATGCGAGATCGCAAAAAAAACTGCATCTTTCTCATGTGCAAGGATGGGTTCGCTGTCACAGTTCTTCCACTCGCACCACCGGATGAGAAAATCCCTTACATCATTTACGTTTTTTCCGGTTATGGGTTCTATTTCCGGCGCACAGTTTCGCTGGAACTTGTTCAGGTGATGACGGATAGTCAGGAATTTCTTCCCGGGGAGCTCGGCGAGGTCCTTAGTACGGTAGAGGTACTCGTGGTAATTGCGGTCCGGGTACAGTGGCAGGCCCGGGTATACACCGGTAATCCATGATTTCGAGGGATTATCTACCAGCACAAGCGGCATATCGTCACCTTCAGCAACAGCGAGCCGGACAATTTCCGCCAGGACTGAAGGGTCCCTGGGACCAATCGGTGGGCGGAACGTGGTTTTTTCTTCGATGGTACTGGATATCAGGAGGTTACCCCGGACATACGCATACTCGTAATGCGCAAAATGATTCCAGCACACCATGTTCGTGAAGGTATTGTCGCTATGAACCTGGGGGTACTTCTTGTAATGGTGGGCGAAGAATTCCCTGTCACCCATTGTGACCGGTCTGAAATCACGTTTGGTCAGCATAATAGGGTCCTCCTTTTGTCTGGCTATTGAAGATCATCGGTACAGCCCCTTCCATTCTTTCAAACCCCGAAGGCTCGTAGAACTGCTCAGTCCCCGGCTCCGCAATCAGCGCTATCCACGTAATACCCCGGGCCTGGCAATAGCTGATTAGTGTTGTGAGAAGTTTCCGGCCGATACCACTTTCACGGTACTTTTTTTTCACGACCAGGTCCTGTATATAGGCATCAGATGTACCGTCTGATATCACCCTGCCCATTGCCACCGCGCTGCCTGTTTCACGATCAACCGCCACGGCAAATGCCAGTGAGCCTGTTATAAGGGGGTTGAGGTGCACAGGGTCCCACTCTTCTTTCCACCACCCGGCTTCCCGGTAGAGCGAACGGATATCCTCAGTATCCCATTTTTTAACGAGACGCACTTCGATGAGGTCTTCATTTACGACATTATCCATGATTTCGCCCTGTTGTCTTTGATTATCGGGTTGCCTGTTATCCAAGATTAAACCATATGTAGGGGTAAGACTACTGGTCACAATTGTACAGCCTTTCCCGGTGCAGCTGGATGAAAATGAGTGAGAAGCGGCTTATTTCGTGGTCACTGCGATGGCGGCATCAACAATCGCTCCAAGTTGATCAATGCCCCAGTGCTCCGAATTCAGGATCATGTGATAGAGCCCGAGGTCGGTGATATCGATCTGGTAATACATCCGGTAACGCAGCGCCTCACACTTTTCCCTCTCTTCTGTCGTATGTTTCGCTGTTTCTTCGTTGATGACTTCATCCCTGAACTGGATTCGCCTGACCCGGCAGCCAATGGGTGCATTGATCCAGATCTTCAAATCAGCAGAAGGTACCATCCATCCGGACAATCTTCCTTCAACAACGATATTGTCCCTGGATTCCGCAATTTTTTTCTGGCGTTCATCGATCATCTGGTCAAACGATGGATCGCTCTCTGCGAGTGCACCGAATTGGGGAAGGTCCATGTTATGCTCTTTTGCCATCTGGCGAAAGACCTCGCCTGCGGAAATCAGTTCGAAGTTATGTTTTTCTGACAGGTAGCGTGCAAGTGAGGTGGTCCCGCTTCCGGGAAGTCCGCTCACCGTGATACGCATCAGAGGCCCCCGATGTTAAGGGATTTTCTAATCACCTGGCTGATTGCAAGGGAACAGAACATGTACCAGAGCATCCATGCCGGGATGGGACCAAGGACACCCGCAGCCAGTGCACTGGCGCCAAAAAACGGCATCACGATAGAACTGGTATCGGTAGCAAGCCGGAATAACAGCCAGAAAAAGATCGGTACCGTAAGCAGGAGGATGTACGCCATCGGTTTGAACTGCTGCTGGGAGAGTTGCAGCTGCTCCTTCATCATCCGGTCACGTTTTACATCCAGTTTCTTGATCCGTTTCTCGTCCTGCGAGAGCTGGGCTTCCCTGTATTCCTTCTGGAACTCCTTCATCCGCTCCTGGGTGTCCTGCATTTTTTCGTAATCAATAGTATACTTCTGGATGAGAGATGAATAGAGTGCCGTGACTGTCGAGAGAATGATGATCAGGATGAAGAACGGGATTTTCAGCTGGTCGACAATAGGACCTAAGGCAGTATTAATGGTGTGCCCCACGCCATCCCGGATAAACGGGATACTGTATGAGATGATCAGGACCATCGCCAGCAGAAGGGCGATATATCCGCTGTATTTTTTCAGGTCCATTTAGTCACCTGAGGACATCGGCCATGTCCGTTGCGGCCCTTTCAAGAAGGAAGTCCTGGTTTCGGATAATTTTGACCGTGCAACCGGTAACCATCGCGTAGGAAGCACCGAAAGAGCGATTAAACTGCTGGTGCTCTGCAATGCCACCCGCACCCTCCATGTCACGAACCCTTGTTGCATCACTGAGACGCCGGAGGAGGATCTGGTCCTCATCCGTCTCTACAAGCACGATGAGGTCGGGCATGAGTTCCCGCAGTACCCATTCAGGGAGGCCAGGGAGATAGCCTTTCGGGGTCTTCACTGATGCATGGGTATCGATGAGGACGTTGCCGGATATCTGGGACATTGCCTTTGCAGCGAGTTTTTGCAGGTTTTTCTGGACGTCCTTGTCCAGTTTCCGCATCTCGTCCCGGTCTTTTGCAAACCCTTGCTTTTGTGCGACCTCGAACATGAATGTCCCAAAATTAAGGGACTGGTAGGTGATCCCTTCCTCGTTCAGCTTCGCAAGGGCCCCGTTTACAACGGTAGTCTTTCCCACACCCGGTACACCAGTAATAATCACTTTCCTTCCGGCCATCTCTCTCACACCTTCCCTAAACTATTACTCTTTTCCAAAGAATGTTCGCATGAACGGATACATTTCCATAATCTGCTGGCTGGCAATCTCTTCGTAGAGACGATACGTAATGCTCACCGTCAGCAACAGCCCTGTGCCGCTCACACCACCAATTACACCGAACAGGTTGGCAACGACACTGAGCACCCCAATGAATACCCCACCGATCACCGTAACACGGGGAATATAGCGGTCAAGGTACTTCTCGAGTACCTGGGGGTTTCTCCGGTACCCGGGAATTGACATCCCGGAACCCTGGATCTGCCGTGCCACATCTTTCGAATCGAGTCCGGCAGTCTTGATCCAGAACAGGGCAAATATTGCGCCACCGATAACAACCACGGCCGTATCAATGCCAAGGCGGATCATGATCTGCCACGGCTCATTGACAATTGGATATGCCCACCACATCCATTGACTTGGGCCATTGATCGGGGCAAGATAATACATCAGGCCACTTACCGGTGTCGTCCCGACATAGGTACCTAATATGGTAATCCCAATGTTATTGAGGAACAATCCGATCATCTGGATATTCGCCTGCAGGACACGGACAAGGATCATCGGCAGAACGGATGCATAAATCAGTTTTACCGGGAACCTGGCCCGGGCACCGCGGACCTGTGCATGAGCGAGGGGTATCTCAATACGGGTGGATTCCACGTATACAATGACGAGGAATATCACGATTGTCGTGATGAGCGCAAGGATTTCTGGCCCCATAAACTGCATGAAGTTCGCCCCACTGGCGATTACTGCAACAATTCTTGGGAAGAAACCCACGGGATAGGCATCACTGAGTGGTGCCCAGTTGATAAACCCGTTGACAATTGCTTCCGAAATACCTGCGATAATGAAGAGCCCCACACCGGACCCGATACCCCACTTGGTAACTACTTCATCCATGAATACGATGAGCAGTCCGCCAATACAGATCTGGAGGAATATAATGAATGAAACGGCAAACATGTTCCCGCCAAAGAACGTCATGGCAATCTGGGGGTCGGGTTGCATGAACCCTCCAACGAGGTTGGGTGCCGCTTCGAGTATGATCATAACGAAGATGAGTACCTTCTGCAGGCCCATGTACAGGACCTGTCCCCTGGCTTCAGAGGTATCGATATGGAGAATGTCTGCCCCTTTCAGCAACTGCAGGACGATTGACGCGGTAACAATCGGCCCGATACCGAGTTGCAACAGTGACCCGCTCTGACCAGCGAGGAGTGCCCGCCAGTAGGAAAAAAGGTCCTGTGATGCGGGGGAGATCCCCCAGAGGGGGACGTTAGTCAACGCAAAATACAAAATTAAAATACCCGCCGTCCACAGCAGCTTGTTCTTGAAGTGAACGTGGCCTTCGGGACTCCTCACCGTAGGCATTGCTGCGAGCAGGGGTTCCATTCGATCCAACAGGCTTCCCATTATTTCACCTAAAACTTAATCAGTGTTCAGATGACCAGTGCCTGGCCACCTGATGATTCAATTTTTACCTTCGCCTGTTCAGAAAATGAACCTGCAGAGACCTGAATTTTGTGGGTCACTCTTCCGCTGCCAAGGATTTTATCAATCCCCATATCTGCAGCATTGAAGATAACCTTACCGCCTTCTTCTTTTGCAAGCCCCTGCCTGATTAATGCAGGGATCATCTGGTCGATGGTGCCGATATCCACTGCTTTGACATGGGTAGTGGTTGGGTTTGAGAACCCGTTTTTCCCAAATACGGGCCCTTCCTTAAGGTAATACCGTACAAAGTGGTGAGCATTGATACCCGCACGGCCCCTGCCACCACGGTTTCCTGCGCCGCGCCGGTTCTTATGGGTCCCGCCGCCGCATGTCCGCGATCCACGGTATTTAGAGCGTTTATTGACTGGCATCTCAGTTCACCTCATCTTATAGAGAAGCGCGTTGATCTCGTTACCGTAGTAACCGAGAGCACCACCCTGTGGAAACGTTCTCTTGATAGTCTTATATCCCTTGCGTGGCGGGTGGAGCCTGAGCACCGGCTTGACTCCCGGCACATCTGTAAGACGTGCATTCCCCGATGAAAGTGCATTGGCAAATTCTGTAATACCACTGTACGTTGAGTGTTCCCTGATATACTCGTTGGTAAGTGGCTGATCACCGATAACCCTTCCACGGGTCTCGAGGAGAGTCTCGACGGTTGCCTGGTCAACTTCTCCATATGCAACATAGTCTTTGACCTTCCGGATCATACCAAGGTTTTCCGGGGTATCGGGTACCAGTACACAGTGATTGATGTGGTGGAGCCGGAGCATCTTGAGCGTATCCTTGATATCACGCCGCACGTTTACCACTCCACGCACCTGTACAATACCGTACATTACTGTGCTCCCCCCGTCCGGGTCATATTCGTAGCTTTCAGTGCATTGAACGTGGCCTTGGCGAAATTGATGGTCGTCCTTGTCTGACCGCGTGAGAACGTCCAGACATCCCTGATGCCTGCAAGTTGAAGCACCTTTTTGGAAACCTCACCCGTTACAAGTCCGATCCCCTGGGGTGCCGGTTTGAGCGTCACGAGGACACTTCCCGCCTTGCCTTCCACTTTCATGGGGACAGAGTGACCGGTCCCACAGCCGCATTCCCAGCTGCCACATCCACGTTTTACTTTTATTACATTGGTCTTTGCATGCACGATTGCTTTCTTGATCGCATCGCCGACCTGTACATCCTTGCCCTGGCCGAACCCGATGTAACCATTCCGGTTACCAACGACAACGACGGCCCTGAATTTGACACGGCGACCAGAGTCGGTCATCCTCTGCACCATCTGGATATCCAGAACCTCGTCTTCGAGGTCGGGCAGGAATGCATCGACGATTTGCGGCTCTTTGATGGGCCTTCCGCTCTCGAGGACCTGGTCGATGCTGGTGATTTCCCCTGCAGCGACCTGTCTTCCGAGACCGGTAAGAGGTATCCATTCGACTTTTTCGTAAGCCATGTTATTCCAGCTCCTTCATAATGGCGTCCATTGTCATTTCCACGTTCTCGACCAGGCCTTTAGCCCGGCCAGGGGCAAATTTTTCAATATGCCCGCCTTTTAGTCTTTCCTCGGCAGGAATAATGGATTCGCCGAACGGGACATCAAGGCCCGCATCTACTGCCCCTTTCAGGGCTGCAAATACGCGGGCACCAAATGTTGCCCTGTTAAGTCCGATATCAAGGACGGCGGCAGACTGGTCCAGGTTCAGCGCCCGTACCGCAAACAGTACCCCTGTGAGGTATGCTGCCGGCGTGTTTGAGAGCGAACCTGTGTACCCATACCCGACAAGATCCTTTGAGTTCGCAGAGACGAGTGTAAAGTCTCCTTCCATACCTGCGGTTACCATCTGGACAATGATATGGGTGTTCGTCTTCCGGACGACCATCCTCGGCCTGTCAGCTACGACGAGGGATGTCCTCTTGTAGTAATCTGTCTTGCCCTCTCTTCTCCGCCGGAAAGGGACAAAGTATCTCGGTCCTGTTGCCATTTACTTCAACCTCCCGGTCATTATCTCAAGCTGGGCTTTTAAATGAGCGACGCTCCTGAACTGGCCACCTGCGGCCTTCCGGTACATAAGCCTGTACACATGAGTGTCAACAGTCCCTGTTGCACGGAGTTCACGAAGACTTTTCCGTATCGCACGGATCTTCTGCATCCACTGGTATTTTCGGGGGTGCCTCGCACCTGCTGCACCTTTCCGTCTCCCGGGGCCTTTACAGTGCCCGTATGATCTCTTCGCTTCGAGAAGGCGGGCCCTTCCACGGCTTACACCTTTCTTCTGCTCGGCCTTGATGACGCCTTCACTAATAAGACCACGGAGGTCTTCGCGTGATATTGCATTCTGTATATCGGTGCTCCGCTCGGGGTCAAACCATACCCGGTGAACACCGCATTTCAGGATTGCTGATGACATCCGTTTCTGGTTCGTGAGATCAGTCATTGGAGGACACCTCCTCTTCCGCTGCAGCGGCACCGGTTGCCACCGTCTTGACCTTTCTCGGGTTTAATACCTTTAACCCTGCTAGATTTGCTTTTTCGAGGATTATTGCCCGTTTTCTGCCACCAACGGATGCACCAATCCGGATTGCATAGCTGGCCGGGTCGATACCGATGAGCTCATCAGGTGTAAAAACCCGGACTTCAAGGAAACCGCTCGGGTGCATACCCCTGACAAGGACCGGACTTCCATATCCCGGTGTCGGCTGTGCACCTTTTGCCTTCTTCTGCCTCCGCTGCTTGTTGTGAAGCCCACGTGGTCTCCTCCACGAATCGGATATCTGGGGTTTCTTGCCGAACCCGTCCCGTTTGAATTTCGCACTTTTATCTGCTCGGGCCCGGATCAACCTCTTCTTCTCGTTGACCATTCTCTACACCTTCCGTGTTGTATAAATGCCATCCTGGAAAACACGGGGGTCCCGATCTTTTATCTTCGTGGCAATTTCTATGTTCGCAGCGGTGGTACCGACAGATTCCTTGTTGATCCCACTGATGATAACTTCATCAGTGCTCACTTTCGCGGTAACTCCTTTTTCAATCCTCGCGTACCGGGCTTTTTTCTCGCCAAGGAAATTGGCAATCTCGAGTTTTTCACCCTGTAATTTGAGCTGGATCGGGAAGTGACTGTATACCACTTTCATGTGGTATTCGTACCCGTCTGTTACACCGATGCACATGTTCTTTACATGGGCGGCAAGGGTGCCGACCATTGCGATGTTCGCCTTCCGGCCTGATTCTGTTGAGATAGTTACGTCGGTCTCATCACAGGTGACGGAGATCTGCGGGTGCCGGATATTGCGTTCCAGCTGGCCTTTCGGACCTGTTGCGCGAATATTAACACCATCTATCTGGCATTTTACACCGGCAGGCACCTTGTATTTTCTCACGGTCGTCATCTGTGCACCTCAGTAAACATATCCAAGCAGCTCGCCGCCAATACCCTGCTTTCGCGCCTGCTCATGGGACATCACACCACGTGACGTCGAGATAATGAGCATCCCGAAGTTCTTGGCTGGCAGGAACTGCTCCTCAAAGTATTCCAATTCATCGAGCTGAACTGAGTATCTCGGGCAGATTGCACCGCACTTGTTGATACGGCCGTTTAAGTGTACCACGAACTGGCCACCCCGCCCGTCGTCGATGTAATCGAATCCGCTGAGATAGCCTGAGTCCTGCATAATCCGGAACATAGACCCGAGGAGCTTGCTCGCCGGTTCTATGATACATTCGGGTCTCCCCTTGTCGGCTGCATTTTTCAGGGTGCTCATACCATCTGCAATTGGGTTAAGTCTTGACATTGTATGATCACCTCAGTTCATCTTCTTGAAGCCCATCTTCGGGGCCCATTCC
>Ga0194039_1000896_pt1 | contig 16773 bp, 19 predicted proteins | sample JunL228m_MetaG_FD_148679 | JGI IMG/M metagenome (GOLD analysis project Ga0194039, IMG submission 148679) | Anoxic zone freshwater microbial communities from boreal shield lake in IISD Experimental Lakes Area, Ontario, Canada - Jun2016-L227-8m | ecosystem: Environmental > Aquatic > Freshwater >... | reverse complement strand
TATAAGATATCTCTTGTATTTAATTCTTCCTATTATTGATGGATTTCCAAAATAGGGTGAAAAAATGCAATAGATGTAGGTTGTGAAAACTATGGAAAAATAGTGCTTCTGAAGCCTGACCTCTTACCATTTTCTTTCTATTGTCGGCAGATTCTCGCATGAGAATCTTTCCCAGCATGCAACCCGTCTTGGAGTGACAAAAGGTGCAGTTTCCCAGATGTCCCAGAAACTGGAGAGAAAAGGGTACGTGAAACGATGTCAACATGAGGGAAATAAAAAAAATATCTGCCTGCATCTTACTCCATGGGGCAACGATGCGATGGTATGGCACGATACGTTGATCGATCGTGTAAGTGATGATCTAAAAAACGAGATCGTAAAGATGGATCCCTCTGAATTACGTTCACTCAAAAAAGGCCTGTCTGTACTGGAGGATATGCTGGAAAAATCCTATCAGATCCGTAAAAATTTTTTACAGAAATTACCGGAAAAAAATGCCAGTAGTCTCGAAAAGGAATAGATTTTCTTCTTCTCCCTGATTTTAAGTAGAACTAAATAGTATAGCACTATACAATTTATTATACCAGATTTGATTTTGGGAGATGAAATTTGATGGGATGAACGAGAATGATATCAGATACAAAAAAATTTGCACACCACTGGATTGCGGCATGGAACTCCCATGATCTTGATCGTATTATGGAACATTATTCAGAAAATGTTGAAGTGACTACGCCAATGATCAAAATTGCGCTTGGTATTGATTCCGGGACTCTCAACGGAAAAGACAATGTGCGGGAATATTGGAGGGTGGCGTTGCAAAAAGTCCCTGATCTCCATTTTGAGTATATTGATGTTACACAAAGCATTGGCTCGATAGCACTATACTATAACGCAGTCTTTGGGAAGCGAGGCATTGAAGTGATGTTCTTTGATGAAATGGGGAAAATCGAAAAAGTTGTCGCCCATTATACTTAATCCACTCTATAATTAGCAATCACCGAAATCACTGAATTCACATCAGGAAGCCGGTCGCGAAGCGGCACAAACATGTCGTAGTCGCCCGATGCAGTCGGCGATCTGCGGATGATTATCTTCCGGACCGCCTAACAGAATGATACCTCCACCGCTCCGTGGACGGGAATCGTCGTTTCCTGTCGACGGCATGCGTGTGGGCCGGGGTCTGGCGTGTGTTGGTGGGGCGGCCCCGCCCTCTCTTTTAATTGACAGACCCGGGACCGGATCTAGTACCGGACCCGTCGTCTATTGCCGGAACCAAGGGCACTGATAAGAGCGGATATTGAATGGTATCGCTGTCGATGACGATCTGGAGATATCTGCAAAAACTATGGAGCAACACGAAAGGTTCAACCATAATAACCAATCCATTTTGGGATCTGTGCTCGAACGATTATACCAATGACCCAGATAGAATATCGCACAACAGACATCCGGGGTCTCGAACTGATCCAGCCACTCTGGCTTTTGCTCAACGAGCATCATCATGCGAGGGCAAGTATGTTCCGCAGCCATTACGAACAGATGACATTTGATGACCGGAAAAAATACTTTGAGCGTGTTGCCAGAACAGGATCCCTGCGACTGGATCTCGCGTGGGATCCGGAAGCTGGCCGGTTCGTGGGATATTGTGTAAGCTCTCTGTCCGAAGACAAAACCGGGGAGATTGAGTCAATTTTTCTGGAGAATGGGTATCGGAGTCAGGGTATCGGTAGTGCCTAATGCTGCAGGCACTGGTATGGATGGATGAGTGTGGAGCCACACGAAAACGAGTTTCAGTAGGGGATGGGAATGAAGAGGCCTGGAAATTTTATGAAAAATTCGGGTTTTATCCACGGATGACCATTCTTGAGCAGAAGACTGAGCATAGGACGAACTGAGACGAAATGAAGTATTCCGGGTTGGCGCAAGGTTTCCATAATCCAATGTCTACTGCACGCAGGTATGTGGTGCGGACCCGTCCTCTCGTTTGATTGACGGACCCGGGACCGGATATTGTGGGGCCGTCGTCAATTACCGGAACAGAAGGGCAATGATGAACACTGGAACACAAATACATAATAACTCCTTTTTTTTACGATCCTGCTAAAATATTATTGAGATAATATGACTCGTTACGGTTTCATTGGCACCGGTTCGATGGGGAGCATGTTGATCCGGAAATTTATCGGGACCGGTTTTGTTGCACCCTCAGATATTTCCGCCAGCTCAAAGAGCGGGATATCGGCACGGGCACTTGCCGAAAAGACCGGCATCACCTGGGGAGTATCCAACCGAACCGTTGCAGAAACTGCCGATGTTCTTTTCATCTGTGTAAAACCTCTTCAGGTCAGGGGCGTTCTCGATGAGATAAGGGATGTACAGAAACACGGTGCCCTCCTTGTCTCCATTGCAGGGTGCGTGAGCCTTGATACCCTCAGGGACTGGACCGGGGATAACGTTCATTGGGTCCGGATCATCCCGAGCGTGACGGCTGAAGAGAATGCTGGTATTTCGCTTGTGGCATGGGGACATGGCGTAACACCGGGGGATAAAAAACTCGTGCTCGGTCTTTTGAATGCCATAAGTACCGCAGTGGTGATAGATGAGCAGAATTTTGATCCCTATACGGATCTCACCAGCTGCGGCCCGGCCCTCATCGTTTCAATGATGCGGGAGTTTGCCGGGTCCGCTGTCCGGACCGGAACCATCCGGCCTGAACTCGCTGAGTACCTTGTAAAGGAGACGATGATCGGAACAGCCCGAATCCTTGCCGGAGAACCGATGAAGTTTGACGCTGTTATCGGGAGAGTGGCAACAAAAGGCGGCAGCACGGAGGAGGGTGTAAAAGTACTTCAGGCCCGGCTCCCGGACGTGATGGATGAAGTCCTTCTGGCCCTGGATGCAAAGCGCCGGGTTGTGAGTGAAAAGGTTATCGGCAGGTGAATTTTCCCGGCACCCTCTTCCATTATGGCCGCGTGGGCGGGGCGGGGCCGGGCTGGTACTGAATGAGCGGACCCGGTGCCGGTCTAGTACCAGACCCGTCTTCAATTGCCGGAACCGGGGCACTCCAGAAAACAGCGTGTATCAAAAATTCAGGGCCAGCTTCAAATGGAAATGAGGTTCCCTCACCCTGCCTGTTGTTTAAAGTGACGTCGTGACAGTTTCCAATTAAAAACAACTCTAACGCATAACGATCCAGTACTATGAAGTGAAAGGGGATGAAACAAATCACCAGGGATAATCGTGAATGGTTTCAGGAATGGGCAAACGAATATGATAACACTCTGGGAAAAGTGAAAAGGCACCACAAACTGCTTGACCTGGTTGTCAAGGAATCAGTTGTAAAGGGAAATGACCATGTTCTTGATATTGGCTGTGGGACAGGACTGTTGTCACTGAAATTCCTCGATAAGGCAGATTGCTCAGTCACGGCAATTGATAAATCATCCCAGATGCTAGGGATATTCCGGGAAAAGATTGAAAAATGCAATCTGACTGGGAAAATTCATTGCATACAGATATCAGCGGAGGACATGGTGTTCGAACCCGGGCAGTTTGATATCGTTGCCGCAACGGTTGCCCTGCACCATGTGAAATGCAAAGAACCCGTTATCAGAAATATTTACAACTGTCTGAAAGACGGCGGCAGGTTCGTTCTTGGAGAAATGGATATTGATACAACGGGAAAACCGGATGACCCGCAACGATTGGTGAGAATTCTCCAATATCTTATCCGGGAATATGAACTCGCGATGAAGGACGGAGGAGTGCAGGCATTTGAAAGGATGTATGATAATGGCAAGAAACATATTCTCAACGACGGCGAATACTGCATCGGAATGGGCCAATGGTCAAAACTCTGCAGGGATGCAGGATTCAAGAACGCAGAAGTCAGCCCGGTGGAAGGGTTTGAATGGTTCAAGGTACTGGTCGCAACAAAATAAAACTGCAAACCTGACCTCTATAAAAACAGAATCCATTCCAGCCGCATGCATATGCGGGCCATTCCATTCTCGATAGACGGACCCGGAACCGGATTGGTACCGGACACCGTCGCCAATTTCCGGGACAGGGGGCACTAAAGAAGCGTATGGAGAATGAAACAAAAAGAGTAGGGATATCTCAATCCCGCCCGATTATCTATAACGGTGAATTATGCGCACACTCTATCTCTATGTCCTCGATACACTGGCAGACTGGGAACCTGGTCATGTTACCGCCGAGCTTCGCTCCGGAAGGTACCTGAAAGATCCGGCGCTCCGGTATTCCGTTGTACTCTGCGGCAGTACCCTGGCACCCGTCACCACCATGGGCGGACTGCATTTGACTCCGGAAGCTCTCATAAGGGATATCCACCCAGTCCCTGGCGATGTGCTCGTGCTGCCGGGGGCAGATACCTGGCTTGATCCGGCACAGGAGCCCTCCCTCCGGGTGGCAGGCCGGTTGCTTGATGAAGGAATGATTGTCGCCGCTATCTGCGGTGCGACGCTTGGCATCGCGAACGCTGGTCTGCTGGACAAACGCCCGCATACCAGCAACGATCCTGCAGCCCTGAAAATGTTCTGCCCGAACTACCGGGGCGAGAATCATTATGTGAACGAACCCGCAGTAACTGACGGCAACCTCATCACCGCAAGCGGACTTGCACCGGTAGAGTTCGCGTACCATGTATTCCGGAGTCTGGATGTCATGGCACTGGCAACGCTCGAAGCCTGGCACGGGCTTTTCACCACCCGACAGCCCGAATATTTCTATGCCCTGATGGGATCCCTGCCGCAAAGGTAGGGATTCCTGAGCATACGTGTGGGGCGGGGCCGGAACCGGAGCGCTCCGGACCCAATCGTTATTTGCCGGTACAGAAAAAAATGCACTTGAGATACAGGGACGTCCCGGAAAAAAATCAGATGATGAGATTCCTGCTCATTTTTTATAGAGGTTGTATGATATCATCCTAAAATAAGCCTGGGGGATCCTCGTCATGAAAGAAGTAAATAAACAATTTACAACTATAGATGAATACATCAGGACTTTTCCGGAGGAAGTCCAGGCAGAACTTGAAAAAATGAAGAAGGCTATTCAGGAGGCTGCTCCCGAAGCAACTGAGGCGATCAGATATCAGATGCCCACGTTAAGGCTTAATGGAAAAAATCTTGTGTTCTTCGCCGCATTCAAAAATCATATAGGTTTTTATCCAGTTCCTTCGGGAATTGAAGCTTTTAAAAAAGAGTTATCAAGGATGACGGGCAGAAATAGACGTGGCATTGTATCTTCCGGTCGTGGTCCCGTGGACTCGGGATGGTCTGTTTTTCAACCATCACCCCCGGGTCCGTATTTTTACCGGTAGTACCCGGGGCTCGCTGGGTATCAGGGCTTCTTATACCCAGCATAAATAGTGCAGGCAATCTTTTTTACCATTTTAAAAGAAATAATTTCCAATCTCATTATTTTAGAATTTTGAGAGGTGACGATAGTTGTACCAATTGAATTTACTGGTGTTTATTTCGGTGATATGCCTGGTCGCACTTGCCTTTGCAGCGATTTTTGCCCGGCAGGTGCTCAGGGCTGAGACTGGAAGCGTGAAGATGGCCGAAGTAGCGGCTGCCATACGTGAAGGGGCCGAAGCCTTCCTGAAGCGGCAGTATTCGACCATCGCAGTCCTTGCAATCGTTGTGGCGATTTTACTGTTTGCTGCATATATGATCTCAGGGAGCAGCACAACTGCCTGGCAAACTGCCGTGGCGTTCCTGCTCGGAGCATTTCTCTCCTCTATTTCCGGGATTATCGGCATGTGGATATCTGTCCGTGCAAACCTTCGTTCAGCGGCAGCAGCAACAAAGAATGCGGGAAAAGCGGTTGTCCTTGCGCTCAGGGGTGGGGCCGTATCAGGTCTCACCATCGTATCCCTCTCGCTTCTTGGTGTCTCGTTAATCTTCTACGCCTTTGGTGCTGACCCCGTAACGACCCCGTTCCTTATCGTGGGGTTTGCTTTCGGTGCGTCATTCATTGCACTCTTCGCCCAGCTTGGCGGTGGGATATATACAAAAGCCGCTGATGTGGGTGCTGACCTTGTTGGAAAGATAGAGGCAGGGATCCCGGAAGATGACCCAAGAAACCCGGCCGTAATTGCCGACCTTGTGGGAGACAACGTCGGTGACTGCGCTGGCCGTGGAGCAGACCTGTTTGAATCGACGGCAGCAGAGAACATCGGGGCCATGATCCTCGGTGTGGCACTCTTCTCGGTATTCGGAATGAATGGAATTCTGTTCCCGCTGGTGATGGGTGCCTTCGGCCTGATTGCCACGATCGTGGGAATATTCTTTGTCACCGAGAAGCTCGCTGACCAGGAAGACCCGATGAAAGCGTTATACCGCGGGTTTTTTGTCACGGCTATTCTTTCTGCAGTTTTCCTTTACGTCGCAACGACCTGGCTGCTCAACAATAATATCTGGTTCTTCTATGCGGGACTTGTCGGTATCGCGCTCTCCATCGTGTTCGTATACCTGACCCTGTACTACACCGATCACAAGTACCGCCCGGTCAAGTCAATTGCCGAGGCCTCGAAGACCGGCCCCGGGACGAACATCATTTCAGGGTTTGCCGTTGGTCTTGAAACAACCGCTGTATCAGCAGTTGCAATCGGTGTAGCCCTGATTGTGTCATTCAAGCTCGGTGAATTTTCCGGAGTGACAAACGGCGGTCTCTATGGTACCGCGGTTGCAACAGTCGGCATGCTTTCCACCTGTGCCTACATCCTCGCGATGGACACATTCGGACCTATTGTTGACAATGCCGGTGGTATTGTTGAGATGAGCGGGGAATCCGAAGAGACACAGAAGAGGATTTCACGCCTCGATGCGGCAGGAAATACCACGAAAGCGCTTACCAAGGGGTATGCCGTGGGTTCTGCAGCGCTTGCAGCGTTCCTGCTCTTCAGTGCCTACATGGGCGAGGTTTCGAATCTTACCCACAAGCCCTTTGTCAGCGTAAACCTGGCCCTTGTACCGGTATTCGTCGGTGCGCTTCTTGGCGCAATGCTCGTGTTCCTCTTTGCGTCCCTTGCAATAAGGGCCGTTGGGGAAACAGCACAGTATATTATCCAGGATGTCCGGCGCCAGTTCAAGGATAAGGGCATCCTTGAAGGGACTGTCAAACCTGACTACGCAAGCTGCGTTGACATTACCACGAAAGGTGCACTCAAGAACATGATCCTCCCGGGTTTCATCGCAATTGCGGTCCCGGTGTTTGTCGGGTTTGCATTAAAATATGAGGCAATGGCCGGCTTCCTGATGGTCGCTACCATTACCGGTGTCCTCATGGCACTGGTGCTGAATAACAGCGGCGGTGCATGGGACAATGCCAAGAAATACATCGAGAGTGGTGCGCTCGGTGGAAAGGGAAGCGAGGCTCACAAAGCCGCGGTAGTTGGTGACACTGTTGGTGATCCGTTCAAGGATACTGCAGGGCCATCCCTCCACGTGCTTATCAAGCTCCTGGCGACCCTTACCCTGGTGCTTGCACCCCTGTTCATCTGATGAACAAGGTGCATTTTTTTTTAATCCGGCGAATATGTGCCATTTTTCCCCTGGTAATTTCTGCAGAGTCACGACGGAATTTCCAACGTGAAAGGGGTACCGTTAACTATTAAAAAGGAAGTCGGTTACGATACGGGACTGCCCGGTATCCCCGTTTGAAGGATGGATATTAACTAAGGGTAACCATTTCCTCGCCGCTGAAGTCATGTATGGTGAGTGCCAGTGTCTGCAGGTCAAGGACAACAGCACGTGCAGGGGTGGGATTGATATTCATCTGTTTCTGGAATGCGGTCTGGGACTGCCATGTCCCCGCGTTGATTGCAAGTGTTCCATGGTACTGGGTGATTCCCATCACGTGGACATGGCCGGTCATGAGTACTTCTGGGATGGGGTCGATCATCAGGTGGTCCTGCCGATCTGCAGCGATTGGGGTCTTTCTTCCATAAGTAGGGGCAAGGTGGCGGCGTTTGAGCATCCATTCCATCATCGGGGACGGGTTTTCGTATGAGGCCCCCGGTGTCAGGCCGATCTGGTCGTCGATTGACCTCCCGTGGTACATCAGCACCCGGACCCCCTGAAGGCTCACAAGAGCCGGGTTTTCGACAAAAACACAATTTTCCGGAAATTTTCCGGTAAATTTTCGGGGGATAGCTGGCTGCGGCTCTGCCCCCCGGACCACATCGTGGTTACCGGGTGCGAGGATAATTTTCAACCGGGAAGGGAGTGACCGGAGCAATTCCCCGAGGAAGTCATACTGCTCGTAGATGTTCTTAATCGTGAGTTCTGCCTCCTGCCCCGGGTAAATACCAATCCCGTCAACAAGGTCCCCCGCGCAAAGGAGGTAGGAGGCATCCGCCCCCCTGATCCATTGTGAAAACCTGTCCCAGGCATCATCGAGGAATGTATCACTGCCCACATGAATATCGGAGATTAATACGGCTTTTCCTGGGGTATTGCTCGTGTAGGGTGCATGGCTGTGGGGGATATCGGGTCTCATGAGCTGGTCGGCAAACAACAATTTTCCATCAGATGAGAGTGACCCCTTCACGCCGATGACTTCATCCGGGAGCAGCGTTTCAGCTTCAGCAAACCCGGGCCTGTCTTTGTTGAAGAGCACTGCTACAGTCCCAGATGCATCTTCAACGTCGACTCGCCGATGACCTTTCGTGGTGCTTTTTACCTCTGAAACCAGCCCGATAATCGTGCATTTTTCATCCCGGTACCGTGGTTTTTTCAGTGCCATGATAGGCATGGCACTGCACCTGCTCCGGATGAGCCCCCCGAGACAGTCATAACGGTGCCGGAAATAATGGAGATAATCTGCTACGCCGAGGACTCCACCAGATGACCCTTCGCTGCCGTTTATTATCTCGACTTCGGGGTCGGTAAGAAACCTCGTACCGTCTTTCGAGAGTCCCATGCCCTGGACGTGCTGTGCCAGCACGACGATGGTATCATTCGGAACGGAAGAAACCACGCGTTCCAGCAGGTCGGTGTCCCCTTTTTCGGCAAGATATCTCACCACTTCAGGGTGCACCTGTAATTTTGTGTCAAGGAACCGCTGGACAATGGTCTCGGTGTCAAGCATCTGATCTAATACTATCCCCTGCCGCCGATATAGGATTTTAGATCGGCGACTGACGGGCCAGCCATAACAGGGCCTGACATGAGTTGGTCATCGCCGGACTGCTATGCGGTGGTTTATCTGCCATCCAAATCTATGCCCGGACGCGATTAATTATATGACAATAGTACATAGATAAAAAGACGAATGAAAGATACCAGCGAGGATCAGAAAGAAGCCTCACTCTTTGAAAAATTCAAAAATAGTGACAATAAAGTAGTGTCAATACTCCGTGAGTTCCTCTGGGTAATCATTGTTGTTGGTGCAATAGCCGCTCTCTTATTTGCCGTCAGTGGTACCTGGCCTGCTGTTGTCACGATAGAATCCGAGAGTATGGTACCGCACATGAATGTGGGTGACCTCGTGTTCGTGGTTCAGGCAGATCGGTTTGGCCAGTTGCAGTCCTGGACCGAAGGAAAAGAATCGGGTTACACCAAATTCGGGGATTATGGGGATGTGATTATCTACAACCCGAACGGGGGTACAAAGACCCCGATACCGTTTATCGGGGGTGCACACCCGATAATCCACCGTGCAATGGTGTTTGAGGAACCGGGCAGTACCCTGGTCGCTTACGTCAATCCAAGCGGTGGGAAACACACGCCAACAAGTTATATCCCGATCACAAAGGACAATTTCACCGCACAGGGTTCGATCATTCCCTCCCCGGACCTTGACCTCGGATTTATTGTCCCACTGAACAGCACGGACACCCATGGTGGCTATATCACTAAAGGGGATAATAACTGGAGGAGTGACCAGGGGTCAGGACTCTCACATTATACAAGTCTTGGGGCAATCGAACCGGTAAAACCGGAATGGATAGTTGGGAAAGCACTCTTTACCGTGCCCCTGGTTGGGTACCTGCCGCTTAACATCATCCCGGTTGCGATCATCATAATCCTGTTAATCCTCCTCCACGAGTGGTATCTCCGGAAAAAGGAAACTTCGAAAAGCCAGGTTAAACCGGGTAATAAATCTAAAAAACGGAAATAATTTTTGAGGGTGAACATGGACCTGGGCCGGCTGCTGAATGATACCCGTGAGGGGTACCGCCTGACAGAGAAGGACGCGACCTCTCTTCTCAACGTCCGAGGTCGTGAAGTATTTTCAATTCTTGCTGCAGCAGACGATATGCGGGAGAAAAAAGCTGGAACTATCATCACGTACGTGCGGAACCAGAATATCCATATCACGAATATTTGTAAAAATCTCTGCGGCTTTTGTGGATTCGGGAAAGCCCCGGGTGATGTGGGGGCGTACTGCAATGACCGGGTGGCGATCGAAAAGAAAGTGGCGCTTGCGGTGGGGCGGGACGTTACAGAAATCTGTCTGCTCTCCGGGGTTCACCCGGATTTTACCATGGAGTCCTACGAGGAGATCCTCACCTGGGTTACCCGGGCTGCCCCGGGAGTCCATGTCCACGCGTTCAGCCCGGATGAGGTTGCGCATGCCTCCACCAGGAGTGGCATCTCTACGGTCGAGGTACTGGAAAGGATGAAAAAAGTGGGACTCGGTTCACTCCAGGGGACCGCCGCGGAGATCCTTGTGGATGATGTACGGTCGGTGATCTGTCCGAATAAACTCAAAACCCAATTGTGGACCCAAATAATCAGGGAAGCCCACGGGATGAAGATCCCAACGACCGCGACCATCATGTACGGCTCGATTGAAAATGCCACGGACCGTGCAAGACACCTGTCTATTCTCCGAGAAATTCAGGATGAAACTGGCGGATTTACGGAACTGGTCCCGTTAACGTATATCCATACCGGCACCCCCCTCTACCAGCAGGGTATTGCCCGTGCGGGTGCGACCGGCTTGGAAGATATCCTCCTGGTCGCAGTTTCACGCCTGTTTCTTGATAATTTTAAAAATATCCAGGTCTCATGGGGAAAACTTGGGCTGAAGATGAGTGAACTTGCACTGGCATCGGGTGCGAACGACTTCGCAGGGACAATGTTCGCGGATGATGTATCAAGAGATGCTGGTGCGGAAAGTGCCGAATACCTTGACCCGGTGGTAATGGAGCGGATAGCAATAGACCTCGGGCGCACGCTCCGCCAGAGGACAACCCTGTACGATCTTTTGTGAAAGCGTCATTTTTTTCAATGGGTCTTTTTTTACAACTCATCGCAATTAAATTCAGGCGATTAAACCGTTCAATGGATGGAAAAGGGCCCCCCGTTATCTTTCTTCCCGTTAAGATATCCATCGGGCAGGGGTTAACGCGGGAGATTTTAAAAAAAAATTCCAATGAATCCGGATTAGTTCATATCATGGGTCGCGTTGCCGACCCAACACCAATCTTACTACCGGATGAACCGGCGAATTTTCATACCGTCTCTGCTATTGGTCCATCTTTTTAGTTTCAGGAGAGCAGGTCTAGTGCGTCCTTTCCGGTCATCCCGTTGGTGACACCAAGTCCCTGTGCAGCAGTGTTGGCTTCTTTTACTTCACCGGACAGGAGGTCCGCGATTGTTACGATTGACGGCCCCGTTACCGGGCGGACCTTCGCTGCCGCATATGCAAAATTATTGAGTGCAGAAACATCAAAGGCGCCGCACCCCACCATCCCGTTCTTTGTGACAACGCCTACAAGGTTGATACTGCCGAGGGGGATTACAAACCCTTTGCCCTCCGAATGCCTGAGTGAAATCGTCTCTTCGATCATGTGCGTTCTACCGGATTGTACTGTTGGTGCTGACTGGCCATAAGCATTCAGGGTTCGCGAGGGCCCGCCTGGTAGTGCAGTGTCTTTTGGATGAGTTTATCTGTCCGGCCGTCCTTCGTCAGATTAGACAATCGGGGTGTTTAAGTTTCAGGTGACAGATCCAGTCCGGCAATTACTCGATGATGTTCTGGGTGGCCACCGGCTTACGGTTGACGAGGGGAAAATGCTCATGTCCACCCGGGACCGGCGTGTATGGGACATCGCATCAGTGGCAGACAAGGTGCGGGAGAGAGTAACCGGAAACCTGGTCACGTACGTGAGGAACCAGAACCTCAATATCACAAATATCTGCGTAAACACTTGTGGGTTCTGCGGCTTTTCAAAAAAACCATACGATGCCGGGACATTCCTTTTTGGTACCGAAGAAATCCGGGAGAAGGCGGCACTCGCCCGGAAAAGAAAGGTCACAGAAATCTGCACGGTGAGTGGTCTTCACCCTGATTTCGATGCCTCCTCCTATACCGGGATAGTCCGCACTCTTCATGAAGAAGCCCCGGACATCCACATTCACGCAAGTAATCCCATGGAAATCGCGTATGGGGCAAGAAAAAGTGGCATCACGACCGGTGAGATGCTGGTGGAGATGAAAGGGGCAGGCCTTGGTTCACTGTGCGGGACTGCGGCAGAGATTCTCGTTGATGAAGTACGTGACGTGATATGTCCCGGGAAAATTCGTACCGCGGAATGGGAGAAAATTATCCGGGAAGCGCACCTGCTCGGGATACCTTCGACGGCTACAATTATGTATGGCCATTGTGAAACCGTTGCAGACCGGGTCCGGCATTTAGAGATTATCAGGAATATACAGGATGACACATCCGGGTTTACAGAATTTGTACCGCTCTCGTTTGTCCATATGAACACGCGTCTTTTCAGGGAGGGTACTGCGCGGCCCGGGGCTACCGGTAGGGAAGATATGCTGATGGTCGCGGTCGCGCGGCTTTTTCTCGACAATATCCATCATATCCAGGTCTCCTGGGTCAAGACTGGTATCAAAATGGCACAACTCGGTCTTTTATCCGGAGCGGATGATATCGGTGGGACAATGTTTGAAGAGAGCATCTCAAAGGGAGCAGGAGCATCCAATACCGATTACCTGGACCCGTCAGAGATGAAAATACTGGCCGATGACCTCGGTCGTGAATTGCGACAGCGCACCACGCTTTACGTGTTTGTATGAGAATTTAGCACGGGTGCTGAGGAAAAGCCCTGAACAATTCAAATTTCATCATGTGATGAAAGGAAGGGCCCCCGGACTAGAAATTTTTCACCTGATTAACCGCCTGCTTATTCTTTGTGGTCCCTGGGTTCCAACTCTTCCTCCACAAACTCTTCGACATCCCGGTATGCCCGCTGGAGGAGACTGACCAGCGGTGCGAGTGCAATCCAGGAGATTTGTGCAAGGGTCGTACTGAAAAAGGCAATCGGGATCGATATCAGAAAAATTGCGATAACAACCAGTTCCCGGTGATAATTGAACCTTATCACACGTGCGCCTAGCTGGGGATCAATGAGGCGGTGATTCCTGGTTGCATATACCCAGATGATGATCAGCATCGCCCCGGTTACTACCTGCATTGCGGCAAACAGTATTGTTGCCAGTTCGAAATTTCCGTATTGGATGATGAGGTTGGTCAGGAAAGGAATTATCGTAATGCATAAGAGGAAATAGAAATTGAGGCTGATAAGTGTAGAATTACACCGCTTAATATGGGCAAACACCCTGTTATGGCCCCGCCACCATGATGCAATGACAAAAAAGCTGACAAAATAACTGATAAATGTCGGCCCCATATCCATGAGATCTGTTGTCAATTCGTTCTGATGCGCCCCGTTAGATAAAGCAGGGGCTATCAGTGAAAGGGCAAGTAATGTAACGGCGAATGCGAATACCCCGTCGCTTATGGCCAGAACCCTATCTAAATTTTTACATACGGGGTCAATGCCTCCGGTTTTATGGGGTACGTGTGGTGCTGTCGGGTCAGCGACCGGAACGGAAGTCAATACCGGAGATATTTACTTAAAAAGATAAAAAATGTGCCTGTTTGAAAATATCTTCAATACCCTGTGTGGAAAAGCCGTGCTATCTTGTCACCGATTTTCTTTGCGTGTGCGATTGCATCTTCATCCTTAAGCACATCCCCTGCGAGATATCCCTTCCCCTTTACGTGGCCCATGTAGGAAAACTCGTGTGCAGACAGGAACCCCTCAATGGTCTGGATTGTTCTTGAACCGCCCTTATCGGCCTCAACCGAAACGGCCACGGCTTTCCTCCCGGCAAGTCTCCGGTCGTGGTAATAGGAATATGTCCTGTCAATAAAGTTCTTCAGTTGTCCTGATACGTCGTAGTAGTAGGTCGGTGACCCGATCACGAGCACTTCGCAGTCAAGGATACGCGAGGCGACATCTTCCCAGTCATCGTCGGTGATGGAGCATTCGTGCTCTTTTTTACACTTCTCACAGCCGATACAGGGATGGATTTTCTTGTCCGCCAGGGAGATGAACTCGGTTGTCAGTCCCTTCTCTTCGCATTGCCTGAGAACGATATTTACAAGCATGCTTGTATTGCCATCTTTTCTCATACTCCCGGAGATCCCTAGTACCTGCATACCATCACCATTATTCAACAGTATCCCTGCTTGGTATTGATTGTTGTGATGCCCGGGTCAAGATCGATCGACACCATCGCACCGATGATGGTATTGACTGGATCTGATTCAAAATAGAAAAGGTGTGAATTACAATGACAATCACTACACCCGAAACCTCTGACCGGGACCCCACCGATCGCATTTGCGAGTTTACATTCGACCGGCCGGGTCGTATGTGCGCAGATGGCGGAGAGAAGGGTGACCCCCTCATCCCCCAGCAGGTAGTCAATATGCCACCGATTTGTACTGTTCCGTGAGGCCGCGAGATTGATATGCCGTTGCACCCGTTTGAGTCCCCCCTGGCCCTGCGCAGAACCGGTATATACGTGCCAGCCGGCTGGAAACGCCAGGTCTCCAAGGACACCCACCCGGATAGTGCAGGGCCCGTGGAACAATACGAGACAGTAGACACCTTTCTCCATGGGGATCGTCCTATCAGGGACAAGTCATTCGGACCAGTTCGCGTGCGGCTGCCACATGGCGGCCACCGCCCTGCCGGCATGGTTCCCCGTGCCCCGGGTAGAGACCCTGGATGTCAAGGGCCGAAAGTCTCTCAATTGACCGGACTAATTCATCCAGGCTCCCGCCCGGGAAATCAAACCTGCCAAACCCCCCATCGGTAAACACGGTGTCCCCGGAGATCAGGTCCCCGCTGGATTCGTCCAGGATGCAGATGCTTCCCGGCGTATGGCCCGGGGTATGAATGATCAGGAGGTCACCTACATGGTCCCCGTCCCTAAGTAGGGTGTCGGCAACAATGCCGGGAGAATGCGAGGCAAAATGCATGGAAAGGCTCTGTGCATCCTGGACAAGTCCGGGGGCATCATCCTGGTGAATATACACCTCTGCCTTGCACATCAGTGCAATCTCCTTCACATAGGCTGTATGATCGAAATGACAATGGGTGAGGATGATTTTCCTGATAGAGTCCCTGTATTTCGAGACCGCCATGGGCATCACCCCTGCGTCTACAAGCACATCACCAATAAGGTAGGAATTAGCAAATACCGGGTCACCGGGAATCCACTGGACTGGCATGTACAATAATAAGTCCCGGGGACAAATGTGTTTTATGTATACCCTCGTCCGGGAATGCCACAGCGGGGTTCCCGTTGTCGTGGAACAAACAGCCAGGGCTGAGGGAATTTCGCCCCGGGACCTCGCCAGAAGCGTTGCAAGGGGTCGGGTCGTGATCCCCTCGAACCCAAACCGGGACCACATCGTATGTGCGGTTGGTGAAGGGTGCCGTGTCAAGGTCAATGTGAATGTCGGCACGTCGGGTGAACGATGTGACGAAGCGCTCGAAATAAGAAAGGCAGAGGCCGCGATTAAGAACGGCGCTGATACCCTGATGGACCTCTCGACCGGGGGGGACCTCCCGGAAATCAGAAAACGTATCCTCGCCCTCGATGTGCCGGTCGGGACCGTCCCGATTTACGAAGCGGTCCGGAAAGCCGGCAACGTGGCTGATGTAGACTCTGATACGCTTTTTAATGTAATCCGTCAGCATTGCAACGAGGGTGTCGATTTCCTTACCCTGCACTGTGGTGTAAATTACGAAGCCCTTGCGGCACTCCGCGAGGACCCGAGGCTCATGGGAGTTGTCAGCCGGGGCGGGGCATTTCATATCGCAATGATGGTGCAGAGGGAAGAGGAGAACCCGCTGTTTAAGGAATACGATTATCTCCTCGAGATTCTTGCAGAGTCTGATGTCGTAATCAGTCTCGGTGACGGGATGCGGCCGGGGTGTCTCCAGGACGCAGGGCGGAGGGCCAAGACCGTTGAATACCTGACACTCGGCAGCCTCGCCCACCGTGCTCTTGACCACGGAGTCCAGCGGATGGTTGAGGGACCAGGTCATATCCCGATGAACCAGATCGGGTACAATGTGAAGATGATCAAGGAACTGACCGATCATGCCCCACTCTACCTCCTTGGCCCGCTGGTCACCGATATCGGCGCCGGGTATGACCATGTCGTTGCTGCCATAGGGGGTGCAAATGCCTGTAAAAGCGGCGCAGATTTCCTCTGCATGGTCACCCCGGCCGAACACCTCGCCCTGCCGGACGTTGACGATATTATTGAAGGTACACGGGTCGCCTGCCTCGCGGCGCACATCGGCGATATGGCGAGACGGAAAGATGAGTCTGTCATGCAGCGGGAGTCGCAGATGGCGGACGCCCGGCGGAGACTGGACTGGGAAGGCCAGTTCAGGCTGGGCCTATTTGGTGA
>Ga0194039_1000895_pt1 | contig 16786 bp, 15 predicted proteins | sample JunL228m_MetaG_FD_148679 | JGI IMG/M metagenome (GOLD analysis project Ga0194039, IMG submission 148679) | Anoxic zone freshwater microbial communities from boreal shield lake in IISD Experimental Lakes Area, Ontario, Canada - Jun2016-L227-8m | ecosystem: Environmental > Aquatic > Freshwater >... | reverse complement strand
GAATTATCCATGAGATATCTGGAATCTGTTTTTAAACCAATACAAATTTTGTTTAAAGCATATGCAATACCCAATTCTACACATGCCCCTTCATCCGGAACACGTCCATCCAGAATAAAAATTAAAAAATCCGCTTTCTTGATTTCATCAACATCAAGATCAAAAATAATCTTTGTTGACTTTTCTTTAGAGTCTCCGTTATTCAAAAGGTCTGCTAATTTTTTCCCATCTCGTTGCGGAAAAAAAGTTGAGTACCCTTTTTTTTCTACGAATTCATTTACAAGTTCATTGAATCTTAGTTCTGCATGAGAAAACAGGGGTCCTGCAATATAGATTCTTTTTTTCATTTTATGTACCTCTTTTTAAGATCAGATTATTTGTATAGATTTTTGTTAATATTAGGGGTTTAAATTAGTTTTAGACCGCGGTGTGAATGTATTTTTCTAATATTTACACCCTTCTCGGAATTAAAATGATACGATTCCATCCGGTTGAAGGTTTCCAGATCGAGAATTACCGCTTATTTCTGGTTCTTGGCATCATTGGTATATTTTTGGGATATCGCATTCATGCCAATATAATTTCAGTGTTTATTCAGGCACGTGTAAAGGAGCTTGTGTAGACCGGGGATATCCTGAAGAGGGGGGGCCAGTTCTAAAAAAAGGTCAGGAATAAATAGCATGAATAGCTGAATGTTTCTCTAATGACCGTCGCGGAAGCTGCAGGAAAAAAAAGTGGCCTGCGACTCCTTTATATCGATAATATCCGGATCCTCTTGATCTGTCTTGTCATCGCAACGCACTGCTCGATAACCTACGGCGGCCCCGGCACCTGGTACTTCGCCGACCCGGGAAACGGTACAACAACACCATTCATCCTCTCCGTGATCGATTCGCTGAACCAATCGTTCTTCATGGGCTTTTTCGTACTTGTGTCGGCTTATTTCATTGTGGGGTCGCTTCAGCGCAAAGGAAGGGACCGCTTCACTCGCGACCGTCTGGTGCGGCTCGGTATCCCGCTCCTTGTCTGGGTTCTCTTCATCAACCCCCTTATCCTGCTAATCATTCTGAGTGGTACGGGAACGCTTCCCATGCCCACGGCATCTCTCTTAAATCCCCTCACCGGCGCCGGGCTCGGGCCCATGTGGTTTGTCTTTTTCCTGCTCGTGGCAACCTTCGCATATCTCCTCTGGACCAGGTTTTACTTGCCTAATCATCCCAGCGACGTAAAACCGCATCCATTCCCGGGTTTTGCCTCCATCTTTGCCCTCGGGCTCCTCCTCGGCATTGTCACGGCAGTTGTCCGTATCTTCATGCCAATCGGATCAATGTGGCTATTTGGTTTCCAGCTCCCGTTCTTCCCGCAGTATATCGCAGGCTTCATTATCGGTATTTACGCGGCACAAAACAACTGGTTTGATGATATCCCCTCCCGTGTCGGTAAGACCTGTGCAGTCGCGGCCCTAATTCTCGTCGCGGTCCAGCCAGTCTTCATTTTCCTGATCACGAATTCGTCAGTAGGACTTACCCCATTCATAGGTGGGCTCCACTGGCAGGCCGTATTCTATGCCTTCTGGGAGCAGATGGCCGGGGTGATGATCATCACCGGACTGCTCTGGATCTTCTCCCAGTGGTTCAATACACAAGGGTCCGTTGCCCGCGCAATGGCTGGAGATTCATATACCGTCTACATCATCCATCCGGTCATCCTCATCCTCCTTGCAATAATACTGGCAGGCTTTGCCCTTCCCTCGCTTGCCAAATTTGCCGTGGTGCTCCCGCTAGCCATCTGCCTTTCGTTTTTGCTCGCGCACCTAATCCGTTCTATACCCGGAGTAAAAAGGGTGCTTTGAGTAGTATGGCATCCTTCTGCCCGGAATAATTTTGCCATGTGATAAGAGGGGTGTCATACCGGGGTCTGTTGTCCCGTATGAGACACCAGTCAATTATGTCCTGGCAATTATGGCTCATTATAAGAGTGTCCAATTTTATTTCTGTACGTATTTGATGAGATTTTTTTTAAAGAGCCATAAAAACGTAATATTATTCATTCAAAGGTCCACATAACTTAAACAGTTCATGGTCCGATTGCATTATATTGACAATCTGCGGTGGATGTGCATCCTCCTGCTCTTTCCTGTACACGCCGCAACCATATTTTGCGCTGGATGGTATGGCTATTATGTTTCTTCTGATTACTCGTCCACTGCTGCACATTGTTTCTATGTTTCTGTTGAGACCTGGATCATGCCGTTGCTCTTCTGTATTGCTGGTATGAGTACGAAATTTGCGTTACAGAATCGTACGTCCCTTGTGTACCTGAAAGAACGTGTAACAAAACTCCTTGTTCCGTTCCTTGCAGGAATGATTCTCATTTGCCCCATTATTGCATATTACGCTCTGAAATTCCACACGGGCTACACTGGTAGCTTTGCCGGTGCTTTTGTGCATTTCTTCAGCTCAATTCAGAACATTAATGCCCGGAACGGAATTTTTGGAGATTTTAGCGTTGAGCACCTCTGGTTTATCCTATTTTTGTTTATCATCTCTGTAGTGGCACTCGGTGTGATCCTGCTTGGACAGAGACAGACAAGACTTCACCTACATCTAAAAAACGTAAGTCTTCTGATTCTAATCCTTTTGTTTATCCCAGTCTGGCTCCTTAACTTTGTCGGTATCGAAGTAGCAGAATATTCTTTTATCTCTTATTTCGCCATGTTCCTCATCGGGTACTACTTGTTCGCGATGGATTCAGTCCAGGTTCAGCTGGAAAAATACTGGGCTTTACTATTAGCTGCATGGATTATCCTGACAATCGGAGGGATATGGATTGGGGGGATAATACTTGGGCATTCCGAAATATTGTGGGGGAATTCTTCTATCTTTGTCTTAACCGGATGGACTGGCGTTCTTGCTCTCATGGGAGTAGGCAGGCACCTGTTTAACTTTACTAACAACTTCGCAGCCTATATGGGTGCGGCATCGTATCCCGTGTATATCATTCACCAGGCAATACTAGTGGCAATTGCCTACTATGCGGTGATGCTCGCAATCCCTCCGGCACTTCAGTTCACGGCCATTGTTATCTTAAGTCTCTTATTGACATTTGCCTGCTATGAGATCATCAGGAGAATTCCGGTGGTACGGGCGTTATTTGGGATTACCAATCCAAAAAAGAAAACTTCATGAGTAGTTCAATAATTTTTTAAACCACTTAGATTCCCTTTTGCATAAAAAAAGAAATTACGATTTCTTGGGAGGAATTAGCAGCAGGTCATCATCCTCTACTACTGCACGCTTCTCCATTGACCATCCAATGTAAGAAATCACTATGGCTGTGAGTACTACTATCACTAACAGAATGGTAGTAGTGGTGTTATTTGGCATGATAAAGGAGAGTATAAAGAAAACCGGGATGAGCCCGATTGCAATCATTTTCAGTTGTACCTGTGTAACAAGCATTGTTGATCACCTTCTGCCTCTCTTACCTTATGAGACTAGTAGTTGTTTTGCCGCAGATCCTCATATGAGTTTCGGGAGTGCAGGGAAAAGTATCACAACAATCATCAATTGTCGACCAGCCTGGTTTTTTGTAAAAACCGGCATAAAAATTAAAGAAACGTTACGGTTTTTAAGTAAATGACCTGCAGTCTTTTTCTGCATCGGATCTATTTCACTCACCATTCTCCTCCTCCTGGTCTGATGACCAGCTGGATGTTGGGGGTGGCGGATTTCATGTCAATTTATGCGGAAGTATAAGGGTACCCAATGTTAGAGATCTTCAGACGGGTCTTAGGCATAGGCAATCTGCCAGTACCATATCTATAACCGATAATAACTGCAATCAGCTGTATGAGTGACACGATGGAATTTATTTCAATGATACGGCCAAAACGCCAGGATTTTTTCTCTACCATGACACCCGAAGAAAAGGCAACAATGCTCCAGCACACGGATTATGTCAAGGACATGATTGCTCAGGGAAAAATTTTCCTGCACGGGATTGCTCCTGATGGCATAATCGATATTCTCATATATCGTGTGGATTCAGCAGTAGAAGCCCGGCGTCTTTTTTACAGTGACCCGGCTGTCATCGCAGGTATCGGGTATCCAGAGCTTTACCCGCTTACTATCGGGCATCTTGCAGCTAACTGATCTTTTCCTCCAAATTTTCTGACGGGAGCTCTGTATTCTTAACACAGAGTCCTTTTTATTACTTTAATATGAGACCCTGAATCAAGTGAGAAATTCAATGTCCCTTGAACGCAATTCGTAAAATTTAAGGTGCTCAATGTCTATCATTCAACAATGAAAAATATTTTCAAAATTGTAATAATTTTAATCCTTATATCATTAATCATATTTTTTAGTTATACACAGTTCTCTATTGGTTCAAAATCTGAAAAACCAATAAAACCAAATAAGTCGGTTCCTATTGAGGTATCCACCCCACAAGATATCTTCAGGCCGGGATATTACCAGCTGACAACTGATCTTATTCCTTCATCCATGAATCGGACAAAATCTGGTTCATGCAACTTTTTTGGAATTTTTGCTTCAGATGTGGTTTTCGATGGTATGGGGCATGTTATAGATGGAAGCAAAATCTCCCCTTCATGTACCTTTTTAGGAGGGTTTTACTTCATGGACTCGCCGGGTGATAAGTTTAAATTTCCTCGTATCACAGTCAGAAATATTACCGTGATGAATGTCGATAGCGGATTCCAAATTACGGGAGTACACGATTTTAGACTCGAAAATGTAACCATAATAAGCAATAAATTTGGTACTTTATTGAGATCCTCGTCAAACGTGTCATTTATCAATAATATATTTACCGATAATGCATGTACAATACAATGCTGGGACAATGAACAAATTACTTTCAATCATAACCGGATAACAAATTCCCGATGTGGAATATACGCAGAAGGGGAAATGCAGGCTGTGCCGGCAATTTCCATCCTCGGTCAGAAAATAAGCCTCATTTATTTTACAACGTCGGTGACGAAAAAAACATCCGGAACCGAATATGTTATCTCCAATAATTTTATCCAGAATATCAGTGGTAATGGGATCTTTGTTGGGAACGTTAATGACGTAAAAATTACTGATAATATCATCTCAAATAGTTCAGCAGGGATAGCCACTACTGGCAGCAGACTGGATTTACTTATCGCAAATAATACATTTTATGGAAATTCGAAAGATATTTACACGGGTTATGCCCCTAAAACGGTCCCTATGTCAGCCATTATCGGTACTATCCTCATTTTTCTTTTACCGATATTGACAAGGATATTCACGGGCTCCTCAAAGATTATACAAAAAATCATAGGAACAAGTTTAGCACAAAAAATTCTTACAAAGGTTCGATTGGTAGAGGATCATATTAATGCAGTTTTGAGAAACAGCAGTATTTCAATCCTTATCAGAAATCCTGTAACGATTACAATTGCCGGTGCACTTATCTTTGGTGTAGCTTATGCATATGCGACATCCGCTAAACTGACATTGGTGTCATTCAGCAATTTTCCTGTTATAGCGTCATTTAGTAGTGTTCTAGTTATAAGCGGAATAGTCACCGTTACTCCAAGGGCAATTCAGTATCTCGTAGCAAAAAAGAATTCACTCGTAACTGAGTACCAAATATGGTGGGGTGGAATCTTCGTTATTCTCTTAACCATGTTCCTACCTTTCGGCTCGATTTTCGGCCAGCCAATAAAAATGGAAATTTCAGACAAAGAACTCATGGAACAGAAGAAGATACTACTCTCAAAGATATCAGGACCCTTGACAACTATCTTGTTAAGTGTTGGGTTTTTTGCCCTAGATCTTTTAAAAGTGACCCCGTATGCAATGACTGGACTTCAGATGAGTCTGCTCGCCTCGGTCGTCATGTTGTTGCCAACGCCTCCGGTGGAAGGGGAGCATATTTGGAAATGGAATAAAATAACGTGGGGGGTACTCTTTTTCCCTGTCTTAATTGTATATTTTTACTTTATAATAATACCCGTTTAATATTTTAACAGACGAGATTGTTTTATCCAATCCATATTTAACCTGAAAACCTGTCACGACCATATGTGGTAGAATATTCCTAAGTCCGCCTTCCTGCAGACCCATGTCCTTCGCTCTTATGTGACCCTAGTGGATTGGGACATTTAGATTTGTGGGTATTTTCAAAGATATTTCATTCTACAAATTAAACTGTCCTCGACCATTAGTTTGAAGATGCTATTCCTTATTCAGCCTTCCATTTAAAATACAATAATTCGCGTAAACCTAAACCCAATATCAGTATATCAAACCGATTCCCGATAAGTTACTGAATCGGGGTTCCGTCTTACACCAGGAGAAATAAAAATGAAACATATCTTATTGCATTGATTAAACATGTAATATGGTAAAATTTATGCCAAACGGGGTGCCTGATGATAAAAAACCAATGGTATGCAGTACTTGAATCCGGAGAGATAAAGGCCGGAAAGATTACCGGTGTAACAAGGCTCGGTGAGAGGCTGGTGTTCTGGAAAAACAATAATAATGAGATCGTCTGCCTTAAGGACAAGTGTGCGCACCGTGGTGCTTCGCTAGCGATCGGAAAACATCACGGTGATACGATTGCCTGCCCTTTTCACGGCTTTCAGTATGACAAAACAGGGCACGTAACTCTGATACCGGCAAATGGCCGGGCCTCCGTGGTTCCCGGGCAGTTCAAGGTGGATACATATCCCTGCAGGGAATCCCAGGGTATGATATTCATATGGTGGGGCGACAAGCGTGACAACCTCCCGGAAATTCCTCGTTACCCTAACCTGGAGGAAAAATTTCACTACTGCACATCGGTACACCATTGGCCCGTCCATTATTCCAGGGCTATTGAGAACCAGCTTGATCTGGTCCATGTTCCCTTTGTCCACGCGGATACTATAGGCAAGGGAAATAAAACCCTTGTGAACGGCCCGGTTGCACTTTCCAAAGACAATCAGATAGAGTTCTGGGTATACAATGAAAAAGACATAGGGCAGACCCCGAAAAAGGCAGAAGAGTTGCCCCCGCCGGATGAGGAAAAACAGCACCTGCATTTCATATTTCCCAACATCTGGCAGAATTATATCAGTAAACCGTTCAGAATTCTGGTGGCGTTTGTGCCGGTGGATGAATCGAACACAGTCATTTACATGCGCATTTACCAGAGATTCGTAAACGTACCCGTGCTACAGGAAATCACGGACTGGCTGATGATGAGATTATCCAAAAAAGTACTCAACCAGGATAGAAGGGTCGTGATAACACAGCTGCCGATAAAGACGGAACTGGAGATGGGAGAAAAACTGATTGGGGGCGACCTTCCGATAATTAAATACAGGATGATACGTGAGGAACTGAAAACACAAAATCGGTGATGTTATTCGGCTAGGTCAATGTTAAACAATAGATTTTCTTTGTTTAACAAGAAAACCTACCTTTAATAGCAAATAAAATAGTGTATCTCCAATGAAGGAACTTTTAAAAAACCTTGTTTTGAGGGTCCTTCTTGTTATTTTAATATCATTTTTAGTATCGGCAGTATATGCTGTAAATTCAACTGCTGCAAAAATCACTATAGCATATTCAGCAGAACATACAATTGCGGCAAAAATCACTGTAGCATATTCAACAGAACATACAATTGCGGCAGAATTTACACATAATAACGATATTTTATATTACAAAGCCAGCCTCTTAAACGTTTATACCGATCCTTGGAGACGTCACATCGATCAAAACGTAGAATCGATCGCAATCTCATCAGATGGTAGTCGTGTCGCCGTTGGATGTGACGAGGGACTAATATATCTTTTTGATTATAAAGGAAATGTCACATGGAATCGTCAATTTGGAAATATCACCATTCAATCAATTTCATTCTCAAAAGATGGGAATTATATCGATGCTTCTAACGCATTAAATCAGACATTTTATATCAACCTAGATGGAGATCTGGTAGATCTGCCCACCACACCCGCTGTTACAGTAATTCCTTCAGCAACGATATCACCGTCGCCGATGATACCGACCCAGACTGATTTTTTATCAACGATAACCGGTTCAATCCGGTTCTTACAGGAGTTTTTTTCTTGGCCGCAGTAAACTCTTCATAGGTGAGTACGCCAGACTTGTGCTATTCTGCCAGTTTTTGTAACGGGCAGTAATATCAGACACCGAAGTGAAAAAAGGGGATTAACCGGGTGTAATAGAGATGGGGGTAAGTTTAGACATCCCAAACCCACTTCTCCGTTATAGACCCTCTTTCAGCGAAAAGGTCCGGGTACAAATTCCAGCACCCGGAAAACAGGTATTACGTGCCGGAAGTGCCGAACGGTGAGAAACGATAAGTTGGAGATCCTTATAGATGAGTGACAATTTGATAGAGGAAGATATTTCGTCGCTGTCCACAACTAAAACATATGGTTGAGCTGGATCCCTTTTTCTTCAAAATAAATTCCTGGTCCTTCACAAAACACCGGGTCTGGAACCGGTGCCAGCGGCAGTACTATCTTGAATACATCGCCCCCTATGTTAAATCCGCCCCGGTCGTTGATCCTGAAAAAGTCCGGTGGCTCAAGAACTTCACTTCCAAATTCGTTGTGCAGGGCCAGCTCATTCACGATATCATCGATAAGCAGATCCAACTCCATTGTGAGAACAAGCCGATGGACCTTGCCGAAGCAATAGATGCGTTTTCAAAAAAAGTATCTCTGTTCAAAAATATTGGCGGTGAGACATTCACTGAATACCATAACGGCGAGAAGATCCCGGGTTCATTCTATACGTTCATTGATGAGAATGGCAAGACAAGCCTACATACTTTTTTCGGAAAATGGCCGGGCTACCAGATCCGGGAATGCCTGCGACACGAGGAGTTCGATCATTTCAGCATTGGGGATGTCGGGGTAACTGTCAAGGTAGATTTTGTCGGTAGAATGCCGGACGGCACGCTCGTTCTTACCGATTGGAAGACAGGAAGAGATGATGACGAGTACGAGACGGAACTCCAGATGGCAGCGTATGTGCTCTGGGCAAAGGAGTACTACACGATGAGTGCCGATGATATCAGCACCGAACTCGTGTTCTTAAAGACCGGAGCAACGAAGCCCTATGCCTTCTTTGAAGAGCAGTTACGCGAGGTACAGGATATGATCCCCCGGGAATTTGCGATGATGAATGCATCGTATAAATATGATGATTTCCCGGCCCGGCCTTCGCAGCGGGAGTGTCTGAGTTGTAAGTTTGCGGTGGTTTGTTCTGAAAGAAAAATTTAAAAAATATGTTTTTTTTTAGGATTTTAATAAATTCAAACCTGAAGACGTTTAGATTTTCACGCGAACCGGATCTTTAATCTTTGAAAAATCCCGGGCTCTCCAGGATGTATCAGTTTCAATGATCAGCGGGATGATAATAAGAGGTATCTAAGAAGAGGTCCATGAATCATCTCGAAGAGCGCTGATGCGTTCTGAGGTAAGTTTCATCTTTAACTGTATGGGCTCGAAGTTTAGCTTCCTCTCAATGGTAACCCGGATTCGTTCACCCTCGCGAAGCTGGATCTTGCTAATAGGTTTGAGAACATTATCCTCATAGATGCATTCAATTGCCTTGCCCATCAGTTCACCTCATTTGTGTACTGGGATATAGTTCAGGGATTATTATAGGGTTTGTGTACAGTCGGGTACTGGCCGGTCCTGGCGGAACAGGCAATTACCGGGTTCCAAAATCAGAAAGAGTTGTGTATACCTGCTTTTGCAGGATAATACAAAGAACGGTAGACTGACCCGGTCTTTAGTATGAAATCCCTATTTGATAATTCCTCTCCTGCGTAATTCAAAATAACATTTTGCACACGCCTCCACATCAGCGCCAGCATTGTGGCTGCCGGTAAATTCTTCCTGGAACAATTGCAGGTGCAACTCGGTTAAGGTCGGCCATTTGTATCCATAACCAGAGGTTTTGGGAATTTTGCACCAAGAGACAATTTCCCGGGGTTTCATGGTGCAAACGGTTTGTTTCTGCATGAGGTTTGTTTCCAGTTTGCATCGCAGGAATTCTGTTCTTATGATCGGTAGATCGAAATCGGCATTATGCGCAATGACAGTCTTTGCCCTCTCTACATCGGCATTGAATTGCGGGAGCACTTTGTGCAATGAGACTCCCACAGTTTTCGCCCGCTCGGTTGTGATTCCGTGAATTCTTGCCGAGTCCATTGGAATAGTGAAGTCCGTAGGATAGATAATGAAACTATTCTGGCTTTCCCGGTTCCCATCGCAGTCGTAGAGCGACCAGGCCAGCTGGACAACTCTCGGCCATTTTTCGATATCGTTTGTTGCGTAATATTTTGGGAGGCCCGTGGTTTCAGTGTCGATGAAAAGAAGCATCCCTTTCATTCTGGTATATTGGTATTTGATTTTGTCGAATGATTTTTAGGACTTTTTTCTTGTTCCGGTTTTTTCAGCCATCATAAGATGTTGATACGTGAAACATAGAACGGTACGATTTTCCTGATTAACGAGAGGACCGGAAGTAACGATGAAAAGTACTTGACGGAACTCCCGCTCGCACCGCTGGCCCGCCGCAACCCGCACTAATCCGACTGAGCTCAAATAAACCGAACCTATAAGCAGCCACCGAATAATTTCCTCAAGATAATTGAGGTCATTTAATAGAACAATAGCATTATCAGGACTCGGGAATTCTTACTCTCTGCTCTTCTCCTCACCCTCGCACAAATCCCCGTAATCGCAGTTCTTACATCCCATGAATGAAGGTTTCGCGACAAACTCCTCCGAACAAACTGCAGAGATCATGCCAGCCACCCGCTCTTTGAACGCCGCAATACTCTCTGCGTCTGGGATGTAGTCCACTATCTTATTGTCCTTTATGAAATAGAGCGAGGCCCGTACCGGCAGCTTACCGTAGATCTGCTCCACGGCGATGCAGTACAGGTTCATCTGCATGTCGTCACTGATGGTGTTTTTCGTGATACCGGTAGATGAACCGGTCTTGAAATCGATCACGACAAGGCCGCCGTCGGGCTGCTGCTCGATGCGGTCGATGAAGCCCTTGACCGTACGGCCGGCAAGCTTGTACTTGAAGCGCTGTTCAGCAGAAATGATCTTGTTTACGTTCTTTGCCTGCCAGAAAAGGAACGTGTCGAGCAGGGCCTCGGCCTTTACCCGGTCCTCAAACTCCTGAGTCTTGGACGGGTACGCGGAGGCGTCCCAGCGGGTGTTTAAGAGATCGAGCGCCCGGTCCTTTGCAAACGGGATCCCGTTCACAAAGTCCTTTGACAACTGTTCAACCACCCCATGAACTGCACTGCCAAGTGAGAAATACGTCCGTGGCCGGGAAGGTACTAAAAGCACGTACTGGAACTTGTACCGCAACGGGCAGTCTGCGTAGGTGTTCAAGCCCGATGCCGAGAAGGTGTGCGCCTCGTTGATCAGCGGGGGATGCCTGCCCTCGACCAGGTCCACAAGGGGGAAGTCGGGCTCGGTGTACGCAAAGAACGACGCGGGATCGAACGGGCCTTTTCCTATCAGCCGGAGTTGCTCGAGCTCTACAAGGCGCTGGAGTGCGGTGTGGAACTGCTCCTGGTCGATCGCTGCTTTGGCCTGTTCCCGGGTTGTCCGCATCAGTCTCTCAAGAGGTGACTCGGCAGCCTCGACAGCGATCGTGACCGGAGCCAAGACGTGGACTACCTGTATCAAAGCGTTGGACGTGTACCGTAACTCTTCAAGGAACTGCGAGGGTTTAGTCTGCCGCTTGTTCTCCCCGTACCATTGCGCTAACGTAAAGTACAGCCTCACCTCAGCTCGCGTCATTGCAACATAGCAGAGCCGGCGTTCTTCCTGCTCGAAGAGCTTCTTCTCGTCGTCGCCGGTCTTTAGGCCTTTTGAGAGGTCATTGGGGACATAAAACGGCTTACTATGGTACCGCAACGGAAAACGCCCGGTCGCCATGTCAGTAACAAAGACCACCGGGAACTCCTTGCCCTTGCTCTTGTGCGCTGTTAAGACCCGGACCGCGTCCGCGTCTTCCTTCTCGCCGACTTCGACTGAAAACCCGGAGAGGAGCTTACAGTAGTCGAGGAACTCCTGAATAGTCGACACCGGCGCAATCATCTCGTAATCTTCAGTGATAGTGAGGAACGTACGTAATAACAACGGCTCCTGCTGCTCCTCGTCCGCGAGCGCGTATAGGTACAGGTTCGTCTCCTTCATCACAAGTTTGTATACCAGCTCGCGGAGGGTGACCCGGTCCTTCTCCAACAGCACCTTCTCCACCAGTTCCGTGATCTCAAGGACCACTGCCGCATAGTCCGGTACTACTTCTGCTGCCTTGAGCATCGACTCGTACACGCCATCCGTCCCGGGTGTTGTCCGGGCCACATCCCGGGCAGCCGTATTGATCTTCTGGATCACGAGCTCGGGAACCCCGCTCATCTTCATGATCCGGACTAGGGGGACACCGGCAAGCAGGGGATTAGCAAGCACCGTGAGATAGGCAAGTAAATCACGGATGATCCGGGCCTCAAAGAACTCTACCTCCCCGACAAACTCTACCGGGATGTTCCGGTGCTTGAGCGCCCGGTAATACTTCACGCCTTCCGACCTGCGCCGGCAGATGATCGCACAATCGCCCGGTGTATAGATACGATCCTTCCCAGGTATAGGTGTCCCCAGCAGCCGCCCGATCTCTGCAAGCACAAACTCAACCTCAGCCGGCTCGTTCTCGCACTCTGCAACCACCACCATTTCGCCGGGAGGGTTCTTCGTCATCAGTTCTTTCTCGCTACGGTTCGGCGCATGCTTCATCAGTTCGAGCGCAAGGGTGAGGATAATCTGCGAGTTCCGGTAGTTATCGGACAGCAAAATTTCGTTGCAGCTGGCATAGGTTGTACGGAAGTCGCGGAAGTTCGTTAAGTACGCGCCACGGAAACGATATATCGTCTGGTCGTCATCCCCGACAACACATACATTCTCACCAGCAAGCAGCCGGACCAGTTGCAGCTGGGCATAGTTCGTGTCCTGGAACTCATCTACGAGGATATGCGTATAATGCTGCCTGTAGCGTTGTGCAATCTGCGGTTTTGCCAGCAACAGGACAACAGCCTCGTGGATCATATCGTCATAGTCGAGTAGGTTTGCCGTACGCTTGTACTGTTCGTACGCAGTATACACTTTCAAGAGGTCAGAGAGTTTGTCAAGATATTCCCGCTCAGCCAGCGGGATCTCCGTATTCTTCTTACGTGCAAGATATTCCGAGAGTTCCAGCGGTGCAATCAACTCATCACGGAACGAACTGATTCCATCGATGATTGACTCGATCACGCCCGGGGCATTATTCCCGATCTCGATATACTCAAACCCGAAAGTGTCAATGTTCTTAAGCCCCCAAACCAGCTGGTTCGCCCGCGAGATGATCCCGCCATGGAACGAGATCCCCGAGTCAAGCACATTGTCCTGGAGGAGTTCGTAACAGAATGCATGGAAAGTGCCGACATACAGGTGCGATGTATCAACCCGGCCCTCGAGACGTTCCAGCATCTCGCTTGCCGCCTTCTCAGAGAACGTGAGTGCGAGGATATGATCCGGAAGAACTCCCTGCGAAACAAGGTGCAGGATCTTCTCTGTTATCACCCGTGTTTTACCTGACCCCGGCCCGGCGAGCACGAGCTGGATGCCGCACTCAACAACCGCGGTCTCCTGGGAGGGGTTCAGGGTCATGGAAAACAGGTCCAAAAAAATTACTCTAAATATTTCGTCAGCGTGATCGTCTCGATCTTCTCTTTCGTCACGGCCGTCACATCAATTTCCCGGGCTTCTGCTTCCTTTCCTATCACCTTCACTTCATGTTCAAGGTCACGGATCGGGATCTTCTTCTTCCGCTTCTCCTGCGGCGGGTTCATTTTCTCTGCGATCTCGATCTCCAAGACCTTCTGCTTGATCTCATCGGGCAGGTGGTCGCAGGACTGGAGGAGCTCGATAAACTCCCCTGAGAAATAATTATCAATCTGGATCCGCCGCTTTGTTGCATGGGCAAATTTCCCGATTACCCGGCAGATACTCTCGCGGTCCTCGGGGCTCAGCTTCTCGGCAAATTCATACTCCTCGATCTTCCGGAGGGCGAGTATGATAGGTTCAAGGCAGTCATACGTAACCACATACACGTGCAGGTCAGCAAGGTCATAATGGAAATCAGTAAGGACTTCGACTGTGTTTGCCGGGACGACCAAGAAGATCTCTTTTCTCACGTCCGCCCCTTTCAGGTACTTCTTTGCCGCCTCTGCCTGTGTCCTGATATACAGGGGGAAGTTTGAGAGCTCATCAGAGTTCTTAGGGCTCTTTGCATCGAAGATGACGAACTGGTCAAGGATCATCACCGCGTTATCAGGCTTGCCGGTATAGGGGAACTTCTCCTTGTCACAGTACTCGAGCGTGTGCCGCTGACAGATACTGCGTAGCGATTTCTCGACGGCTTCCTCATGCTCTTTCCAGGTCTGTTCCATCCGGGCAAATTCGGAACGAATCTCTGATTCCCGTTCAGCCTGCACCCGGAGTCGGTCCTCCTCAAGCTGCTTTTTAAGAGACATCAGCTCGGTTACCCGCGCATCGTGTTGGCGAGTACGCTCTTCTTCCCTCTGCCGGAGTTCTGCAAGGGTTTTCTGTGCATCGATAAACTGGGAGTTCAACTGGTCGAACTTTGCTTGCGATGCTGACAGGTCCTCTTTTAACTGGGTGATGGCCTGTTGGTTTTTCTTATCAGCGGCAACCAATCCACCGGCAATATTCTCCCGTTCATTAATCTTCACCTGCAGATCCTCGTTCTTTGCTGCAAGTGTAACCATATCGCTCTTCAACCGGAGAATGTGATCCTCGCTGTTAGCCTGTGCTTCTTCAATAGTTGCCCGCACCCGTTCTTTTTCAATAATCTTTTCATTTAAGGACTGGGAGCGGAGTTGTTCTGATGAAAGATCCTGCTGGAGACGGGTTGAATGCTGCTGCTGGTACTCCAGGCTCTGGGAAAGATCCCGGGTCTTTGAGATAAGTCCGGTGACTTCTACATCCTTTTCCTGCACAACATTCTGGAGATGCTGGTATTCCCCGAATGCATCGTATCCCTGCGATACGATCCCCTGCCACGAGAAGAGGCGTTCGAAAAAGCCGACATTTTTTATTCGTTCAAAAAACCTGCGCAGATGTTCGAAAGGGGGAGCGTCCATGGGTTTCACCTGTTTATTATCTGGAACGATTGAGGAGTTCTTGGAGTACACTCCTTATTAACATACTGGGCGAGTGGTGAAAATGAGGCTTTCCTAATAATACCCTGTTTCTCGCGATTTTTTTCGTCATCAATGAAAACATCCATGAATAACAATCCTTTGGATCCACAAAAAAAACAGAACGTAGGATTTTTATGGTAAACCACAAAGAGAGAAATAATCATATTTTATAAAAGGTGACTGGCATGAATTTCGGAAACATTGTTGGAGAGTCCTTTGGCTATGCCAAGGAAGGTCTTATTGGAAAATGGATGAAATGGATTCTGCTTCTGGTAGCAACGATCATTCTCGCGCTCCCCCTCATGGGATATTCCTTAAAGATCCTCCGCGGGGAAAAACCCTCTCCCGAAGTTGCGGGGTGGGGAACCCTGTTTATTGACGGCATAAAGTATGCTATTATCTGTATCATCTACGCAATTCCGGTTATCATCATCCTTGCTCTTGCCATGGCTCCCATGCTCACGGCTGCCATGAGCGGGAACACCAATGCGGTTATGGCAAGCATGGGTGCATTCCTAATAGGTCTTGTAATCCTCTTTATCGTTGCAATTATCATCTCCTTATTTGAATTCATCGGAGTGGTACGGTTTGCCCGGACCGGCAGCATGGGAGAAGCCTTCAACTTCTCAGCGATCCTTGCCACCATCGGTAAGATCGGTTGGGTTTCCTACATCCTCGCACTGATCATAATGATGATCATTATCGTTGTGATTGAAGTAATCTGCAACCTTATCCCTGTTGTCGGTACTCTTATCCTGTTTATCCTCATACCATTCATTGTATTATTCCAGGCTCGCTATATCTGCATGATTTACGACAGTGTGGGAACTACATAATATTTTTTTTCTTCCGTATGGGCAGATAGTGCACGGTGCATTTTCTCTACGAGCTCAACATGGATAAGAAAAAAAGACATCCGGGAAGGGTTCCCGGTCAGGTTCTCCGTAAAAGATAAAAGCGCAATTCTTTTTACCCTTCTTCTCGTATAGCCACAAATGGAAAAATTCTTCTCGCTCCTCCTCTGTATCGCACTTCTCATCACAGGAGTTTGCATTGCCGGTTGTTCAACAACTGCTCCCGCAAGCACACCGGGAGCAATGATAACGATCGCAGGTGCTCCGGAACCATCATCTGTTATGATCCTTCACGGCCCGCGCCTTGGACTCATCAACGCGAGCTCGGCAATTGTATACTGGGAGACCGGTAGTCCGGTCTCCGGTGAAATCCAGTGGGGAACCGCACCGGATAATTATCCATCGGTTCTTCGCAATGCTTCTGCTACCACCCGGCACAGTTTTTTAATCACCGGCCTCTCTCCGCAGACAACCTACCACTACCAGATTATCTCCGGTAGCACTCCCTCTTCAGATTCAATCCTGACAACAGCCGCCTTGCCGGGTACCGGGTTCCAGTTCATCACCCTCGCCGATAACCGTGGCCCGAACGTAACAACTGACCGCAAAAA
>Ga0194039_1000894_pt1 | contig 16802 bp, 18 predicted proteins | sample JunL228m_MetaG_FD_148679 | JGI IMG/M metagenome (GOLD analysis project Ga0194039, IMG submission 148679) | Anoxic zone freshwater microbial communities from boreal shield lake in IISD Experimental Lakes Area, Ontario, Canada - Jun2016-L227-8m | ecosystem: Environmental > Aquatic > Freshwater >... | reverse complement strand
TCGTTGAGCGGAGCGAGGCCGCCGGTCAGCTGCGAGACATGCTGACCGCCTTCAGTTCCGGCGACCTGGCCACCGCGCGCAAGATCAGCGTCGGCCTCGCTCCGCTCAACGATGCGCAGAACAGGCTCGGCGGGGTGACCATGTCCAAAGCCGGGCTGGCACTGCAGGGCTTCGACGCCGGCGACCCACGTTTGCCGCAGATGCCCGCCACCGCTGAGCAGGTCGACGAACTGGCCGCCGACATGCGAGCGGCCGGCGTGCTGCGGACATGATCGCCGACCTGAAACCACCGCCACCGCTGGCGCCCGGCGCGCTGCGCGTCACGGCACTGGGCGGAGTCGGCGAGATCGGCCGCAACATGACGGTGTTCGAACACCTCGGCCGGCTGTTGATCGTGGACTGCGGCGTGCTGTTCCCCAATCACGACGAGCCGGGCGTCGACCTGATCCTTCCCGACCTGCGCCTCATCGAGGACCGCCTCGATGACGTCGAGGCGCTCGTTCTGACCCACGCACACGAGGATCACATCGGAGCCATTCCGTTCCTGCTCAAGCTGCGCCCCGACATCCCGGTCGTCGGTTCGCGGTTCACCCTCGCGCTGGTGGCCGCGAAGTGTCGTGAGCACCGCATCACCCCCGAGGTGGTGGTCGTGGCCGAGGGCCAGCGCAGCACCCACGGGGTCTTCGAGTGCGAGTACTTCGCGGTCAACCACTCCATCCCCGATGCGCTGGCCATCGCGATCCGCACGGGTGCGGGCATCGTGCTGCACACCGGGGACATCAAGCTCGATCAACTGCCGCTCGACGGGCGGCCCACCGACCTGCCCGGGATGTCGCGGCTCGGCGATGCCGGGGTCGATCTGTTCCTCTGCGATTCCACCAATGCCGAGATCCCCGGCGTCGGCCCCTCGGAGAGTGAGATCGGCCCGACACTGCACCGGCTGATCCGCAACGCCGAGGGCAAGCGGGTGCTGGTGGCCTGCTTCGCCTCCAACGTCGACCGTGTGCAGCAGATCGTCGATGCCGCGGTGGCGTTGGGCCGGCGGGTGTCGTTTGTCGGCCGGTCGATGGTGCGCAACATGGGCATCGCCCGGGAACTCGGATTCCTCACCGTCGACGACCACAACGTCATCGACATCTCCGCCGCCGAGACCATGCCCGCCGACCGGCTGGTGCTCATCACGACCGGCACCCAGGGTGAGCCGCTCTCAGCGTTGTCACGGATGTCGCGCGGCGAGCATCGCAGCATCTCGATCACCGCCGACGATCTGATCATCCTGTCGTCGTCGCTCATCCCGGGCAATGAGGAGGCCGTCTACGGCGTGATCGACGCGCTGTCGAAGGTCGGCGCGCATGTGGTGACCAATCAGCAGGCGCGCGTGCACGTCTCGGGTCACGCCTATGCCGGCGAGCTGCTGTTCCTCTACAACGCGGTGCGGCCCCGCAATGTGATGCCGGTGCACGGGCACTGGCGCCATCTGCGGGCCAACGCCGAACTCGCCGCCCGAACCGGGGTGCCTGATGAGGCGATCATGTTCGCCGAGAACGGCGTCAGCGTGGACCTCGTCGGCGGCAAGGCCGCGGTGGTCGGCGCGGTTCCGGTGGGCAAGATGTTCGTCGACGGCCTGGTCTCCGGCGACGTGGGTGATGCGACGCTGGGGGAGCGACTGATCCTGAGCTCAGGGTTCATCGCCATCACCGTGGTGGTGCACCGCGGCACCGGCCGGGCCGCCGCGGCGCCGCACCTGTCGTCGCGCGGTTTCTCCGAGGACCCGAAGGCGCTTGAGCCGGCGGTCCGCAAGGTGGCCGCGGAACTGGAGTCCCTGGCCGCCGAGAACGTCACCGACCCGGTGCGGATCGCCCAGGCGGTGCGTCGCTCGGTCGGCAAGTGGGTCGGCGAGGCCTACCGGCGCCAGCCGATGATCGTCCCGACGGTCATCGAGATCTAGCCGCTCAGCGCTTGTTGACGAAGCCGGCGTCGACCGGCAGAGCGACGCCGGTGACATAGCGGGCGGCATCGGAGACCAGCCACAGCACAGCGTTGGCGATGTCCTCGGCCTCCAGTGCCTGCACCGGCAGGGCGTTGCTCATGTCCGGCCCGCCGTATTCGGCCTGCGCCATGCCGTCGAGCCAGGAGCGGGTGAACTCGTTGTCGATCATCGGGGTGTTCACTCCGGCCGGATGCACGGAGTTCACCCTGATGTTCCATGCCGCGAGGAAGTTCGCGTACGCGCGCATCAGCCCGACGACCCCGTGTTTGGCGACGGTGTACCCCAGCGAACCGGCGATGGGCGCACCCACGCCCACCAACCCGACCACCGAACTGGTCAGCACCACCGAACCGCCGTCACCCTGTTTGATCAGCGGCCGCATCGCGACGTCGACCGTGTGATAGACGCCGGTGAGGTTGACATCGAGTACGTCCTGCCAGGCGTCCTCGCCCATCATCGGTGCGATACCGGCATTGGCGATCACGATGTCGAGGCGACCGAGTTCGGAGACCCCCTCGGAAAGAGCCGATTTCAGTGCGGATCGGTCGCGGACATCGGCGTGGGTCGCGACGATGCGTGCGCCGGTGTCCTCGACGAGCTTCACCGTCGCAGCGAGATCCTCGGGCGTGGCCATCGGATACGGAACGCTGGCGATCTGATCACACAGATCCACCGCGATGATGTCGGCGCCGTGGGACGCCAGTGTCACGGCGTGCGCGCGCCCCTGTCCGCGGGCGGCACCGGTGATGAAGGCGACTTTCCCGGCGAGTGTGCCCTGTGTTCGTGTGCCAGGGGTTCGTGTACTCACCCGTCAGGCGCGCAGTTGGCCCTTGGCCGGATCGCCGGCCGGCACGGGCTCGAGCATCTTGATGTCCGGATTGCCGGCGAGGTGGTCGCCGATCGCGGCGAACAGCGTCCCGAACGCCGGGGCCTTGCTGTGTGCCTGCAGCGCATCCGGGTCGGCCCACTGCTCGATGAACACGAAGGTGTCGCCGGTCTGATGCAGCGAGTACAGCTCACAGCCCGGCTCGTCGTGAACCTGTGCGATCGCCGTCTCGCACGCGGCGCGAACGGTGTCCACTGACTCGGGCTTGGCGGTGAACGATGCGACGACGACCACGGGCATGTCGGACTCCTGATTTCTGCGGTTGGGTGTGCGACTTCACCGTAGATTGCCTCGTCATGGAGCAGGGTGCGAAAGACCGCAAGTCGCTGTACATGACGGTGCTGATGACACCGGACATGGCCAACTTCTCCGGCAAGGTCCACGGTGGGACCCTGCTCAAACTGCTCGACCAGGTCGCCTACTCGTGTGCCAGCCGGTATGCGGGCACCTACGTCGTCACGCTGTCGGTGGACCGGGTGCTCTTCCGCGACGCCATCGCGGTCGGTGAACTGGTGTCCTTCGAGGCGAAGGTGAACTACACCGGCCGGACATCGCTGGAGGTGGGCATCGACGTGTTCACCGAGAACATCCGCGACGGCGGCCGCCGGCACACCAACAGCTCCTATTTCACGTTGGTGGCCGTCGACGATTCCGGGCAGCCGGTGGCGGTTCCGCCGCTGATCCCGGGGACACCGGATGAGCAGGAGCGACACCGCGCCGCCACGGCCCGGCGGGCTGCGCTGCGGGCGGCATTCGCGGATTAGATTTCGTTCTGGCAACGGCCCGCTCACAGCCCGTGTTACATATGGTGCCAGTGAGACTCGTGGGACTAATCTTCCCAGCATGGCGAATTCGACGGCCGCTCGCTCGCGCGCGCGAACGACCAGCTCACAGGGATCCTCACGACCGGCGGCCCGATCGGCCCCGAAGAAAGCCCCGAAGAGCTCGCCCGCCAAGAAGTCCGCCGCCGCGGCGGCGCCCCGGCGTACTCCCGCCGCCACGACCACACCCTCCACGCTGGTGCGCACCACCGAGGCGGGGGGCCGGGCCGCGCGGGCAGCGTGGCTGGCGGCCGCCCGCGGCGTGGGTTCGGCCGTCCGCTCGGTCGGCCCGGCACGCGATATCGACCCCGACAACCGCCGTGACGGCGTCGCGCTCGGTCTGGCGGTGCTGGCCGCTGTCATCGCCGCGGCCTCGTGGTTTCACGCCGTGCCGCCGCTGGGCGCATGGATCGACGAGGGGCTGCGCGGTGTCGTCGGCTCCGCGGTCACCGTTGTGCCGTTGCTTTTGGCGGGCGTGGCGGTCGGTCTCATGCGCACCGAACCCGACTCGCAGACCCGCCCGCGTCTGGTGCTGGGCGCGACGATGGTCGCACTCCCGGTGCTCGGGCTGTGTCACCTGTGGGGCGGATCGCCGGCGGTCCCCGCTGCACGCCGGCACGCCGGCGGCTTCGTCGGCTTCGCGATGAGCGGTCCGCTCTCGGACGGACTCACCGTCTGGCTGGCCACCCCACTGCTGATCGTCGCGGCACTCTTCGGCGTGCTGCTGCTGACCGGCACGACGGTCCGGGAGATCCCCGACGCGGTGTATCAGCTGTTCGGCTCCCGCTACGGCCGCCGCTACGCGGAGTACTACGACGACGAGGACGCCGAGGGCGCGTTCGGCACGCACGCGGGTTTCACCGCCGGCGGCGCCGACGACGACTTCTCCGACGGGTATTACGACGACCCGCGTGCCTACACCGACGAACCGCAGGCCTGGCCGGCCGCCGCCGGTCCCGGCGGCAGCCCGTATGACAACTATCCGCTGGAGGAGGGCCGGGGGAAGGGTGCGGCGCCGAACGCCACCCGCCCGATCTCGCCGCGCCGCACGAAGACGGTGCCGGCCGGGAAGTCCGCCCCCAAACCCCAGCATGCCGACCGTGTTGTCGAAGGTCCCTACGTGCTGCCGTCGCTGGATCTACTGCTGCCCGGCGATCCGCCGAGACGCCGAACGCCCGCCAACGAGCAGATGGCGGATGCGATCACCTCGGTGCTGCAGCAGTTCAAGGTCGACGCGACCGTTACCGGCTGCACGCGCGGACCGACGGTCACCCGTTACGAGGTCGCGCTCGGACCGGGCGTGAAGGTGGAGAAGATCACCGCGCTGCAGCGCAACATCGCCTACGCGGTGGCCACCGAGAGCGTGCGACTGTTGGCCCCCATCCCCGGCAAGTCCGCGGTCGGTATCGAGGTGCCCAACACCGACCGCGAAATGGTAAGGCTCGCCGACGTTCTCACCGCCGCGTCCACCCGTCGTGATCACCATCCACTGGTGATCGGTCTCGGCAAGGACATCGAGGGCGACTTCATCTCGGCCAACCTCGCCAAGATGCCGCACCTGCTGGTGGCCGGCTCGACCGGTTCGGGTAAGTCCAGCTTCGTCAATGCCATGCTGATCTCCATCCTCGCGCGGTCGACGCCTGAGGAGGTGCGGATGATCCTGATCGACCCGAAGATGGTCGAACTGACGCCGTATGAGGGCATTCCGCACCTGATCACCCCGATCATCACCCAGCCCAAGAAGGCCGCCGCCGCGCTGGCCTGGCTGGTCGAGGAGATGGAGCAGCGTTACCAGGACATGCAGGCCTCCCGGGTCCGCCACATCGACGACTTCAATCAGAAGGTGCGCTCCGGCGCGATCACCACTCCGCTCGGCAGTCAGCGCGAGTACAAGCCCTACCCCTACATCGTGGCGATCGTCGACGAGCTGGCCGACCTGATGATGACCGCGCCGCGCGATGTCGAGGACGCGATCGTGCGCATCACGCAGAAGGCGCGCGCCGCGGGAATCCATCTCGTGCTCGCCACCCAGCGGCCGTCGGTCGATGTGGTGACCGGTCTGATCAAGACCAACGTGCCGTCGCGGCTGGCGTTCGCCACCTCGTCGCTGACCGACAGCCGGGTGATCCTCGATCAGCCGGGTGCCGAGAAGCTGATCGGTATGGGCGACGCCCTGTTCCTTCCGATGGGCACGAACAAGACGATCAGGTTGCAGGGCGCCTATATCTCCGACGATGAGATCCACGCGGTCGTGGCGGCCTGCAAGGACCAGGCCGAGCCCGACTACACCGAGGGCGTCACCGCGGCCAAGCCGACCGGTGAGCGGGCCGAGGTCGACCCCGACATCGGCGACGACATGGACGTCTTCCTGCAGGCCGTCGAACTCGTGGTGTCGAGCCAGTTCGGGTCCACCTCGATGCTGCAGCGCAAACTGCGCGTCGGCTTCGCCAAGGCCGGCCGGTTGATGGATCTCATGGAGACCCGGGGCATCGTCGGACCTTCCGAGGGGTCCAAGGCGCGCGACGTCTTGGTCAAGCCCGACGAACTCGCCGTGACGCTGACCGCGATCCGCGGCGGTGACTGCGGCGACGACGGCGTGCCCGAGGACTTCTGATGCCGGATTGTCACGCTCCTCAACGCGGCCGGGGCCGCTTGATCGTCGCGTGACTGATGCCGGATTGTCACGCTCCTCAACGCGGCCGGGGCCGCTTGATCGTCGCGTGACTAGAGCATCAGCAGCATCCGGGTGTTGCCGAGGATGTTGGGCTTGACGTAACTCAGATCGAGGAACTCGGCCACGCCCACGTCGTAGGACCGGCGCATCTCCTCGTAGACGTCGGCGTCCACCGGAGTGCCCTCGATCTCGGCGAAGCCGTGACGGGCGAAGAACTCCGTCTCGAAGGTCAGCACGAACACGCGCTCGAGGTCCAGGTCGCGAGCCACTCCGATCAGCCGCTCCACGATCGCGTGACCGATCCCGCGGCCCCTGACGTCGGGATGCACCGCGACCGTGCGCACCTCGCCGAGATCCGACCACAGCACGTGCAGCGCTCCGCAGCCCACAACCGCGCCGCCGGCCTCGGCCACCCAGAAGTCCTGCACGGACTCGTAGAGGGTGACCAGATTCTTCTCCAGCAGGATCCTGCCGGCGTAGGTGTCGACCAAGCGCTTGATCCCCGGCACGTCGGAGGTCCGGGCCCGCCGCACGACGACGGACGGGGGCGCGGTCACAGCGCAACCTTATCGCTGCGCGAGAGCGTGCCGGGTAACCGATATTGTGTTTGCCGTGACCGGCTCGCCGCAGACTCCGCCGGAGGCGCGGGCCGTCCCGGTGGTCAATGCGGCCAACATGCTGACCGGCCTCCGTCTGGTACTCGTGCCCGTCTTCCTGCTGTTCCTCTTCGATGGCGGCGGCCACGAGACCGTCAGCCGGGTCATCGCTTTCGCGGTGTTCGCCGTCGCCGTCATCACCGACCGGCTCGACGGTTCGCTGGCGCGCAGCTACGGGATGATCACCGACTTCGGCAAGCTGGCCGACCCGATCGCCGACAAGATGCTCATCGGCGCTGCGCTCATCGGGCTGTCCATGCTCGGCGACCTGCCGTGGTGGGTCACCGTGGTCATCCTGGTGCGCGAGATCGGCATCACGGTGCTGCGCTTCGCCGTGCTGAACCGCGGCGTCATCCCGGCCAGCCGGGGCGGCAAGCTCAAGACCCTGGTCCAGGCGGTCGCGATCGGCCTCTTCATTCTGCCGCTGCACAGTTGGCCGCCGGTATGGCAGACAACCGCCTGGTGGGTGATGGGAGCGGCGATCCTGTTGACCGTGCTCACCGGCATCGACTACGTCGTCTCGGCGGTGCGACAGTCCCGCCTGCCTGCCGATTCGTCCTGATCGCGGTGCTCGGGAACCAATCGCCGCACCCGGGCGTTGGGAGGGGTGCCGCGACGATTCGAGGAGGACGGCAATGGCAGTACTGCTTCGTGAAGTGATCGGCGACGTATTGCGCCAGGCCCGCACGTCGCAGGGACGCACGCTGCGTGAGGTTTCGCACTCCGCGCGGGTGAGCCTGGGCTATCTCTCCGAGGTCGAACGCGGCCGCAAGGAGGCATCCAGCGAGCTGCTGGGCGCGATCTGCACCGCACTCGAGGTGCCGCTGTCGCGGGTCCTGACCGACGCCGGAGCCGAACTGGCCTGCCAGGAGAACTCCGCGGTGGTCGGTGCGGTGATTCCGCATCCGGCTGCGATGGCGGTCGCCTGAATCGGCCGTCTTTGCCACAGGCGTGCGCCCGGCTGGACCGAACCGATAAATTAGGCGGCAGCTCCCCAGCGGTAGTTAACCCAGCGGTAGTTAACCCAGCGGCACTCAAACTCGAAGGCGGCAACTCAGATGGCCAATCCGTTCGTCAAGGCGTGGAAGTACCTCATGGCGCTGTTCGGCGCCAAGGTCGACGAGTACGCCGACCCCAAGGTCCAGATTCAGCAGGCGATCGAGGACGCGCAGCGTCAGCACCAGGCCCTGAGCCAGCAGGCCGCCGAGGTCATCGGCAATCAGCGCCAGCTGGAGATGAAACTCAACCGCCAGCTCGCCGAGATCGAGAAGCTGCAGGGCAGTGTCCGCCAGGCCCTGACCCTGGCCGACCAGGCCACCGCCGCCGGTGATGCGGCCAAGGCCAACGAGTACAACAACGCCGCCGAAGCGTTCGCCGCCCAACTGGTCACCGCTGAGCAGAGCGTCGAGGACCTCAAAGTCCTGCATGATCAGGCACTCGGTGCGGCAGAGCAGGCCAAGAAGGCCGTGGAGCAGAACGCCATGATGCTGCAGCAGAAGATCGCCGAGCGCACCAAGCTGCTCAGCCAGCTCGAGCAGGCCAAGATGCAGGAGAAGGTCAGCGAGTCGCTGCGCTCGATGAGCGAGATCGCCGCCCCCGGCACCACGCCCAATCTCGAGGAGGTCCGGGAGAAGATCGAGCGACGCTACGCCAACGCCATGGGGTCGGCCGAACTGGCGGCCAATTCCGTTCAGGGCCGGATGATCGAGGTGCAGCAGGCCGGAGTCCAGATGGCCGGCCACTCGCGGCTCGAGCAGATCCGGGCGTCCATGCGCGGTGAGGCGCTGCCGTCCGGTGGTGCCGCGGCGCCGGCGACCCCGGCCGCGCCCGCGACGACCCCCGAGCCCGAGCAGCCACTCGGCCAGTGACGCGATCGGTGCTGCAACGCGGTGTCGATGCCGTCAGCGAGTACGCCGATCGCGCCGCGGCGACGCTGAACGGACTCTCCGACCCGCGTGCCCGGCTGCTGCGCAAGCGGCGGTGGGCGCTGCGGTTGGGTGTGCTGTTCGCGGGGGCGACGGCATTCTGGACCGCGGTCACCGCTCTGCTCGCCGCCTGGAGCACACCGGTCTGGGTGCTGATCATCACCGGTGTGGTGGCCGCGGGTGCCGCAGCCCCGGCGACGCTGCTGGGGCTGCGTTACCGGTGGCTGCGCTCAGAGCCGCTGCCACCGGCGCGACAGGCCGCGGGCCGGCGACTGCCGCCGCCCGGTTCAGCCGCCCGGGGCGCGATGTCGGCCCTCGGTGCGGCCGAGCGCGGACTGCATTCGCTGCTCGGGGTGCTGGAGCGCGGCCGGATGCTGCCGTCGCAGGAGATCGGCGAACTCGCCGACGCGGCCAGCCGGTCCGCGGCGGCGATGGCTGCGACGGCCGATCAGGTGGTGGCGATGGAACGGGCGGCCCGCGACGCCCCGGACTCGCGGGGATCGCTGACCCCGACCATCGCCGCGCTGGCAACCCAGCTCAACGGCGGCGTGCACCAGTACAACGAGATGGTCAGCGCGGCAGCGCATCTGGTCTCGGCGGCGGACGCCGGCGCCGGGGCGGCCGGGCTGCCCGGGCAGCGCTACCGCGCGGAGTTGACCGACGCGACCGACCGCCTCCTGGGGTGGGCGTACGCGTTCGGCGAGCTGGGGCCGGGCGCGCGCGGCTAGGGCGCCGGGCTCTTCAGGGTCGGGCTCTACAGGGTCGGGCGCAGCGCCGGAATCACCGCGCCGGCCAGTCCGCGGACGATCGCCTTGCTGAAGTCGAACATGTCGAAGTAGTCGCGCCACAGCGTGATCCGGCCGTCGCGCACCTCGAACACGCCGCACACCCAGAACTGCAGACGCACCGGGCCGAACACCAGGGCGTCGGTTCGCTCGGTGAGCACGGTGGCGCCGTTGACCGCGATGCGGTGCGTCTTCACCTCGAAGCGGGCCCGGCCTTCCATGCCGCGGAAAAGTTTCATCGCCCGGGCCCTGCCGCGGATGGTCGGGAAGCCGACGTTCTCGTACACCAGGTTCTCGTCGAGCACCGCACCTGCGCCGTCGATGTCCTGGGCTTGCAGGGCGCTGAGGAGGACCTCGACGGTGTGCGCGTTGTCGATGTCTGAGCTCACGTTTCCGGTCCTGCCGGTGGTCTGCTCGGTCATGGATTCCAGCCTAGCTGTGGCAGGGTGAGGCCGGTGCGGGTCGCCGTGGTCGCCGGACCGGAACCGGGGCATGTCTTCCCGGCGATCGCCCTGTGTCGGCGGCTGCGTGACGCCGGCGACGAACCCGTCCTGATGACCGGCACCGGATGGCTGGACACCGCGCGGTCGGCCGGCGTCGATGCGGTGGAGCTGACCGGTCTCGACCCGGAGGAATCCGACGACGACGCCGACGCCGGCGCCAAGATCCACCAGCGTGCGGCCCGGATGGCGGTGCGCAACCTTCCCGCTCTGCGCGACCTTGTACCCGATCTGGTGGTCTCGGATGTGATCACCGCGTGCGGCGGAATGGCGGCCGAACTGCTCGGCATCCCGTGGGCCGAGCTCAGCCCGCATCCGCTGTACCTGCCGTCGCGGGGCCTGCCGCCGATCGGCAGTGGGCTCGCGCCCGGCACCGGTATCGCCGGCCGGCTGCGCGATGTCGTGATGCGTGCGTTCACCGCACGGTCGGTGCAGATGGGGGAGCGCCAGCGCGCCGCCGTACGCCGCGAGATCGGCCTGCCGGCCGCCGACCCCGGACCCGCGCGCAGGCTCATCGCCACCCTGCCCGCCCTGGAGGTGCCGCGGCCGGACTGGCCGGCCGGGGCGGTCATCGTCGGCCCGTTGCATTTCGAACCCACCTCCACGGTGCTGGCGCTGCCTCCGGGGGATGGCCCGCTGATCGTGGTGGCCCCGTCCACCGCGGAGATGGGAACGGCCCGACTGGCCGAGACCGCCCTGGAGCACCTGGTGCCCGGGGCGGCGCTGCCGGCCGGTTCCCGGCTGGTGGTGTCGCGCCTCGGCGGCGACGACGTCACCGTCCCGCCCTGGGCGACGGTGGGCCTGAGCCGGCAGGACGAGTTGCTGCGCCACGCCGATCTGGTGATCTGCGGCGGCGGGCACGGCATGCTGTCCAAGACCCTGCTGGCCGGAGTCCCGATGGTGGTGGTGCCCGGCGGCGGGGATCAATGGGAACTGGCGAATCGTGTTGTGCGGCAAGGTAGTGCGCGCCTGATCCGGCCGCTGAGCGCCGATGCGTTGATCGCCGGTGTCGCCGAGGTGCTGGCGCTTCCGGGTTATCGGCAGGCGGCACGACGGGCGGGGGATTCCATCGCCGGCGTGGCCGACCCGGTGGCGGTGTGCCGTGCGGCCATGGGTGCGGGCGGACAGGACCTCGCTGAGTATGCAGGGCGCTGAGGCGCTTTCCGGGAATACTCAGGCGCGGAACCTAACTAAGATCGTCCCACGGTCAAGAGTGTCACCCAGGTTTCATTCCGATCCTGCCTCGTCGCCGATGAAGGAGCTTCCATGACCACCTCTGTCGCCGGTTCAGGTCGAAGCCGGCGGTCGCGCTTTCGCCCGCCACGCTGGGCCCTCGTCGGGGTTGCCGCCCTGGCTGTCACCAATCTCGCCGCATGCGGGGGGCGAGACTCCCAACCAGCGGCGTACCCGGATCGTGAGATCACCTTCGTGGTGCCCTACTCGGCCGGTGGACCGACCGACACCGTCACCCGGCTGATCGCGGGGCCCATGAGCGAGAAACTCGGCCAGCAGATCGTGGTCAAGAATGTCACGGGCGCCGGTGGCACTGTCGCGGCCGGGCAGGTTGCCGACGCCAAGCCCGATGGCTACGAGGTGCTCATGCACAACATCGCCATGTCGACGGCGCCCGCGCTCTACCCCGACCTGCCCTACGACCCGCTCGTGGATTTCAAGACGATAGGCCTGATCACCGATGTACCGATGACGATCGTCGCCCGTAAGGACCTTCCGCCGACGACGCTGGAGGAGCTGGTGGCCTATGTCAAGAGCAACGCTGACACGCTCACCCTCGCCCACGCCGGGGGAGGCTCCCAGCTGTGCGGGCTGCTGATCGAGCAGGCGATCGGCGTCGACCTGACCGAGGTCCCGTATGACGGCACCGGGCCCGCGCTCACCGATCTGGTCGGTGGCCAGGTCGACTTCATGTGCGACCAGACGACCAACACCGCGGGGCAGATCCGGTCCGGGGCGATCAAGGCCTATGCGGTGACCACCCCGGAGCGGGTCGAGGCGCTGCCGGATCTACCGACAACGGCCGAGGCGGGTCTTCCGGACGTCCAGGTTGCCGTCTGGCACGGGCTGTACGTGCCGGCAAAGACCTCCGACGAGGTCGTCGCGAAGCTCACCGAGGCTCTGCAGGTGGCCCTGGCGGACCCGAACGTCATCGACAAGTTGGCCGACCTCGGCACCACCCCGGTGGCTCGGGAACAGGTGACCCCCGACGCTCACAGGGCCAAGCTCACGGAACAGATCGAGCTGTGGACGCCGATTATCAAGGGCGCCGGGGTCAAGGGCGAATGAGCGAGGACCCGGCGTCGTCGGGGACGGCGGGCCGCCGGCCGGGCGTCCCCGACATGCTGGCAGGCGGCACCTTCGTCGCCCTCGGTCTCGCCTTCGCGATCGGGGGCGGGACGTATGGAATGGGGTCGACGCGGGCGATGGGCCCCGGCTTTGTGCCGGTCGTGCTGGGCGTCATCCTCACCGTCCTGGGCGCGTTCATCACCACGGCGGCCTTTCGCGGCGGTGACTCGCACGACCGCGAGGCAGCCGACGAGCGCGGGCCGGTGCCCTGGGCGCGCGGTGGCATGCTCGTCGCCGGGATCGTCTTCTTCGGCGCCACCATCGAGGGGCTCGGGCTCGCGCCGGCGCTGTTCGTGACGACGTTCGTCGCCGCGCTGGCGTGCCGCGGTGTTGGTCCGCGCGGTGTTGGTCCGCTGAAGGCCCTGGCCATCTCGGTCGGCCTGACGGTGCTCTGTCTCGGCATCTTCGTCGGGTTGCTGCAGCTGCGCCTGCCGCTGTTGGGCGACTGGCTTGGGGGCTGAGTTTGGATCTCTCCGGACTGGCACTGGGGCTCGAGACGGCCCTCCAGCCGAGCAACATCCTGATCTGTCTGATCGGCGTCACGCTCGGAACCATGGTGGGCGTGCTCCCGGGCATCGGGCCAACCGCCACCGTCGCGCTGCTGCTCCCGATCACCTTCACCTTCGACCCGATCGCGTCGCTGATCATGCTCGCCGGCATCTACTACGGCGCGCAATACGGCGGCTCGACTACCGCAATCCTGATCAACCTTCCTGGCGAGTCCTCGGCCGCGGTCACCGCGCTGGACGGGTACCAGATGGCGAGACAGGGCAGAGCCGGCCCGGCGCTCGCCACTGCGGCGCTGGGCTCCTTCTTCGCCGGGACCGTCGCGACCGTCGTCGTCGCGCTGTTCGCTCCGCCGATGGCCTCCGTGGCGCTCAAGTTCGGCCCGGCCGACTACTTCTCGCTCGTCGTTCTGGGCCTGGTCATTTCCATCGCGCTCGCCAGCGGCTCGACGGCGAAAGCGCTGGCGATGATCGTGCTCGGGCTGCTGCTCGGCACCGTCGGCCAGGACCTCTTCTCCACCGGAGTTCCTCGGTTCACCTTCGGCATCCGCGGGCTCTACCAGGGACTCGACTTCGTCTCGATTGCGGTCGGCCTGTTCGGCCTGGCCGAGATCATCCGCAACCTGGAACACCGTCAGACCCACAGCGTGATGAGCACGAAGGTGCAGGGGCTGTGGCTCAGCCGAGACGACTTCCGCCGGATCCGGATGCCGGTGCTCCGTGGCACCGCGATTGGCTCGGCGCTCGGCGTACTGCCCGGCGGCGGGCACGTCCTGGCGGCGTTCACGTCCTACTCGGTGGAGAAGCGGGTGTCGAAGCACCCCGAGAACTTCGGGCGGGGCGCCATCGAGGGCGTCGCCTCGCCCGAGTCCGCGAACAACGCCGCGGCGCAGACCTCCTTCATTCCGCTGCTCACGTTGGGACTGCCGGTGCACCCGGTGATGGCGCTGCTCGTCGGCGCCTTCATCATCCAGGGGATCACGCCCGGACCCAATGTCATCAACGACGAGCCGGAGCTGTTCTGGGGCCTGATCGCGTCGTTCTGGGTGGGCAACCTGCTCTTGGTACTGCTGAACCTGCCACTCATCGGCCTCTGGGTACGGCTGATTTCGGTGCCCTCCGAAGTGCTGTTCCCGGCGATCATCGCCTTCGCCGCCATCGGCTGCTTCTCCCTCGGCCTGAACCCCTGGGACGTTTATGTGGTCGCGATCATCGGCGTGCTCGGCTACTTTCTCATTCGCTGGGGATGCGAGGCCGTGCCGCTGCTGTTCGGCTTCGTCCTCGCCCCGTTGTTGGAGGAGAACCTGCGACGCGCGTTGATCATCTCCCGGGGCGACCTGAGCGTGTTCGTGACGCGGCCGATCTCGGCTGTGTTGCTGTCCCTCGCCCTGGTCGCGCTGGTCATCGCGATCCTCCCGGCCGTACGACGTAAGCGCGATGCCGTCTTCAGCGAGGACGAGTGACCGCTTCAGCGTGGTGTCTGGGTAGTTTCATGGGCGTGCGGCTGACGCAATTTCGCGAACTCGTTGATGGCCAGTTCGGCACAGTTCGCGGTGCCTCGGTCGTGGTGGACCACGTTCTGACTCAACTCGGCGGGCGGACCGCGATACAGGCCATCGAGGACGGTGTGGACCCCCGCGACGTCTGGTGGGCGCTGTGTGCCGATTTCGATGTGCCCCGCGACCAGTGGTAGCGACACGCCGCGCGCCTGCTTGCTATCGAACACATGTTCGTTAGTGTGGGTGGTGTTCGACTGTCCGGTTTTGTCAGAGGCCTGCCCTAGCGTCACGGCCAACCGACCGATCCCCGGTCACTCACCAAGAACGGAGACATCCATGGCCCAGCAAGCCACCGACCGCGAGAAGGCCCTTGAGCTGGCGCTCTCGCAAATCGAGAAGAACCACGGCAAGGGCGCGGTGATGCGTCTGGGCGATGAGGTCCGCGCCCCCATCTCGGTCATCCCGACCGGTTCCATCGCCCTGGATGTGGCGCTGGGCATCGGCGGTCTGCCCCGTGGCCGGATCATCGAGATCTACGGCCCCGAGTCCTCCGGCAAGACCACCGTCGCCCTGCACGCGGTGGCCAACGCCCAGGCCGCCGGCGGCATCGCGGCCTTCATCGACGCCGAGCACGCCCTTGATCCCGAGTACGCCAAGAGCCTCGGGGTGGACACCGACTCGCTGCTGGTCAGCCAGCCCGACACCGGTGAGCAGGCCCTCGAGATCGCCGACATGCTGGTGCGATCCGGCGCGATCGACATCCTGGTCATCGACTCGGTGGCCGCACTGGTGCCCCGTGCGGAGATCGAGGGCGAGATGGGTGACAGCCACGTCGGTCTGCAGGCCCGCCTGATGAGCCAGGCGCTGCGCAAGATGACCGGTGCGTTGAGCAATTCGGGCACCACCATGATCTTCATCAACCAGCTGCGCGAGAAGATCGGCGTGATGTTCGGCTCGCCGGAGACCACCACCGGCGGCAAGGCGCTGAAGTTCTACGCGTCGGTCCGTCTGGACGTGCGCCGCATCGAGACGCTCAAGGACGGCACCGACGCGGTCGGTAACCGCACCCGCGTCAAGGTGGTCAAGAACAAGGTGTCCCCGCCGTTCAAGCAGGCCGAGTTCGACATCCTCTACGGCAAGGGCATCAGCCGTGAGGGCTCGCTCATCGACATGGGTGTCGATCAGGGCTTCATCCGCAAGTCCGGATCCTGGTTCACCTACGAGGGTGAGCAGTTGGGTCAGGGCAAGGAGAACGCCCGCACCTACCTCATGGACAACCCGGACATCGCCAACGAGATCGAGAAGAAGATCAAGGAGAAGCTCGGGGTCGGGGCGGTGCTGACCGATGAGGTCGTCGTCGATGACGTCCTTCCCGCTCCCGTCGACTTCTGAGACGCGCGAGGAGCAGGCGCACGCTGTATGCCTGCGCCTGCTCACCGCGCGGGCCCGGACTCGAGCTGAGCTGGCCGGCCAGCTGGCCAGGCGCGGCTATCCCGACGAGGTCGCCCAGACCGTGCTGGACCGGCTGGCGGCGGTCGGGCTCATCAACGACGAGGAGTTCGCGCAGACGTGGGTCCGCTCACGGCAGACCCACGGCGGCAAGGGCAAGCGGGCGCTGGCGGCCGAACTCCGCACCAGGGGCGTCGACGCCGAGGTGATCGCCGCCGCGCTCGGCGGGATCGACGCCGGCGCTGAACGGGCGCGTGCCGAGGAACTCGTTGAGCGCAGGTTGCGGCGCGAGGCCCTCGCCGACGGTGACGACGCCAGGGTGACGCGCCGGCTGGTGGGCATGCTCGCCCGTCGCGGTTATCACCAGAGCATGGCCGTCGCGGTGGTGTCCGACGCACTGGCCGCGGAACGGGAACGCCGGCGGGTCTGACCCACCGCGTCGTGGTTCAGTCGCCGGGATCGGCGGCGTGCAACGGGGGCCCCGAGCGCCCCGACCGCGAGAGTCGGCGCTCGAGCCGGGCGGCCGCCGCCGACAGAGCGAAGTTCAGTCCGATCATGATCGCCGCGATCACGATGAGGGCCGGCACGTAATTGCCGTAACTGGAACCGATCACGGTTCCCTGGCGCACCATCTCGACGAACGTGATCTGGTAACCGATCGCCGTGTCCTTGAGCACCACGACCAGCTGCGAGACCAGAACCGGCAGCATGGAGGTGATCGCCTGGGGCAGCAGGACGAAGCGCAGGCTC
>Ga0194039_1000893_pt1 | contig 16819 bp, 16 predicted proteins | sample JunL228m_MetaG_FD_148679 | JGI IMG/M metagenome (GOLD analysis project Ga0194039, IMG submission 148679) | Anoxic zone freshwater microbial communities from boreal shield lake in IISD Experimental Lakes Area, Ontario, Canada - Jun2016-L227-8m | ecosystem: Environmental > Aquatic > Freshwater >... | reverse complement strand
GTCCATGGCCGCAGGGATCTCATGCCGACTCGGAATCAAAGCCGTGCCGAACGCTTCGCGGGATCAGATCGCTGGGTGGCTGGGCGATGACTTGAAGGTGCGGGTGCAATCTCCTCCGGAGGACGGGCGTGCCAACAAGCGGCTTTGCCATTTCCTCGCCGCGCAACTGGATCTGCCGAAGGGTGCGGTGTCCGTCGTTTCCGGGCAGAGCAGCCAGCGCAAGACGGTGGAGATTCGCGGGCTCTCGCTTGCGGAGCTCAAGAAGCGTTGGCCGGATCAAGGTGCCGCATCCGATCTCCACGGCACATAATGGACAATCTTCCTGTTTGAAGGACGGCGGCCGGGAGGATATTGAGAAGCACACGGGAATGGATTTCGATAGGAACACAGGGCGGCTGAATTTGGGGGAACGGCTGGACGCGGCCGAAGTGCCGGAGCTTTGGACGTTGCTCGCCGGCGAAAATTCCCTCCGGAAGGCGGACGCTGCGGCGCTGAAAACCTGCGACGGCGCGGGGCTGGCTTTCCTCTGGTCCCTGCGCAAGGAAAGCGGCGTGGAAATCGAGGGGTTGAGCCCCGAGATCGCGGCCCGCTTGAAGCCGTTCGAACATCTGCCGGATGCGGCGGCGGATGCCCCGGATCGCGGCGACCCGCTCCTGATCCATATCGGGCGCGCCTCCAGCCAGATCTTCCGCGACATCCGCGCGCAGATCGCCTTCATCGGGGAGTTCGTAGTGACCGCGCGGATCTGCCTCGGAAACCCGCGCCTCGTGCGGTGGGGGGACATGTGGTTGACCGCGCAGCGCGCCGGAGTAGATGCGCTGGTTGTGGCGGGACTGGTTTCGTTTCTGACCGGGATGATCATGGCGTTCCAGTCGGCCGTCCCCCTGCGGCAATTCGGCGTGGATCTCTTTGTGGTGAACCTCGTGGCGCTCGCACTGCTCCGCGAGATGGGGCCGATCATGACGGCGGTCGTGCTGGCCGGGCGCTCCGGCTCGGCGTTCGCCGCCGAGATCGGGACGATGAAGGTCAACGAGGAGATCGACGCGCTGACGACGATGGGGCTCGATCCGATGCGTTTTCTCGTCGTGCCTCGCGTGCTGGCGGGACTCCTGGTCACCCCGGTGCTGACGGTTTACGCCAGCGCACTGGGCGTCGCCGGCGGCTTCCTCGTGATGATGGTGCGGGGGTTCCCCTTCATGGCACTCTGGAACCAGCTGCTCGGTGCGGTCGGAGTGAGCGACGTGATGACCGGAGTCATCAAGTCGTTCGTCTTCGGGGTTCTGGTCGCCGGGGTCGGCTGCCTGCGCGGCTTGCAGACCGGCACCGGCGCGAGCGCGGTGGGGGTTTCCACGACGCGCGCGGTGGTCAGCGGGATCTTTCTCATCGTGACAGTGGACGCGGTTTTCGCCGCCATTTTTTACGCGCTCAAATGGTGAAGCCGATCATCGAAGTCCGCGAACTGACCGCCGCCTACGGGGAGGATGTCATCCTTGAAAACCTGTCGTTCGACGTCCGTCGCGGCGAGGTTTTCGTGATTCTCGGCGGATCCGGCTGCGGGAAGAGCACGCTGATGAAGAGCCTGATCGGGCTCCTGCCGCCGACCCGCGGGCGGATCCTGATCGACGGCGGCGATCTCCACTCCGCAGCCGGCCCTGAGCGGGCTGGCCTGCTGAAAAAGTTCGGGGTGATGTATCAGAGCGGGGCGCTTTTCGGTTCGATGACGCTCGAGGAAAACGTGACGCTGGCGATGGAGGAATTCACCGGGCTTCCGCCTGATGCGCGGCGGCTGGTGGCGCGGATGAAGCTTTCCCTGGTCGGCCTCGAGCGGTTTTCGGGACATTTTCCCAGCGAGGTGAGCGGCGGGATGCAGAAGCGGGCGGCGATCGCACGGGCGATGGCGCTCGACCCGGAGGTTCTTTTTCTCGACGAGCCCTCCGCCGGCCTCGATCCCGTGACGTCGGCCGGCCTCGATGAGCTGATCCTCAGCCTGAACAAAAACCTCGGGGTCACCTTTGTGATTGTCAGCCACGAGCTGGCCAGTATTTATGCGGTGGCGGACCGCGTGATTATGCTCGACCAAACTCAGAAAGGAATGATCGCCGAAGGCGCGCCGTCCGACCTGCGCGACCGCGATGCGAATCCCTTTGTCCATGCGTTTTTCCATCGGGAGGCTGCACGGGCATGAGTGCGAAGCCGGACTATTTCCGCATCGGCGTGTTTGTGTCGGTGGGCGTCGGGATCCTGGTGGCAGCGCTGCTGGTATTCGGTGGCGGGCAGGTGTTCAGCCCGAAGATCACGATGGAGACCTACATCAAAGGCACCGCCCAGGGGGTCGATGTCGGCTCGCCGGTGAAATTCCGCGGCGTCCTGATCGGTAAAGTGACCCGGATGAGCTTTGCTTTCACCGAGTATGATGTGGAATCCGCCGGAGGGCTCTCCAACTACGTCGTGCTCTTCATGGAGATCAACCGCCCGGTGTTCCCGCACATGTTCACCGAAGACCTGACGCCGCTCCTGAACCACAGCATCGAGCAGGGCCTGCGCGTGCGGATCGAACCGCAGGGGATCACCGGGCTCAACTACCTCAACATTGACTACTACGATCCGCATCGGTTTCCGGTGCTCTGGCCGCCCTGGAAACCGCAGTATTATTACATCCCTTCGGCCCCCGGCGAGCTCACGAGCTTCTTGGACTCGATCAACGGCATCCTCCACGAAGTCGAGAAGCTCAACATCAGCGGCATCAGCCAGTCCGGCACAGAACTGCTCGAAAACCTGAACAAGGCGGTCGTCGGGGCGCAGGTGGAAAAGATCAGCACCGACCTTCAGGCCCTGATGCACGATGCCACGACGGTTCTCGATAAATCCGATTTCCCAGCCCTCGCGGCTGACGCCAAAAAGTTTCTGTCCGAAATCGAGGCGTCCAACCGGAACCTCCAGAAGATCCTAAAAAACATCGAGCCCGCGACCCGGCTCAATCCGGAGCAGGTTCGCGAGCTGCTGACCAGCCTGACCAAAACGAGCAGCAACCTTGAGCAGTTCAGCGAGGAGATCCGGCGGCGCCCGTCGCTTCTGCTGTGGGGAGAGTCCGAGGCACCTCCCGCCCTCAAGCCGACTCCAAAAAAACGCTGAGCTCCGGGCCGGTCAGAAAGTCTGAAATGAGAATCACGGTGCACCCTGGCCGCCGTGGAAGCGGTTGAGGAATGCGATGACTTTTCCCATGAGAGGCGCGCTGTCCGGGCCGAGTTCGACAAGGTGGCCGGTATCCGGGACGGCGAGCACCTCGGCCTGGGGCATGCGTTTTGCGGCGGCCTCGACATCAGCCAGGGGGAGCCAGTTGTCGGCGGCTCCATGGACAAAGAGAGTCGGGACGGCGAGCTTTTCATACGGCACGTCGGCCAGGGCGCGCAACTGGAGGAGGTCGTTCCGGAGGCCGGTTTCGCGCGGGCTGAGCGGTGCGACCGTTCCGGCGAGATCGCGGAACCATGCGACCTGCGCGGGGTTGTTGAGAACAGCGGCGACCCATGCCGAGCGCTCCGCAGTGCCGCCGGACTGCGCGAGATCGAACGCCCAGCCGAGAGCTTTTGCGGGGTCGCGATCCGCTGTCTCCGCCAGTGCCCAGGCGCCCATGTCCCCGGTGAGACGCTTGTTCAGAACCTCGGGGATCGGAGGATTCATGGGCTGCGCCGGAATCTTTTTTGTCACGGCGGAGAGGAGCACGAGCGCCCAGGTGTGCTCCGGATGCCGCCGCGCGAACTCGATGGCAGCCGGCGAGCCGAGCGAGACGCCGACGACGGCGACACTCGGGATCCCCAGAGAATCGATGAGCCCCAGCATGGCATCCGCCTGGTCCTCGGGCGTGAGGCCGGTGGCGAGCGGCGTCCGCAGGTAGCCCGGGCGCGAGGGGGCAACGATCTGGAACCCAGCCTCCGAGAGGGCGCTCCCATAAAGCATCGCCTGGTCGAAGCCGCCGGGCGCACCATGAAAGACGAGCACCGAGGGCCCCTCCCCGCTCCGCACAAATTCGATTTTCCCGCCCGGAGTCTCCGCGAGGGTCGAGGCCGCGTTCAGGTTCGCCAGCTTCTCGATCCTCCACGAACGAAACCACGCCATCGTGCCGCCGGCCACGAGAAGCACCGCCACGATGAGAAGAAAAACGACGCGGAGGACGATGCGGAAAAACTTTTTCATCACCGCTTGGCAAGGCGCGAGAACAGGTAGGATCCGAGGAAGAAGAAAAGGATGTTCGGAATCCAGATGAGCAGCGCCGGGTGCGCGGCCGGCTTGTCACGGAACGTGTCCGCCATGATGATGAAGAAAAAGTAAGTGAACGCGATGCCGAGGCTGATCGCGAATCCGACCGAGGTTTCCTTCCGGTGGGCGGTGATCCCGAGGGGCACCGCGATCAGGACGAATGCCATGCACGCGAGAGAAACGGAGAACCGCTTGTTGAACTCCACGCTGGCCTCCGTCTGCCTGTCCCCCGCCCCCTTGGCCAGAAACTCCGCAAGCTCGGGAAGCGTGTACGAGCTCAACCGGCGGCTCCCTTGGTATTCCTTGAAAAACTTCGCGAGCGAGATCGGGAAGACCCCCTCCTTCATGACAATTCCCTGCTGGATTTTCGAGACATCCTCCGGGTTGTGCGCGTCGCGCTGTTCGAACCGTGCGTTGAACAGCCGGAGGAGCAGGCGGGAATTCTCCGGATCCGGGCTGAGCACCCCCTGGCGGGCGTAGATCATCTGCTTCGGAATGAATTCCTCATCCAGCTCAAAGACGATGATGTTGAAAAGTTTGTCGCCTTCTTTTTTTTCCACATAAACCCGGCGGTCAGGAAACTTGTCCACGATCTCATCCGCCCGGAACAGCGACGCCGGGTTGCTGGTGGCGATGTCCATCACCGCGCGGGTCATCGCCTGCTCGGCGCGGGGAGCGATCTCGATGTTGATCCAGAAGCAGATGAGCGTGAGGAGGGTGGCGAGGAGGAAAACCGGGAGGCAGATGCGCGGGACGCTTACGCCGTTCGACTTCAGGGCGATCAGCTCGTTGTCGGCGGACATTCTTCCGAAAACGAGCAGGAGAGCGGTGAGGAACCCCCAGGGGATCGTGAAGGTCAGCGAGAACGGGAGAACGAGCGCGATGAAAACCAGCACCGTCGAAATCGGCACATCCGGGTTGTTGATCAGGACGTCGAGCAGCTCCTTGAAGATGTTGCCGAGCACGAGCACAAGGCTCAGGACGACCACCCCGAAAAACGTGGTGAGCAGGACACCGAGGCCGACTGTGCGATCAATGATCTTCACGGACTATTCTTGGAAGACTCCCATTTTTCGGAATTTCTCGTAGCGCTGGCGGACGAGCTTTTCGACGGGAATTTTCCGCAGGTCGCCCAGCGCGGCGGCCACTGCGGATCCGAGGTTTTCCGCGGCGGCGGCCGGATCCCGGTGCGCCCCGCCGGGCGGTTCGGGAATGACTCCGTCCACGAGTCCCATTTCCATGAGCGAGCGGGCGTCGAGCTTGAGCGCTTCGGCGGCTTCGGGCGCGTGCTTCCGGTGCTTCCAGAGGATCGCGGCGCAGCCCTCCGGGCTGATCACCGAGTAGTAGGCGTTCTCGAGCATGAGGACACGGTCGGCAACGCCGATGCCGAGCGCCCCGCCGGATCCGCCCTCGCCGATCACGACGGCGACCACCGGCGTGCGCAGAACCATCATCTCCCGGATGTTCACGGCGATCGCCTCGGCGATGTGTCGCTCTTCCGCCCCCACGCCGGGATAGGCGCCGGGCGTGTCAATGAGCGCCACCACCGGGAGCCCGAAATTTTCCGCCAGCCGCATCAGGCGCAGCGCCTTCCGGTAGCCCTCCGGGTGCGGGCTGCCGAAGTTCCGCAGCAGGTTCTCTTTGACATCGCGGCCTTTCTGCTGGCCGATGACAACGCAGGGGATGCCGTCAATCCGGGCGAGGCCCCCGGGCATCGACGGGTCATCGCCGAACAGCCGATCCCCCTTGAGCTCGATAAAATCCGTGAACGCGGCCGCCACGTAATCGAGAAAAAACGGGCGCGCGGTATGGCGGGCGATCTGGACGCGCTGCCAGGCGGACAGCCTCCCGTAAATCCCGGCGCGGGTCGCGGCGATCTTTTCCTCCATCCGGCGGATCTCCGGGGCCGCGTCGATCTTTCTGTCCGCGAGATGGCGCTTCAACTCGTCGAGCCGCTCTTCCAGGTCGAGGATCGGCTTTTCAAATTCGAGCGGCTGCGTGATCATGGCGTCGTTATTTGATCGTGACCGGGGTGCCCTTGTTCGTGAGGACAAAGATCTCTTCCGCATCGGCCGGGTCGAGAACGATTCCGGGCGGCATCGCGGGCGCGCTGCCGTCGGCTGCGGCCGGCGGCGCACCGCGCAGGAGAACCCCGGAAACTCCCAGCATGATCCAGCGCTCGCTCCCCTCAAAATCTTTCGTGCCGAACGCCGCGCGGACGGTGCCATTCATCGCGACCTTGTCGGTCACTTTCACTTCGAGCAATCCCTTCGCGGCGGACGGCGGCAGCTTCAGCGACCGGATCGGGTATTCCCGGACAAAGGCCCCGGCGTTGAGCAGGGTGACCATCATGGCGGCGCGATCCACGACGAGCGCGGTGTCGAGCTTCGGAATCATCAACTGCTGCCCGATCTGGAGGTTGATCGTGGACAGCCGGTTGGCGCGGTAGATCAGCTCGGCGCCGGATTTGTGCTTCGCGGCAATCTTCACCAGCGAATCCCCCGAGACGACCGTGTAGGAGGTTTTCTCCGGGGAGGGATCGGGGGAAAGCAGGTGGGCGGCATGGATCCGCCCGGCGGCAGCACGAACCGCGGGAGCCATTTCCGATTCGGGATAGGAGGTCAGGAAACGCTCGAGCGCGGCCAGCGCCTCAGGGGTCTCCTGCTCCAGGAACGGCTTGAGCGCCGCAAAGGCGGCGATGCTCGGATCCGGGGGAGGCGTCGGCGGGGGAAGCTTCTTTTCCTGGATATCCAGCTTCCTGGGTTTCAAAAAAAACTCGTAGGCAAAATACCCGCTCCCGCCAAGGATCGCGGCAACGAGGGTGAGAATGACAAGCGTCCGGATAATCATGGGTTCCGAGACTACGCGATGCGCGGCGAAATTGGAAATGCGGAAATCAAATCAGCCCGCGCCTCTTCCATTCGTCCACGTTTTCTCCGGCCGACTTCTGGATCATTTCCATGGAGAATTTCAGGAGGCAGACCTCCCACGCATCGTCCACCCCGGAGATGAGCGCGGCCAGCGGATCATCCCCGATCTGATCCTGAAGGCGATCCAGCGCGGAATCCAGCGACTCGCGGACAACATGTTCGGACAGGTCGGTTTTGCGGAACTGGAACCCGTAGCGAAGGATCCGGATGGCGGAGCCGTGGGATTCGATCCAGTCGGCATATTCGCGGGCCTCCTCGCCGAACCCGTCGAGCATCAGCTTGCTGTAGTGGTGCGGCGAAACGATCCGCGGCCGCTCGGCCTCGAGCCGCCCGTTGCGAACCCGCACGGCACCCACCTCGTCCAGCAGCTCGCTCACGAGCGAAAACCGGAACTGCGTGGATCCGAACGTCTCGATCCCGCCCTTCGGGCTCACGACAACGCGCGTGTTCTCCATCGCATAGTGGAAATCGTGCTCTTGCAACATCGGGCGACAATACCCGCGCGGACACCACCTGCAATACGCAACTTCCGCGCGTTTTTTATCTCCGCGTTTGACAAACCCGCGGATTTCGCTTTTTGAAGTGGGGTCATGAAGAAAACGATCCCTGTTCTTTTGGCCGCATTCGTGCTTGCGGGTTGCTCGACGACGGTGCCCCGCCCGGTTTACGACCCGATCGGCTACAAGCCGAAAAACCCGGCGGCCGTCCGCGTGAAGGTCTCGCTGCAGAACCGGATGATCTACGTCCTCGAGGGCAACAAGCCGCTGCTCGTCTGCGCCACGGCCATCGGCCTGCCGACGAAGCCGACCCCGAAGGGCAGCTTCTCGGTGATCGAAAAAATCGAGAACAAGCGTTCGGGCTCGTATGGGTTCTGGGTCAAGGGCGATTCGATCATCGCCGCCACGAGCTCACAGTGCCCGGGTGCCGGCTACCGCTACATCGGGTTCCCAATGCAATACTGGGTCGGGTTCTCTCCGGGCTACGGGATCCATGTCGGCTCGGTCTGGCCGATCCCCCGCACCCACGGGTGCCTCAGAGTTCATGAAAACGCCGGACGCGAGCTCTTCGAGATCGTCCGCATCGGCACCCCGGTCCACATCGCCCAGACCCAGCCGGAGGACGCAACCCTCGGAAAAAACCCGCCGCGGCCGCAGGATTACAACGACCCGGATCCTCCCAAGCCATTCTCGATCTCCCCGTCCGTCTTCAAAAAAGATCCGAACGACATCCCGCGCGAACAGCCCTGAGCGGACGCGGGTTTTGTCCGCGTCATGAACCCGCCCACCCGCGTCAACCTCCGCACGCCGGAGATCCTTGCCCATGTGCAGGCCCGGGTGGAGAGCCAATTCCGCAGCGCGCTCGTCGAAACCATCCGCGCCCAGGGTGGGGTTTTTCAGTCCGGGCAGACGACGATCCGGCTCGCAAAACAATTCGGGTTTTGCTACGGGGTCGAGCGCGCGATCGACCTCGCCTACGCCGCCGCCAAGGTCTTCCCGGACCGCAGGATTTTTCTCCTCGGCGAGATCATCCACAACCCGGATGTCAACGCGCAGATGACAGCGCTCGGGATCCGGCACCTGCCGGCGCGGCCGGCCGGTGAGGATCTGGCCGCCCTCGGCCCGGACGACGTGGTGATCGTTCCCGCATTCGGTGCCGAGACCGCCACCCTCGAAGCCGTGAAGGCGCGCGGATGCCAGATCGTGGACACCACATGCGGCGACGTGATGAGCGTCTGGAAACGGGTGCGCCAAAATGCCGCCGAGCAGGTGACATCGATCATCCATGGCAAGGCCGAACATGAGGAAACCCGCGCGACCGCCTCGCGTGCCCTCGGGCCGGACGGTCGCGGGCACTACCTGGTCATCCTGGATCCCGAGCAGGCCGGCCGCGTCTGTGATTTCATCGAGCGCGGCGGGGATGCCGCCGGATTCCTGCGCGAGTTTGCAGGTGCCACGAGCGCCGGGTTCGATCCGGACTCCCACCTCCGACGGGTGGGCGTCGCCAACCAGACCACGATGCTCCTGAGCGAAACCCAGGCGATCCAGAACCTCCTCCGCTCGGCAATCGCCCGCCGCGACGGCGGAGACACAGGAAACTTCCGCTACTTCGACACCATCTGCGGCGCCACGCAGGAGCGCCAGGACGCACTCTTCCAGCTCCTCGCCGAATCGCCCGACCTCCTCATCGTCATCGGCGGCTACAACAGCTCGAACACCACCCACCTCGTTGAAATCGGCGCCCAACATCAGCCAACTTGGTTCATCCGAAATGCGGATTGCCTCCGCTCGGCGGACGAAATCCTCCACTACGACCTGAAAAATAAAACGGAAACCGTCTCGGGGTCCTGGCTTCCTTTGAAAGGACGCGTGACCGTCGGGATCACCGCCGGCGCAAGCTGCCCGAACAACCTGATCGAGGACACGATCCGCCGGGTTCTTGATCTCCGCGGCGAGTGCCCGCCCCCCTTCACCACTCGATGACCGAGGCGGCGTAGGTGAGCCCGCCGCCGAATGCCACCAGGAGGATCTTGTCTCCGCGTTGGATCCGACCGGCCCGGTTCGCCTCATCCAAGGCGATCGCGATCGAAGCGGCCGACGTGTTACCCACGCGGGTCAGGTTGATAAAAAATTTTTCCATCGGCACATCAAGCCGGTCGGAAATCGCCTCGATGATCCGGATGTTTGCCTGGTGCGGGATGACGCAGGCGATGTCCGAGACCTTCAGTCCGCATTGGTCGAGGGCGTTCAGGGACGATCGGATCATGGCGGTGACCGCATATTTGAATGTTTCGCGGCCGTTCATTTGCAGGGTGCGGAGGTTTTGGCCGACATTTTCCGCCGTGATGGGCAGCGCGCATCCGCCGCCGGGGATCTGCAGGATCTCCGCGAGATCGCCGTTGCTTCCCATGTAAGTGGCGAGGATTCTGGTGCTGCCATCGAGCGAGCGGAGAACCACGGCGCCGGCCCCGTCGCCAAACAGGACGCAGGTGTTGCGGTCGGTCCAGTTCATGAGCGAGCTGAGCTTGTCCGCACCGATGACCAGGACGTTCGCGCAGGAGTGCCCGGCAACGAACTGGCGGCCCACTTCCACGGCGTAAAGGAAGCCGGCGCACGCGGCGCTGACATCGAACGCATTCGCATTCGAGGCGCCGATCAGCCGCTGAACCCGGCACGCCGTCCCCGGCACAAGCGTGTCCGGCGTCACCGTCGCCACAATGATCAGATCCACCTCGTCCGCCCGAAGCCCGGCATTTTCCAGTGCCCTGCGGGCGGCGGCGGCGGCCATGTGGCTGGTGCATTCGTCCTCGGCGGCGATCCGGCGTTCGCGGATTCCCGTGCGTTCAACAATCCAGCGATCGGTGGTATCCACGAGCTTTTCCAAATCGGCATTCGTGAGCACCCGCGCAGGAATGTAGCTCCCGGTGCCGGCAACCGCCACGGGGCGGGGCAGCCTTGGCTCGCGCGAGCGCGGAGACTTGATGGGTTGGCCGGATGGCATTTCGGAAAGGATGCGTTTTTCTGCCGCGATGCAAAGACCGCTTTTTCGCCTCCGAGCTTTTCGGGGACCCTTCAAGCGATCCCGCAGCCCGGGACATCCTGCGTTTGCGCCTGAGGATTTCCAGACATCCTGACCTGCAAGGAAAGCGTGTGAGACGCGAAAGCCCAAGGAGCACCGGCGTCCAGCCCGTGTGGACACTGACTCTGCAAGTCCAGGCGAGCGTCTTTCACAGGCTTCCCGCCAAATACTGTCAGGCAACTTCAGCGGTAAACCACCGTGCCCATTTTCCTATTTAGGTTTTTTTCCAAGAGAGGGGATAAGCCCAACAAGGAAGCCTCACGCCGTGATTTCGAAGACTTTTGCTCAAATCAGCCAACGATTGGCAGATTTTTTTCGATTCTTCAAAAGAGTCGGCGGAATTCGCGGTTCCATCGCCGGTCCAATCACGCCTCGCCCGTAAAAATCAAAACTTTATGAAATCAGGCGTTGCATTTTCCGGGTTTTGCAAAATGCTCGTTTAAAATAAACATGCACAATGTAATTTGGAATTCTCCCTCGCCAGACTCGGCGGGTTCGATGCCGCTCGGGAATGGCGATATCGGGATCAATGTTTGGGTGGAACCCTGCGGCGATCTCGTTTTTTATATCGGCAAGACTGACGCCTGGGGCGAATTCGGTCAGCTCTACAAAGTCGGCCGGGTGCGCGTATCTCTGCGAGTGGACGGGGTGCCCCTGCTGGCGGGAGAGAGCTTCCGTTGGGCCTTGCGGCTTGAGGAGGGGGCGATCGTGGTGACGGCGGATCGCGGCGAAGCGCGTCTTTGGGTGGATGCGCACCACCCGAATATCCATCTGCTCGCACGCGGGCCAGCTGGCCTTGTCGGCGAGGTCAAACTGGAAATCTGGCGCACGCAACGGCGTGAGCTGCGTGGCGGGGAAAAGCACGGCTTGCACACGGACAGCCCGTATCCGGTCTACCATGACGCCGACAAGCTGTTGGATGTTCCGGAGCATGAGCTGGCCTGGTGCCATCACAACGAGTCGTCTTCCTGGGCGTCAAATCTTTCGATGCAGGGCTTGGACTCGCTCATAGGTGACGAGGTCGATCCGCTGATGCACCGTGCATTCGGCGGCGTCATTCGAGGGGTGGGGCTGGTCAAGACCGCACCTGATACGCTGGCTTCGGAGCGGCCATGTGCCGTCTTCGCCACGACAGTGACGGTTCTCACTCAACGCTGCCCGTCGCTGGAAGAGTGGCTGGCCGCCGCCCGGAAGGTCTCGCAAGAAACCCCATCCGCAGTTGAGGAACCCGCATGGAACGCGCATGTCGGCTGGTGGCGCGAGTTTTGGGCGAGGAGCGCGATCGAGGCCGGAGGCTCGGAGGCCGCACGCAAGGTCTCGGACGGCTACGCGCTGCAGCGCTACATCAATGCCTGCTCGGGCCGTGGAGAGTATCCCATTAAATTCAACGGCTCGATTTTTACAGCGGACTGGCGATATCCGGGTGAGGACTACGATGCCGATTATCGCCGGTGGGGTCCGGGCTACTGGCACCAGAACACGCGGCTGCCATACTGGGCGATGCTCTGCTCGGGAGATTTCGAAATGCTGCGCCCGTATTTTGAGATGTATCGCCGTACCCTTCCTGCCGCCCGCGAGCGCTGCCGGAAGTTCTGCGGCCACGAAGGGGCGATCTTTCTGGAGACGATGACGTTTTGGGGCGGCTACCTCGAGCACAACTACGGATGGCCGGGCGAACGCGATGAGGCTCTGGCCGGACACCTCAGCCAAAATCAATACATCCGCTATCACAATTCCAGCGGATTGGAAGTGGTCCACCACGCCTTGATGTTCCACCGCTTTACCGGGGATGAAGGGTTCTTGCGCGAGACAGCTCTGCCGCTCGCCGAGGCGGTTCTGGATTACTACGATCTCCATTTCCCCCGCCGGGGCGGCAGGCTTCACCTCACTCCTGCCCAGGCGATCGAGCAGTGGTGGGAAGTGGAAAATCCTCTGCCGGAAATTGCCGGCCTCATGGCCTGTCTCAATGATCTGTTGGCCTTGCCTCTCGGGCTGGTGTCCGCAGCGCGGCGCGCGTCCTGGTGCAGGCTGCTGACCGAGCTGCCTCCGCTTCCCTTGCGCGGCGATCAACTTTCTTTCGCCCCGGCCGAAGTGGTGATCGGGATGCGGAAAAACATTGAAAACCCCGAGCTCTACGCGGTCTTTCCCTATCACTTGTGCGGCTTGGACTCAGCCGACCAAGCGATCGGCATCCGGACATTCCAGCAGCGCGAATTCACCCACGACGACGGCTGGGCGCAGGATGGCATGCAGGCGGCATTGCTCGGGCTCACGGAAGATGCCAGAAAGTCCGTGGTCAGGCGATTTAGCCTGCCAAGCGGCTACTCCCGCTTTCCTGTTTTTTGGGGACCGAACGCCGATTGGATTCCCGACCAGGACCACGGAGGCACTGCCATGCATGCGCTCCAGCTCATGGCCATGCAGTCCGTTGGCGACGAGATTCGTGTGCTGCCGGCCTGGCCAAAGGATTGGGATGTCGAGTTCAAACTCCACGCCCCCGGCAAGGCCGCTGTGGAGTGTTCCTTCCGCGAAGGCAAAGTCGAAGGGCTCAGCATCACGCCAGAGGACAGGGGTGGCTACTTCCGCGCGGGCAGAACGATGACGTTGCCCGGCACCGTGGAGTTCGCCCCGGACGCTCCCGGGCAGCCCCTCGTGACGTAGCCGCTCCCGAACGGGCCGGTCGTCGCGCTTCCGCCCCCGCTGCCCCTCGAAATCGTTCCGTCTCCGAACTTCGAGGTGGTCGTCGTGCCGCCCTTGTTGTCGCGGTTGATGTAGCCGTCTCCGAACTTCGAGGTCGTGATCGTCTGCCCGTCGGGACCCCTCGTGATCGCCCCGGCCCCGAACTGGCTCGTCGTCCAGGTGTTCCCCTTGCTGTCGCGCGTGATCGTGCCGCTCCCGAACTTCGAGGTCGTATAGGTCTGCCCGTCGCTCGTGCGGGTGATGTAGCCGTCTCCGAACTTCGAGGTCGTGGCGGTCCCGCCGCTTTGCACCGGGACGACCACCGGAGCGGGCGTTTTGTCGCCGGCATGCACAACGAGCGCTGTGGCAAGAATTCCAAGGAGCAGAGTTTTCATACCGTAGAGGAATATGCCACGTCCCGGGCCGCTTTCAACAAATTGCTCCTGCAAGTCGCGCCGCTCCGGAGCCCCCCGCATTTTTTGGAAAATTCCTATTGTCTGGGGCAAACGTCGCGGTTATGGGTTTTTGTTCCCTCCCTCGGGATCTGCCAAACCCATTCACATGAATCACAAAGGAAAAATCGTTCAGGTCATCGGCGCGGTCGTGGACATCGAGTTCAACCCGGCGTCCGGCGGTCTGCCAAAAATTTACGACGCGCTGGAGATCACGTTCGAGGCCGCCGGCCAGGAGAACCGGCTCACCCTCGAAGTCCAGCAGCACCTCGGCGAAAACTGGGTGCGCGCGATTGCCATGAGCTCGACCGAGGGCCTCGCTCGCGGCATGGAAGTCACCAACACCGGCGCCCCGATCTCCGTGCCGGTCGGCGAAGGTGTCCTCGGGCGGATTTTTAATGTCATCGGCGAACCGACCGACGAGCGCGGCCCGGTGAAATTCGAAAAAAAATATCCGATCCACCGCAAGCCCCCGCCGCTGACCGAACAGAACACGAAAGCCGAGATCCTCGAGACCGGCATCAAGGTCATCGACCTGATCTGCCCGTTCACCAAAGGCGGCAAGGTCGGCGCGTTCGGCGGCGCCGGCGTCGGCAAGACGGTCGTCATCATGGAGCTCATCAACAACATCGCCAAAGGCCACGGCGGGTATTCCGTCTTCGCGGGCGTCGGCGAGCGCACCCGCGAGGGCAACGACCTCTACGCGGAGATGAGCGAGTCGGGTGTCATCAACCAGGACGACCTCGAAAAATCCAAGGTCGCGCTGGTTTACGGCCAGATGAACGAGCCCCCCGGCGCACGCCTCCGCGTCGCCCTCACCGCCCTCTCGATGGCCGAGTATTTCCGAGACGAGAAAAACCAGGACGTCCTCCTTTTCATCGACAACATCTTCCGCTTTTCGCAGGCTGGCTCGGAGGTTTCCGCCCTGCTCGGACGCACGCCGAGCGCGGTCGGCTACCAGCCGACGCTCGCCGCGGAAATGGGCGAGTTGCAGGAGCGGATCACCTCGACCACCAAGGGCTCCATCACCTCGTTCCAAGCGGTCTATGTCCCCGCGGACGACCTCACCGACCCGGCGCCCGCGAACACGTTCGCACACCTCGACTCAACGGTCGTGCTCGAGCGCTCGATTATGGAGCTCGGCATCTACCCCGCCGTGGATCCCCTCTCCTCGACCTCCAAGGCTCTCGCCCCGGACATCATCGGCGAGGAGCACTACGCAGTCGCCCGCGGCGTCCAAACCGTCCTCCAACGCTACAAGGATCTCCAGGATATCATCGCCATTCTCGGCATGGACGAGCTTTCGCCGGAGGACAAGCTCACGGTCTATCGCGCCCGGAAAATCCAGCGCTTCCTCTCCCAGCCGTTTCACGTGGCGGAGGTCTTCACCGGAACCAAGGGACAATACGTCCCGATCGGCGAAACGATCCGCGGATTCAAGGAAATCCTCGAGGGAAAACACGACGACGTGCCCGAGGGGAACTTCTACATGAAGGGCGGCATCGAAATGATTGCGGAGGATTAAGTGTCCGCTCTGTCCCTTTAGCCTTTAACCTTAATCCTTCTCCCCTCCCCGCCATGTTTCGCCTCGAAATCGTCACTCCCGACAGCAAAACCTATTCGGACGACGTGGATTCCGTAGTGATTCCCGGCATCGAGGGCGAGCTCGGCGTGCTTCCGATGCACGTCCCTTTGATGACCCAGCTTGCTCCGGGCGAGCTCCGGGTTTCGAAGGGCGGCGAGGAGATCCGGCTTGCGGTGGGGGAAGGTTTTGTGGAAATCAGCCCCGATAAAGTCGCGGTCCTCACCGACATGGCGATCAGGGAAAGCGACATCGACGAGTCCGCCGCCGAGGAGGCGATCCGCCGTGCCGAAGGCGCGATGCGCACGGACAAGATGAGCGATGAGGAGCACGCCACAGTGAAGGCCTCCCTCCAGAAATCCCTCGCCCAAATCCGCGTCAAGCGCCGCCGCCAAGGCTAAGGAGCAGATCGGGCATCCGCCGGGCGGGGCAACCCGCCGATGAGCAGCGGGAGATGGATCGCGAGGTCGGGACGGGTGCCGGCCCAGGGGAACGCGGCATCAATCTCTTTTGCGGACGCCGATTCCGGAATGTCGTTCAGCCGTCCGGCCACCGCGAGCAGCACCGGCGCGTAGATCCGTTCATCATGACCGAGACAGAAATCCATCACCGAAGGAGGGCGTCCGGCCAACCCCATGCGGAGGCGGAGACCGCTCTGATACGGGCTCAGCCCGATCTCCCAGCGACCCCCCTCGCTGACCAGCCGGAGCGCGCGGTATTCCCGCGACGGCTCTGACCGCTGGAAATTCACGGTTTGGGAGGACGCACGCCGCGATCCGGGTGGCCCCACCAGCTGTTCGGGCGATCCCCGTCGTAGCGGGCCTCGAACGTGCGGACGGCCTCCTCCATCGTCGCATCCGCCGGCGTCCACTGCGCGACATCCGGAAAATCCACCGCGATATTCCGGTTCTTCGTGTCGCTGCGGAACCGGATCGGACACCAGAACGATTCGATGTTGCGGAGCATTTCGCTGCCGAGCGCCCAGACTCCGGTCATCCAGTCGCAATACCAGCACCACAGGAGGTCGTAGCCGATGAGCCCGTCGTATTTGTGGCGCGAGAGGTTCACCCACTCGGCAGACTTGTAGGTCGGCAGCTTTCCGAGCCAGGCCACGGGCGGGTAGAGCAGGATCTCCGCGATCCGCACCTGCGCGAAAACGAGCACCGCAGGCGTCTGAAGCATCAGGCAAAGCTGGTTGCGCACGGGCCCGAGGATCTTCGCCTGCGCGTCGGTGAGCGTCCGGCCTTTCTTCCCACGCACCGCCCGGTGGACGAGGCAGAAAACATGGAGGAACACGAGCTGCGCCGCAATGGCGGCCCCCACCCCGGCCCAGCCGGAAAGCCATC
>Ga0194039_1000892_pt1 | contig 16819 bp, 13 predicted proteins | sample JunL228m_MetaG_FD_148679 | JGI IMG/M metagenome (GOLD analysis project Ga0194039, IMG submission 148679) | Anoxic zone freshwater microbial communities from boreal shield lake in IISD Experimental Lakes Area, Ontario, Canada - Jun2016-L227-8m | ecosystem: Environmental > Aquatic > Freshwater >... | reverse complement strand
TGTCATTCCCGCTCCTGTCTCCGTCATTCCTGCGTAGGCAGGAATCTATGTAATTTTTAATCCTTCTCTGTTACTTTACTCCTTGATAAAAACCCTTCTGTTACTTTTGTCTTATCAAAAGTAACCAAAACCGCTTGACCCGACGGATTCATAAAGAGTCGATTATCAATTCGTATCAAATTTGAAAAGTACGAACTCCCTCCGGTCGGCCTTACGGCGAAGCGACTTTTCAAATGCTCACTCATCTCAATCTCGCTTTATTCACCGAGGGTCAAAGATATGAAGACTAAGCAATTTTTCGCATTGAAAACCTCCCCGACGATTCCCCGATGTTACAATCGGGACCAAGGTTGTCGGGATCCCGACTTCAATCTCAGGTTGAACGTCGGGGAGGGTTTAAAAATGTAAAGACTAAGCAATTTTTCAATATTAAAACTGATGGGCGGAAAAGGAGAGAAGCCAATAGTTTATCGTTCGAGGAGCGTAAGCGACGAGAACTACTATACTCAAAAGTTAAGAACTTCTCGCTTTACTCGAAGAATAACTTTATAACTTTATAAACTTTACAAACTTTACAACTCACCAAGAGCCAACAGCTTTTTCTACTTTATAACTAACAAACAGCCAATAGCTAAAGGCTAATAGCTTTTTCTGCTTTATAACTTGATAAACTTTCAACTTTCTAACTAACCAAGAGCCAACAACTTTTCTGCTTTATAATTTATAACTAGTTTTAGACTTCAATCACAACCGGAATCACGAGAGGTTTCCTCTGGGTTTGGTTATATAGAAATTCACCAATCGTTTCACGAAGCTTGACCTTTAGGCCCTGCCAGTTTTGGTTCTTGTCACCGTTCCATGTTTCCACAATTCGCTTGATCTCTTTGCGGGCGTTGTTAACAAGCTGTTCATTTTCGCGCATATAGATAAAACCACGAGAAATAATATCAGGGCTGGTTAGTAACTTGCCGTTTTCTTTACTGATTGTACAGATGACGGCGAAGACGCCTTCAGTAGACATTGATTTCCGTTCACGAAGAACGATCTCACCGACATCACCAATGCCAAACCCATCGACTAGAATGACACCATTTTGGACTTTGCTATCGCTCTTTGAGGCACCCTGGTCGTTGAGGAGGATGGAATCACCATTATCAAGGATAAAGATGTTTTCCTCAGGAATGCTCAATGATTTAGCAATATCTGCGTGACGAACTAACATATGACGTTCACCATGCCATGGAGCGAAAAATTTGGGTCTAGTGAGGGCAATCATTAGCTTTAGTTCTTCTTGGCAAGGATGGCCAGAGACGTGAGTTCGACTTTTTTCGGCATCAAAGACAACGTTTACGCCTTCACGGAAGAGGTCGTCCATTACGGCCGTAATCGAGCCTTCATTGCCAGGGATTGGAGAACTGGAGAAAATGACCGTATCACCTTTTTTGACTTTGATGTTTTTGTGTTCACCCCGAGCCATGCGTGAAAGAGCTGACATTGACTCACCCTGGGAACCGGTGCTCATGACTGTAATAAGGTTGTCAGGGAATTTATTGATATCTTGGATACGAACAACGAGTCCTTGGGGAATTTTCAAATATCCGAGCCGAACGGCAATCTCTACATTTTTTAATAAACTCCTACCAGAGAAGGCGAGCTTCCGCCCGTGATCTCGTGCTGAGTCGATAACCATTTGGATTCGGTTTATCTGAGATGCAAAGGAAGCGATAATTATTCGTCCATTGGCATGATCAAAGATATTTTCAAAGCTTTCTTCGAGTGATTTTTCACTCATCGAATAACCGGGTTGTTCCGCGTTGGTGCTATCTGATAAAAGCATCAAAACGCCCTCATGCCCAAACTTTGATAATTTGGCCAAGTCTGTGTATTTGTTGTCCAATGGAGAGTGATCTATCTTGAAATCGCCCGTATAGATAACGCGACCGAGTGGAGTTTTGAGAGAAACGCCGACTGCATCCGGGATAGAATGAGTGACGCGGAAACATTCGACCTCGAAGGCGCCTAGCTTTAGGACGTCTTTGTCTGGATCAATTACATTTAGTGAGCCCTGAGTATTGTATTTAAACTCAGTAAGCTTACTTTCGATCAGCCCTATAGTTAATTTGGTTGCATATATTGGAACTGATAATTTGCTCCATAGATAAGGGATAGCTCCGATATGGTCCTCGTGACCATGAGTGACGACAATGCCTCGTATTTTATCTCTTTTGTCATCGAGATAGGATATGTCTGGGATTAAATAATCAACCCCGAGCATTTCGTCGCTTGGGAACATAAAGCCCATGTCGACAATGACAATATCATTTTCGTATTCATAGACTGTTAAGTTTTTTCCCACTTCACCTAAACCACCTAATGGGGTTATCTTCAATAATCCTTTCCTGGGGTCTTTGGTTAGCGGTTGGTGTGCTTGTTTCATTTTCTGATTTTGTCCATCGTGTTGTGGATGGTTTTGATTTTTGTGCGGAATCATTTTTCTCCTTACGGGACCATTTCTGGGTCTCTCGTTTGTTTCCGCCAGTGGCGGATCAGCCTTTGGCTGAAGTTAATAGTTTAATAATAAATTTTAGTTAAAAAGCTTAGCTTGTTTTATTTCTTTTGTCTTTGTTACTGGTGTTTCGACTTTTGTATCTAAAGTTGAATCTGAATTTGTAATTTCATCAATTTTATCTAAGATTTTGGGAATCTTATTAAAATCACTTTTGAGCGTATCTCTCATGCCCCCGTTATACAATGCGGCCGCAGGATGGTAAAGGGCCAAAAAAACTTGGGATTTACCTAGGAAATCTTTACGAAACGCCTGTCCATGAGACTTTGATATTTGTAATGTTGGGAAAAACCTGTTCATTGAGTGTCGTCCAAGGAAGACTATCAATTTTGGGCTAATTAGCTCAATCTGTCTTTTGAGGTATGGCCAGCAGGCATCGGCTTCAGATGCTTCTGGATCACGATTACTCGGAGGTCTGTGTTTGAGGACATTGGCGATATAGATATCGCTTCTTTCCCAGCCCAAGCTTTCGATCATCTCATTCAAAAATTTACCTGCGGCACCAACAAAAGGTTCTCCTTGGAGATCCTCGTCCTTACCTGGAGCCTCTCCTATAAACATCACTTCGGCTTGTTCATTACCAACACCAGGGACATCCTTAGTTTTGGTCTGTGAAAGCGAACAGCGCTCGCATTTGGCAACGAGACTTTCTATCTCATTCAAAGATTTGGTATTAGTAATAATTATTTCGTCGATCATTTGTATATAAGAGCACTTCAAACGTTGGCTAAAGTATAGCAAAAATAGTGTATTTTGTCAACAAATAATATATCAAGGGTCAGACCCTTGACGGCACTTCCTATTATGCTAAAAGAACTAACTTGGCCTTCATTTCCTTTAGATCGTAGATAGCAAAAGTTGGTTTCCCGAATTGAGCCGCAATTTCCCCCGGATTTAAAATCACAGTCTTATCAATTCGTTCTTCCCAAGGAGTGTGAGTGTGGCCATAAAAGACAATGTCATATTTGCCTTCCGACGCCAACTTTCTGGCGTAGAAATCATAATGAGTAAAAGCAAGTTTCTTTTTTTCTAGATTAATAACGCCAAAGTCTTTAAAAAATTCAAGCTTTGTGGGGTATATGAGCCCGGAGTCAAGATTGCTATTTAATTCAAAATCAGCGTTACCCAGGGCGAGGTAGACTTTTTGCAACCAGCTATCAAGCTCCCAAAAAGCTTCTTCTGTTTGTATATCACCACAACAAATAACAGTTTTGATCTTTTCAGAATCAATTATTTCCTTAGCCTTTGCTAAATATGCCAAATTGCCGTGGATATCACTTATAACTGCTATTTTCATATTATTATTATACCAACTATACCAACAAACAAGAGAACTCAACGGCTCTTATTAATTATTGTTCGAACAAAGTGAGAACTCTTAATCATCAAGGTTTTGCAAACTTCTCAGTTCCTTCGAAAAATATATATTGTTCGAGCGATAGCGCCCCCCGCCGCTGGAGCGAGAACTATTCTCTTTTGTTACTCTTCTCATTGATGAGAACTTTCTCTCCACTTTGTCTTGTCAAAGTGGAGCAAACCACCCGACTAGACAGATTTGTAAAGTATTATTCATTTCGTTTATTCAACTTTAAAAAGCTGAACGCTTCTAGCGCCCTACGGGTAAGCATCTTTATTAAAGGTTCACTCACTCATTCTTTCTCTTTACAAACTGATAGTCGGAGGATAAGTGAAAGGAGAAAGAAACAAATTTTCGGCTTCGAACTGATGGCCGAATAAGCTAATACTGCAGAGACCATATTTGCACAAGGTTGAACCTTGTGCAAATAAATGTCGGAGGCTACAATAGTAGTCTCTTTTGGATGACATTATTGTTCGAGTGATAACGAGAACTATGCAAGCTTCTCGCGGGTTTTATACAGAGCTTGCCGAATGTGTTCGAAGAGTATTCTTTATTCTTTTGGCAAAGTTGCTTTGATTGAAAGGTTTTTTCTACCTTGGGAATCAATCTCGGTGAGTTTTACCTTGACTTCTTGACCTTCTTTGAGAACATCTGTTACTTTCTCAACTCGTTCATTAGCAATCTGTGAAATATGGACAAGACCTTCTTTGCCAGGCATAAATTCAACAAAAGCGCCAAAGTCCATAATCTTGATTACTTTGCCATCATAGATTTTACCTATTTCTGGCTCAGCAATTATACTGTTGATAATAGCGACTGCTTCGTCTGCGGCTTTGCTATCGACGGCGGCAACAACTACGGTTCCATCATCTTCAATATCAATTTCAACGCCAGTATCGGCGATGATTTTGTTGATGACTTCGCCACCTTTGCCGATCACTTCTCGGATTTTTTCTGGGTTAATGTGTAGAGTCGTGAGTCGAGGCGCATACTTTGAAAGTTCCGTTCGGGGTTCTTTGATGGCGGTTTCCATTACACCAAGGATTTCCATTCGAGCGGTGTTGGCTCGTTTCATGACTTCTGTCAGAAACTCTATTGTTAGTCCTTTGACTTTGATATCCATCTGAATAGCGGTGATACCATTTCTTGTCCCAGCTGCTTTGAAATCCATATCACCAGCAAAATCCTCAGCTCCCATAATGTCTGTCAGGATTATATGTTTTTTGTTTAGATCACCATCAATCGTCATAAGCCCCATCGCGATCCCAGCGACGTGAGCCTTGATCGGTACCCCGGCATCCATTAAAGAGAGCGAGGCTCCACAGACCGATCCCATTGAGCTAGAGCCATTACAGCTAAGGATGTCCGAAACAACCCTGATCGTATACGGGAAGATTGTCTCCTCTGGCAGGACAGCCTCTATAGCTCTTTCAGCTAAAAAACCATGACCGATGGCACGTCTTCCGGCACCAAGTCGACCCGTTTCGCCATAAGAAGCAGGGGTGTCGACATAGTGATGCATAAATTTTTTACTAAAATCTTGATCCATTGATTCTACAATCTGGGCTTTTGATGGAGAGGCGAGAGTCGTCGTCGATAATACCTGGGTTTGTCCTCTTTGGAAAAGGCCTGAACCATGAGTTCGAGGTAGTATCCCGACTTCACTTGAGAGTGGTCTGACTTCGTCGAATTTACGATGATCAGGGCGAACACCGTCGTCAAGGATTGATCGTCTAACTTCTTCTTTGATGATTTTTTCAAAAGCGGCCGTAACATCGGCTTCCTCGAATTTTTCGCTAAACTCACCCTTAACCATATCTTCTAGTTCGGCGATGAGCATGTTTCTAGCAATTTTATCTTTATGACGGATAGAGTCTCCAAGTTTTGTATTTAGATATTCAGCAACGGAAGCATAAGCTTCTTTTGCGGGGAGTTTTAACAAATACTTTTGGACGGTGACATCCTGGTCTTTGACGATTTCAGTTTGAAGTTTAATTGATGATTGGATTGCTTTAAAGCTCAATTCTAGTGCTTGGGCGATTACTTCTTCAGGGATTTCTTTCGCGCCACCTTCAATCATGGTGATGGCGTCCTTTGTCCCGGCGACTAAAATATCAAAAGTAGAATTTGCTAACTCCTCTACCGTTGGGTTAATAACAAATTTGTCATCAACTTGTCCAATGCGGACTGCGCCAAGCGGACCCTCGAAAGGGGCACCGGTTAACATCAAGGCTACCGAAGCGGCATTTAAGCCCAACACAGCTGGGTCAATTGTCCCATCCAGCGATAGGGGGGAGACAATGACTTGAACCTCATTCATATAGCCCTTGGGGAACATCGGACGTATAGAGCGATCAATCATACGAGAGCGCAAAATGCCTAGCTCGCTTGGCCGACCTTCACGCTTAATAAATCTTGAGCCAGAAATTTTACCTGTTGCGGACCATTTATCCTGGAATTCAACAGTTAGAGGAAAATAATCGATATCCTCCTTGATATTTTTAGAGATGACGGCTGTTGCCAATACAACTGAATCGTTGTAGCGAGCAACAACGGCTCCGTCTGCCAAAAGGCCCATCTTGCCGATTTCAAAAGACATTTTTGTCCCCGAAAAATCGGTTTCATAAACCTTTGCTTTATTTTGAGTATTCATAATACTCCTTTCTGCCCCAACAAGGCTAGGCGATTGAGTATCGAAAACCTGTGAGGTCTTGGTGAATAGGAGCCAGAGGGAGAAGCTGATTTTGGTCCAATTGAGCTTGATGCTCAAATCAAATCCGTCTATGTATTATCTCTGACGGAGGAGCTCCCTGTCTCTGATCCCTATTCGTGAATTTGCTATTAATGAACCAATTGCTCCCCAATTTGTCTTGGAGAGAGGTCGACTCACTATTTGCGTAAACCTAATTTTTTGATAACTGCTTCGTAACTTTCTTTGTTTTTCTTGGCCAGATAATCCAGTAAACGACGACGTTTACTAACCATTTTCAGCAAGCCACGACGTGAGCTTTCATCTTTTTTGTGAGATTTCAAATGGTCCGTCAGGCGTTTAATTTTTTCAGTGAAGACTGCAACCTGAACTTCTGGCGAACCAGTGTCCTTGGTGCTACGAGCAACTTCTTTTCTTAATTTATTTTTTTCATCTTTTTTCAGTGCCACAGAAACTCCTCTATTATTATCTTTAACAATTTAATTATAGCTGATTTTGATCAAAATTTCAATGGTTTCCTTGGGTATCAGCTATTATCGAGTCCATTGTTTGTGCTTGTTGAATATTAAAATCACCAATTTTCGTCCTCCGAAGTGCCGTTAGATAGGCTCCACAGCCGAGCTCTTTGCCAATATCTTCAGCCAAGGTTCTAACATAGGTGCCGCTTGAACACAACACATCTACAACAAGTTCTGGCCAGACGTATTTTATTACTTTGATGTTGTAAATTTTAATCTTTCTTGGCTTTATCTCAACTAGTTCTCCCTTTCGAGCTAGTTTATAGGCTCTTTGTCCATTTATTTTGATAGCAGAGTGTTGAGGCGGTGTTTGTTCTATCAAACCAATAAAGTTTTTTAAAACAGCTTCAATATCAGACTTTTCTATTTCCTTAGCATTTATGTTTTTTGATATTTCGCCCTCAGGATCACCTGTTGTGCTGGTTTTGCCAAAGCATAAAGTCGCTTGGTATTCTTTGTCTTGTTTCATATAGTTAGCTTGATTTTTTGTTTCAGCGCCAACCAAGATTAGTAAGAGACCAGTGGCGAAAGGGTCTAAGGTACCGGCATGACCAACTCGGAGACGCGGACTATTTGGTACCAGCTCCTGGCTATTACCCAGTTCGCGAGAGATCGGTGGTAGTTGAACATTTTGGGTCTTTAATCTGCCACGAATCTTTGCAACGCAATCAAAGCTAGTCCAGCCAGATGGTTTGTCGATAAGGATTAGATCTTTTGAAATATTCATATGTAGTATTGGAACATACTATTTATCGTCTTGCCAAGTTCTAATTTCGGCATTTTTATTACCAATCCCGTCGATTTCTGCAGGAGAGTAAGGAATATTGTCTTCATCGAGAGCGGTTCCAGGCTTGTGATTTTCTAGAATTGTCCCTAGTGGTTTTATGGTGTCTTCTGTAGCTTTTGAATCATCGATATCAATTGCTGCGGGGTTTTCGTCGATCACCTGGTCAATCGACTCAATTGCTTTTGAGATTGGATCATCAGAAAAATCGGCCAAAATAACCTCTTTAGGCAACTCTTCGGCCGCAACTTCGTTTTTGATTTCTACTTGAGGGACAGGTTGAGGATCAAGTGTTGGCATTTTTTTGCCTTGTACCTGAGCAAGTGCAGAGATTGCTTGATTTAAGGCGGCTTTGAGGGTAATATTGGTTGCTTCAAATTCAATTCTTTTGGTATTGCCTTTTTGATTTGGAAAAGTAATCACCTTAGTTAGGTCAATATCAGCTTTGGTTTGGATCATTCCCCAAATTCTATTTTCTTCGTTTTCGAATAGCAAAAGTGATGTTTCGGCATCTGGGATATTGGTGAAATAGTCTTCAAAGATAATTCTCAAATCGTCGGTCGTAACATTTTTGAGGTTCGAGTTTGTTGCCGTAGTTGCGGCGAGAGCTAGGTGAAAATCCTGGTTGTACTCCAATTTAGATAAGATGTCGCCCCATAATTTTAATGTATTTACAGATCGAGCTTTGTAGAGGTGATTGATAATCTCTTGTTGTTTTGCCCCTGCGGCCAGCATTTGAGCTGAAATTGTCAGTGATTTCGGAGTTGTATTGCCGTATTTGTAACTACCGGTATCGGCGATGATCCCAGTCAAAAGACAGGTTGCGACTTCTTCATCGAAATTGCCAGCACCGAAGGACTCGATGATAGAGACCAATATTTCACAGGTTGAGGTGGCGGTCAGATCGACAAAATTAACAGTCCCAAAATATTCATTGCCTGGGTGATGATCGACATTTACAATTGGGGTTTCAAAGAATAACTCAGTTTCCCTATCATAAACCGAGTCGATTTTAGTAACGGACGGTGTGTCCAGGACAAAGATCAAATCATATTTAAAACTTCCTTGGACAAATTCGATATCGCTTTGATTTATTTTGCCTTGCTTAGGCGTAATAATAACGTTTACAAAGTTATCTTCGTGATTGTAGCTGAGCTTTTCGAGAGGTATCTTTTGATTATCAAACCTTAGGATGAAATCCCGAGTGCCAGCGATGGTATTTCTGATTTTTGTCAGATTTGGCAGAAAACTATAATTATCCTTGATCTTCTCGCTAGAAACTAGACTTACTTCCTTGCCTAGTTTTGTTAAAACCTTTTCTAGCGCCAACATTGAACCTAGGGCATCACCATTTAAATTTGAATGGCTGACGATCAGTATCGAGTGATTGTCTTTGATCAATTCATTAATTTGTTGTTTTGGTGATAATTCCATAGAGCTTCTTTGTTTAGTGAAGCGCCATCATACCGCAAAAAGTCCTATTTGTCAATGAAAGTGAGAAATACATATTGCGGTTACACATTTTATTTCTTATACTAAACAAAGTATAAAGCTAATAAAGGGGTGAAATATGGACTTTATAAACATAAATGTTCCGGGTGGACAGTCTCATGTCGAAGCACCACAGACGAAAAGACGTAAAAAGGGTTTTTTTAGCAAACTGATCAAACCGATTGATTATGTATTAAAGGCAATAATATATTTTACAATCTTTGCTCTGCCGCTTGTATTTTCACCGCAAACCTATGATGTGCTCTCATTGCCCAAACAGGTTTTTCTCGGTATCTTTGTCCTAATTGCCTTAGTCTTGTGGCTGACGAAAATGATGATCGCTCGCGATTTTAATATCAGAAGAACTCCTCTTGATGTTCCAATCATGATTTTTGGTGCAATTTATTTAATCGCTTCACTAGTTTCGGTCTCACCACTCACTAGCATTATCGGCTTTTATGGTCGCCTAGACGGCAGCTTTATAACTGTTCTTTACTTTATTATCCTTTATTATCTCATTACAAATAACCTTAGAAGCAAAAAAGAGGTTATGGGGGTGGTACTTACTTTGATAATGTCGACTATCATTGCCTCTATATTTGCTTTTATGCAAATGTTTGGCGTTTATATCTTGCCTTCAGAGATTACCAAAGCAAAAGTTTTTAACACCATTGGTAGTCTGAATGCTTTGGCTGTTTTCATCATGGCGGCGATACCGATTACGGCAGCTTTATCTCTACGCAAGGACAATGAAGCACGGATTTCTTTTGCCGGAACGAGCGTTTTGCTCTTTATCCTTTTAGTCCTAGTTAATATCAAGGCAGCTTGGTGGGGGCTTCTTGCAGCCTCAATCATAATGGTAGTATTGCAAGCGATGGATAAAAAAGCGGATAAGAAATGGCTTGCTATGCCGGCTCTACTGGGCTTGCTATCCCTGGCTTTTATATTCACCGCTAATTTCGGCCTGAATATCCAAAAAGAAATACCACTCGACAACAAAAATTCAATAGCAGAAGTCAAGCAGGCGATCAAAGAAAGACCGGTCTTTGGTTCTGGGCCAGAGACTTATGCATACGATTTTTCGAAATTTCGTGCCGCCGAGATGAATAATCAAGAGAATTGGTCCTTAAGGTATGATAAAGCGCACAGCGAATGGCTCACAAATGGCGCGACGGTGGGGATATTAGGGACAGTTGCTTATGCACTCTTGATTGTTATCGCTGTTGTGACCGGTTTTTTCAACTATCAAAAAGCAAATGACGAGGGGATGAAGTATGTCACTCTGGGGGCAACAGCCACAGTTGTTGGAATTGGCATAATGAGCTTTTTTTACTATTCAAATTTTGCCCTGATGTTAGTCTTTTGGGTCGCCTTAGCTCTAATCGGAGCCGCTAGAAAATCATCCGAGGCTAGCGAAGATGATGTACAAGACCTCAATCTAAAGAATGCGTCGTTGGAAGCAAAGGTCTTCTCAACTGTCTTTTTTGCTCTACTCTTTGTGGGGGCGTTTTATGGCATCTACTTTGCCGGGAAAACCTATGCCGCAGACTCAACCTACCGAAAGGCGTTATTAAAAACTGACAAAGCCGAAAATCTGGTCGCGTCAGAGGCACTCTTCAAGAAAGCAATTAATCAAAATGGCTATCGAGAAACTTACCGATTGTCACTTTCGAGGGTGCTTCTTGTAGAAGCAAATCTTGAAAATCAGAAAGCGGAAAAGGTGAAGGATGTTAAGAAAATCCAGGATTATCTATCTCGTGCGATTGACCAAGGGAAATTAGCGGTTAATACAAACCCAAACAGTGTTTCAAATTGGGAAGGGATGATCATTGTCTATCGAAATGCAGCTCTATATGCAACAGGGGCGGTTGATTGGATTGAGAGAAGCTATCAAGAAGCACTAAAGCTAGAGCCGACAAACCCAGTTTTGGTTAATGGCATCGGCCAGGTGTATCTAACCAAAAACGAAACAGACAAAGCCGCTGAATACTTTAACAGGGCGATAGCCTTGAAAAAAGACTTTGCCGACCCTCATTACAATCTGGCGCTGGTTTACAAAGACAAGAAAGAATACGACAAGGCGATAGCAGAAATGAACCTTTACCTAAAAGCAGTACCAGATAGTACCGAAGCCAAAACAGAGTTAGAAAACATCAAAAAGCTAAAAAATAATCCTGAAGCCACGACCGCCGAAGAAACAAGCCTACGAGGACAGCCGCCAGCCACGACAGGCACAGACGCGACCAATCAAAACAACACCTCAAATAACAATAACAACCAAGAATGACCCGAGGAGGGTTGATGTATAAAGTCAAATTTATAATTAACCTTTTAATATTAAGCTTGGTTTTAGTAATTCCTGTTAGCACAAATGCGATGTCTAGCTCTGGCTATCGAATTGATGCCTATGAGATTAACTCTTTTGGTGGAGTTGGTTCATCAGCGAACTACAAATTAGTGACCTCAGGGGGCGAGCCCTTCGCCAAAGAAGGCTCTAGTGCTTTGTATAAGCTTGGACCAGGCTTTCCATATGAGATAAGCTATGGGATGAGGGTTAGCTTTACGAACAATAGTGAAGGTATCCACAAAAGTGATTTACCTTCGAATGTTAATCTCGGTAATCTCCAGGCCGGCTCTCCTGTTACAGCAAGTACCGATATCAAAGTCAAGACAGATGCTCCTGAGGCATACAGTTACAACATTGCTGTCAACCGAAGTGACGCAGATACAACGCTGGACTTGGCAACCAATAGTTCTGTTAACATGCCAGACAAAACAGCTTGGGACCCAGCCGCAAATGGCGGACTTGGCAACGCTGTTACTTGGGGTGGGACCGGGCTGGGTTTTTGTGTTTTCGCCTCAACCGCAACTAAAAGTACGACTTGGTGGGGCACAGGTTCAACGAAAACTGATGCAAACAACAAATATGCTGGGTTCCCAGCTACAGCAAAAACAGTCATGAATCAATCTGGCTATACTTCTGGCGATACAACGACGTCAATTGGCTACAAGCTAGACATTGATCCAGGACAGAGACATGGTTATTATGATGGGGTTATTGTATTTACAGTGACGATGGCGTTATAATTTGTGATAATCGTTGACAACGGTTATTCCAGATTTCATAATTAAATTAGCAAAAATAAAAAGAGAGTTTATGATTAGCGTGAGGGCGAGAAGTAATATCCAAAAGGTTTTCGGTACAACCTTGTTTTTGCTTCTCTTTTTGTTTGGACTAGTTCCGCAAACATATGCGGCGTTGGTTGGAAGTCCCAAAGATACATTGACCCGTGAAGCAGTATCTGTGGCCGCGAACCACGCTATTCAATTTGTAACACCGACCGGTGTTGCAAATGGGAATAATATTACTTTAACCTTTGAGACTGGGTTTAATATAGCCAGTGTCGTCACAGCAGATGTGACTGTAGAGGGAGCAGCCGTGACTTCGGCGACACCAGTAAGCCAAGTTTTAACAATCGTCTGTGGTGCTGGTAACGTTGTGGCGGCGGCAGGGACTGTTGATATTGCGATAAACAATAGTCATGTCACAAATCCAGGGTCAGCGGGCGATTATACAATTACAATCGGTGGTACTTTTGGTGATACGGGGGTTTTATCTGTACCAATACTGACCAATGATCGCATAGCGGTGACGGGCGATATCGGCTTTTCTATTACCTTCTCACTATCGTCTGCTAGTTGTGCCCTTGGCACCCTCACAACGGGCTCTGTTGCAACATGTGGGCCATTTTATTTTACTGTAGGCACCACCGCAGGTTCCGGCTATACAGTCACGGTCCAAGACCAAGGCAGTGGAGCAAGCCCGGGATTATATAAAAGCTCAACAGCAACAAAATTAATCGCAACCTCAGACCAAGCTCTGACTGCAGGATCAACGGAAGGATACGGCTTGCAAGCAGCAATTCGGACAAGTTCTCCGACTATACCAGCCAAATTTACCGTTGGGGGCACGACGGTTGCTGGTTTACTGCGGACGGCGGATACGATCGCCTCATCTACAGGTGCGACTACAGTTAATCACGAGGTTAACGTAACACCAAGAGCGGCAATCATTGCGGGAACGCCAGCCGGTTCTTATGGTGACACTCTAACCTTTTTAGCAACAGGTAACTTTTGATGAAAAGCGACAAAATAAATAAAATAATTAGCCTAATGCTTGCGCTAGCTCTTTTGTTTGTGGCAGTGCCAACGGCGAATGCAGCTGCACTTGCTAGTTTGTCTGACACGATGACTCGGATCAAAGTATCTCAGACCTCAAATCACGATATGCGCTTTCAGGTAATTACAGCGATGTCATCAGGTACTTTTACTATAAACTTTAATACGGCTGGGTTCAACGCTGGCTCTGTTGATTATACTGACATAGACCTTCGGTATGGTTCATCATCAGCCCAAGTTTATGGGACTTGTGCATCGAGTTGTACTGAGGCACCCTTAGCCGCCGCGGCCGGGGCGACAAACACCTGGGGAGCTGTCTTTGCTACTAATACAGTTACATTTTCATATCCAACCGGCGGCCAAGTTGCAATCGCTGCTAATGACTTTGTTCGTATAGAAATAGGCGATAATGCAGCTTTTGGGGTAACAGGTAACGCCTGGATAACAAATCCGGGAACATCTGGGTCAAAGTCACTTGCTATTACTTTCCCAGCAGATTCAGGGACAATCGCGGTCCCTATTGCGACAGAGGATCAGGTGGTGATAAGTGCTACAGTTGATCCCAACATTACCTTTCAGATTTCCTCTAATTCGGCCAGCCTGGGAACAATGATTACTGGTGCGGTTGCGACGGCGTCCGACATAACATTAACGATGGGGACGAATGCGGTTAGCGGCTACGTGGTGACGATATTAGATGAAGGTAGTGGTGCTTCTGATGGATTGTACAAATCGTCAGCGCCGACAAGATTAATTGATTCGGCGACCGCAACACTAGCCGGTGGAACCGAAGGGTATGGAGTAAAGGCAATCACGGGGACAGGCAGTCCAACCATATCGGCTCCATATTCTACCGCTGGGGCCGAGGATGTGGGGGCCTTGCAGAGAACAGCGCAAAGTTTAGTGACCTATAGTGGCCCGACCGGAGCGACGAACCAAACAGCAACTTTACGGGTTAAGGCAGCGATTTCAGCCTCAACTCCTGCTGGATCTTATGCTGATACTCTGACATTAATCATGACAGGTACTTTTTGATGAGCTTCTTGACTAGGTATAGAAAACTGCTGGTTTGCCTAGCAACCATTTTTTTGTTACTTCCAATAATCCCGACCACTTATTCTGCCGAGGACGAAAAAGGCTCAGGGATTACCGTTGGACCCCCGGTCGTCGAATACACGATAGAAAGAGGAAAAACAGTTAGCGGGATTGTAAAAGTAAATGACTACAATCCTGTGGCTGTGACGCTATATCCTCAGGTTTCTGATTTTGGAGCAAAAAACGAATCAGGCCAACCTGCTTTTTTTGAAACGGATCCAAATCGAAAATATTCATTATCAAACTGGGTAAAATTCTCTCCAGATCCAATATATCTTGCAATCGGAGAGTTAAAAGCAATCCAATATCAAATAGTGGTGCCAGAAGACGCGGAGCCAGGAGGTCACTACGGGGTTTTGTTTTTCTCAACCAAATCACCGAACGATGTCAAGGAAGGTGAAGCCAAAGTCACAACGAATCTAAAAGTTGGTCAATTAATTTTAGTTAAAGTGCCAGGAGAAATCACCGAAAAAGGTTCAGTTGCTTCTTTCAAAACAAAAAAATATTTTAACTTCATGCCTCAGATTCATTTTTACAAAACAACTGAGAATATAGATGACCAAGGTCAAATAATAGCAAAAAAAGAGTGGAATCCGAGCTTCACCTGGGAAATAGGTTTTTCTACGAAAATTCAAAATAATGGGAATATACACTTCAAACCAAAGGGTAAGATTAGTATAAAAAATATCTTGGGCAAAAAAGTGAACTCCCAGACGGTAAATTCTGAGGAAGGGAATGTTTTGCCAGACAGCGTTAGGCTTTTTGAAAATGAATGGAAGCCGTCTTGGTGGCAGTTTGGCTATTTCAGAGGTGATTTGAACTTAATCTATGGTTTAGATCAAACCTTGACTGCTTCTGCCAGCTTTCTGGTGATCCCCTGGTGGCTAGTTGTTGTTCTCATACTCCTCGTAATCGTCGTCGTAATCGTGATTCGTAAAAAAAAGAAAAAGAGACACAAACAGTAGCTATCCTTCGAGCGTTAGCGAGAAGTTCGCAAAACCATAACGTTTATTAGTTCTCGTCGCGTGCGCACTCCCTACGGGACCCCCGCTGGGTCTCGAACAATATTCTTCGAAGCACAAAGTGCTGAGGAGTCTACAATCTGTAAGTACAATAGTTCTCACTAATAGCCTCGAACAGTAGCTATCCTTCGAACACATTCGGCAATCTCCTTGAAAAATCTAAATATTAAATATTAGCTGAGATTATATATGAATTAGCGTCTTTGCTTATCCCATAACCAAGATTCCAATTTGTTTCAACTTTAGCGATGTTGTTTTCCAGATAACCAGTGATTGAAAAACCAACCTCTGCAGTTATTTCAACCTGTTGGGCTTTCGATATGTTGTCTATCGGAGCTATCTCGTTAGCTTCGAACGAAGTTGTGGGGGGCACTACTGAGCTAGCTGCTTTTATGGAGACCGTATCTACAGCAGGTTCAACTGTAATGTTTGAACCCAAGGCAGAGTTTAAAACGTTTGTACCAAGGCCATCGTTAGCCAAGACGCGGGCATTTGAGATTGAGAGAGTTGAATCACTTGGGGCCAAAGCCTTCAAATTAATGTTTATTAGTTTGCCTTTGGTACCCCTATAGCCATGAGGTAAGCCGCATTTAAAATCAACTTTGTTATTGTCTGTTTTGGGTTGATATATAAAAAGCTGGCAAACTGAGCCATCGTAATTTGCACTTACAATCTCAAGATTATTTGGGACATTGATGATGGCTTCAAAGGCGTTCACTGCCTGCAAATCAGAGCTTACCATGAGAGAGGTTGAGAAGTTTTCACCGACACGAGCCTCTATTGATTTTTGGTCAAAATAAAGATAAGCACCAGGCTCAGAGAGAGCAAAAAGACCGGCCGGGACAAAAAGTAACAATAAAAGCAATGTTGATAGAATTTTAGTCATATGTATAGCCCAACAAAAAAAAGAGGCTTCCCCCCTCCAATTAATAATATATTTGAGTTTTTATTTTAGATTTGTGATTATATCAGTAAATTAGCAAAAAGTCAACCACATATTCCGGTCGAGTACATCGGTAACAACTTCTGTTGTTTTCTTAAAGTATCTTCAAGATACTCAATAGGGGTCATATAGTCAAGGGTCACGTGCGGTC
>Ga0194039_1000890_pt1 | contig 16843 bp, 11 predicted proteins | sample JunL228m_MetaG_FD_148679 | JGI IMG/M metagenome (GOLD analysis project Ga0194039, IMG submission 148679) | Anoxic zone freshwater microbial communities from boreal shield lake in IISD Experimental Lakes Area, Ontario, Canada - Jun2016-L227-8m | ecosystem: Environmental > Aquatic > Freshwater >... | reverse complement strand
TAGATTAAAAGATCTAATAGGTTATTTTCAGGCGTATATGAAAATTTATGGATATAAGGGTAAATTTTTTTACCACTATCCGATGAAAGTAAACCAAAACAAAGAATTTATACTCCCGGTTCTTTCGGAGGGGGGGAACTTAGAAGTTACCTCTGCCAATGAACTTTGGATTGTCAAAAAATTATGGGAAGGAGAGAAATTTAATTCTAAAATTAGAGTTCTTTGCAATGGCCCAAAGACTGATCAATATCTTGATTTAATTGAAGAATTGCGTGGTAAGGGAATGAATATTATACCCATAATAGAAGGATGGGAGGAGATTGAGAGACTGCTTAAATACAAAGGCGACACTGGTATTAGAATAGATTTGGATATAAAAGCAGACACACATTGGGATAAAAAATTTGATCGCTTTGGTTTATCTGAAAAAGATGTTTTGTCTTTGGCAAAAATGAAAAACTTAAAGATAATGCATTATCACTTGGGTTCTCAGATCAAGACCCAAAAGAGTATTCTGGATGGCATAAAACATGCATTTAGTATTTATGTTCAATTACAAAAAATACATCCAAACTTAGATACATTAGATATCGGTGGAGGGTTTGGAGTTCCTTATGAAAAAAAGAAATTTTATACAGCGAAAGTTGTTTCAAGTAAAATTGTAAAAACTTTAAAGAACTTAGCAGATAAAGCAGGAATAAAACATCCTAATCTCGCGGTAGAGTGGGGACAATACATTGTTGCCCCGTCACAAATAACGATATATAAAGTTATTTCAAAAAAATATATTCCAAAGGCAAATGCAAAGGCCTGGTATGTTATTGATGGAAGTTTTATAAATGATTTGAAAGACACTTGGACTATCCATCAAAGGTGGCACACAATTCCTCTTAATAATATGCATGGACCATTCAAGACAGTTTGGCTTGCAGGGAGTACTTGTGATTCTGATGATAAATATACAGCTGGAGGAAATTATATTCTTATGCCAAAAATATCTGATGGAGAAGATCAATACATTGCAATCTTAGACACTGGTGCATACCAAGACAGTTTGGCTTCGCATCACTGTTTACTCTCAGAGCCAGTAAAAATATTAGCTTCAGATGGAATGACACAAGTAATTCGAAAACGTGAAAGCCCAGAATCCATTGGAAAACTTTTTGGCTGGAACGGAGATCATAAATAAATTTTTAAAGAATGAAAGTTATTACTAATTTTTTTAAAAATAATTATAAAAAAATTATTGCTATTGTTTTGGCGATTATTTTTGTATCTGTTTTAGGTTCTTTTTTTGAAAATAATAACTATTCTGAAAAAATAAACATAGAAAACATAAAATATATAAAAATTGCTGGGCAAAAAATAAAAGTTGACATTGCGCTCTCATCAGAAGTGCAAGAAAGAGGACTTTCTGGCAGGACTAGTCTTAAAGAAGACGAAGGAATGCTTTTTATTTTTAAAAAACCATCCATCTATCGTTTTTGGATGAAAGAGATGAATTTTCCTATTGATATGATATGGATTTCTGAAGATTTACGGGTAGTCTATATTAAGAAAAACGCAACGCCAGAATCGTATCCAGAGACTTTCACATCAACCAAAGATGCGAAGTACGTTTTAGAGGTTTTTGGTCTATTTTCAGAGAAAAATAATTTAAGAGAAGGAGATAAGGTGGAATTTTTGTCCTCTTAAAGCTTGCTATTTCAGCTTTTTAAAAGACGGCTATTTACAGTTATTTTAAATTGTTTTTTTGTGTTATTTTTTGTTGATTTCCACTAGTTTTTTCTGGCGTTAATCTTTTTTTGGAAGTATAATCACTCCATGGAAAAAGATTTTATTTTAGGTAAAAAGGAATTAAACAAAATTAAGAATATTAGAAATCGTGAAGGGGAAATAATTCCTTTTAACATAAATAAAATTGCAGACGCAGTATATAAAGCATTTGTTATAACAAATGAGGGAGAAAAAAAGGAAGCAAAAGATGTAGCAACTAAAGTTTTCCATAAATTAATTCAATTAAAATCAAAAAGTAACGAAAAAAATTTCATTCCCACAGTAGAAATGATGCAGGACCTAGTTGAGGCCTTACTTATGGATATGGGATATCATGCTACAGCAAAATCTTATATTTTATATAGGTCAAAAAGGGCAGAGTTAAGAAAAGAAGTTGGAATTGTGCCAGCTGAAAACAAAAAAGTCTTTGAGGAGTCTAGTTCTTATTTTGTTAGTTCATATGAAGAGTTTATTTTTTACAGAACGTATTCAAAATGGCAAGATAGCTTGGGCAGAAGAGAAACATGGATTGAATCAGTAGATCGTTTTATAGCATATATGAAGGAAAATCTCGGCAAAAAACTTTCTGGAAAAGATTCTATTGATATTAGAGAAGGAATTTTAAAACAAGAAATTTGTCCATCAATGAGACTGCTTTGGTCTGCAGGAGATGCATGTAAAAAAACAAATGTATGGGCATATAATTGTTCTTATGTTGCACCATCTGCATGGCAAGACTTAGGAGAGATAATGTATATACTTATGTGTGGAGCTGGATTAGGTTTTTCTGTTGAATCAGAGACAGTACAAAAATTTCCACAAATAAGAAGACAGACTGGTAAAAAACTTGCTAAGCATATTGTAAAAGATAGCAAAGAAGGTTGGGCAGATGCTTTCGTTCTTGCATGTAAGACTTGGGCTGATGGTTATGATATTGATTTTGATTACAGTGAGATAAGACCATCTGGTGCACGGCTGAAAACTGCAGGTGGTAGAGCTTCAGGTCCACAACCACTTATAGATGTGATAAATTTTGCAAAGGCAAAAATATTAGGAAGACAGACAAAGCGTTTAACAAACTTGGATCTTCATGACATTATTTGTCAGATTGGTTTGATAGTCGTTGCAGGAGGAGTACGTAGGAGTGCACTTATTTCTTTGTCTGATATTGATGATGAGTCAATGAGAAAATCAAAACAAGGACAATTCTGGATTGATAATGGTCAACGTTCAATGGCAAATAATTCTGCTGTTTATAATCAAAAACCTTTAGCATCTGAATTTTTAAATGAATGGATTGAACTTATAAAGTCAGGCACAGGAGAGAGAGGAATTTTTAACCGTGGTGGTTTGATGACTCAACTTCCAAAGCGCAGGATAGATAATTGGAAAAAGGCTGGTATTATAGATGACCAGAACAACATAGTAGAGCTTCCTGGAGCAAATCCATGCGGAGAAATTACATTGAGATCAAAGCAGTTTTGTAATCTTACTTCTATTGTAGTGCGTCCTAAGGATACGAATGAAGATTTAAAAAGAAAAGTTAGATTAGCTACTATTTTAGGAACGTATCAAGCAACTCTGACAAATTTTGGTTATTTATCAAAAGAATGGAAAGAAAATTGCGAAGCAGAAGCGTTGCTCGGTGTGTCTATCACTGGTTATTATGATAACGACACAATAAGAACGGAAAAAGTTTTGAATGAACTTAGAGAAGAATCTATAAAAGTAAATAAAGAATATGCAAAAAAATTTGAGATCAATTGTTCGACATGCATAACTACAATAAAACCTCATGGAAATTCAGGACAACTTCTTTATGTAGGTTCAGGAATGCATCCTTGGTATGCAAAATATTTTGTAAGAAGAGTTCGTATTGCTACAAATGATCCTCTTTTTGAACTTATGAAAGATCAGGGGGTTCCTTCAAAGGCGGAAGTTGGATATTCAACTGCCAACTCAACTGTTGCAGTTTTGGAATTTCCTATTAAAGCACCAGATGGAGCAATCACACGCAATGAGGTTTCTGCAATAGGTCTATTGGAAGAATGGAAAAAATTGAAGTTAAATTATATAGAACACAATCCATCTGTCACTATATATGTTGGAGGAGATGAATGGATAAAAGTTGCAAATTTTGTTTATGAAAACTGGGATATAGTAGGAGGGCTTTCGTTCTTGCCTCGATCGGAACACGTGTATCAGCTTGCTCCTTATGAAGAGATTACAAAAGAAGAATACGAAAAGAGAATGAAAGAAATAAAACATATTGATTTTTCTAAACTTATGTATTATGAACAAGAAGATAACACTGTGGGTTCAAAAGAATTTGCTTGTGTGTCAGGAGTGTGTTCTATAGATGATGTTTTAGCAGAAGATGCACAAAAAGAAAGTGCGAAAGGTTCTGAAGAAAATTTAAATTAATTTTTATATAAAGAGAAAACTCCCGCACTGGTGCGGGAGTTTTCGTTTGTTTTTGCAGATATCTATAAGCCGAATTCTGTTCCTCGATCTTGCAATCAAGGCGATAGTTATTTGTCTAGGCTTGTCATTACTGACAAGCTCGAGCGATTCTCCCTGCACATAACTTTACATAAACTCTTTTAAAATCATACACAAATTATGTAGAGTTATGTGCAGGGCACGATCTTGCACACGCGTAAGTATTTTGCCGTTTCACTTCGATTTCGCTCAGTGTAAACACCAAACAAAATCGACATCGTCACTGTTCGCAACTCTACCCTTGCGGGCGACGGGCGTTACCCGCTACGTTTCCAATTTTGCCCACTGTAAGTGGTGCAAAATTGAGATCCTGAGCTTGTCGAAGGATGTCCCTCGAAATTCCTCGGGATACTCAATTTTGTGATCACCTATAGTGAACAAAATTGGTATGTGTTCGGACTTTCCTCTCTATAAAACCTTAATTTTAAAGAGCAACTATCAGATATCTGCTTTGATATACTACAATACTTGCTTTTTTATTTCAAGTATGCTATACTCGTCTTGTGAGTGTAAGGGTTTTCTTACATAAATCGTAAACAACATAAGTGCCGCAAAAAACACCGCAAGGTGTTTTTTGTTTTATTTATAAAAATGAGTTAATGTTATAAATAATGGAAAAGAAAGTTTTTAAATTAAAAAGCGACTATAAACCGGAGGGGGACCAGCCGAAGGCAATTTCCCTATTAGTGAAAGGGCTAGAAAAAGGGATGCAGAAACAAACACTGCTTGGAGCTACAGGGACAGGAAAAACTTTTACCATTGCAAATGTTATAGCCCAACACAATAAACCAACTCTTGTGATTGCACACAATAAAACTTTGGCCGCCCAACTTGCACAAGAATTTCGAGAGTTTTTTCCAGATGCTGCTGTGCACTATTTTGTTTCTTATTATGACTATTATCAGCCTGAAGCGTATATGCCAATTACGGATACTTATATTGAAAAAGATGCACAAATAAATAAAGAGATAGCTAGATTGCGACATGCCACAACTCAAGCACTACTCACACGCAAAGACGTGATTATTGTTGCATCAGTGTCTTGTATTTATGGATTGGGAAGTCCAGAAGAATATGAGCGCGTGAATTTAAAATTGGAAATGGGAGAAAAATTAGAGCGTGTAGCTTTAATGAAAAAATTAATTGCAATTCATTTTGAACGTACTAATGCTGATATTAACCCTGGGCAATTCCGTTCTATTGGAGCAAAAGTAGAAGTGATGCCGATATCGGAAACTTTTATTTATCAAATAGAATTTGCCGGAGGAAAAATTTCTCGTATTGCGAAAGTTGATCCAGTTTCTTCGCATATAATTTCGGAAGAAAAAAATATTTTCTTTTTTCCAGCAAAACACTTTATTACTGAAAAAGGAGAATTAGAACGAGCAGTGCGTGATATTAAAAAAGAACTTACATTGCAACTTAAAAAGTTTGAGCGTGAAGGAAAATTGTTGGAAGCAGAACGCATCAAAAGAAGAACAAATTATGACCTAGCTATGATTCGTGAAATTGGATATTGCAATGGTATAGAAAATTATTCTCGTCATATGTCTGGCAAAAAAGAAGGAGAACCGCCAGAGACATTATTGAGTTACTTCCCCTCCTTAAAAAAGGAGGGGGTAGGGGGTGGTAATTCAAAAAGTCACCACCTCACCCTAATGGGCACTCCTCCTCGACAAGGAGGAGAGGATACTCCTTTGTCTGTCTTAGTACCTGACTTCTTGACTGTTATTGATGAGTCACATGTAACCTTGCCACAACTGCGTGGAATGTATGCTGGTGATGCATCACGAAAGGAAACTCTTGTCGAATTCGGTTTTCGCTTACCAAGTGCAAAAGACAATCGACCTCTAAAATATCCTGAATTTGAAAAACGAATTGGGCAAGTGATTTATACTTCTGCAACTCCTGCTGACGAAGAAAGAAAAGAAAGTGAGCAAATAGTGGAGCAAATAATCCGTCCGACTGGTTTGATTGATCCAGAGGTAGTTGTGCGACCCGTGAGTGCAGGAGCATTTTCTCCCATCCTTGTGGAGGAGGGGGAAGGGGGTGGTGATTCTAAATTACCACCTCGCCCTTTGGGCACTCCTCCTTTAAAAGGAGGAGACGAATACAAAGGGCAAGTGCAAGATTTTATCGCTGAAGCAGAGAAGACTATTAAAAAAGGATTTCGAGTGCTTGCGACAACTTTAACAAAAAAAATGGCAGAAGATTTATCTTTATATTTAAAAGATAAAGGTATCAAAGCAGAATATTTACATAGTGAAATAAAAACAATTGAAAGAATTCAAATTCTGACGGAGTTTCGGAAAGGGAAATTTGATGTACTGGTCGGAGTGAATTTACTTCGCGAAGGGCTTGATTTACCAGAAGTTGCATTGATTGGAATACTTGATGCCGACAAGGAAGGATTTTTAAGAAGTGAAACTTCACTTATTCAGACTATTGGACGTGCTGCTAGAAATGTGGAGGGTAAAGTTATTTTATATGCCGATGTGATGACAGGATCTCTCGAACGAGCAATAGGAGAGACGAATCGTCGTCGTGCAATTCAAGTTGCATATAATAAAAAACATAACATTACTCCGAAAACAATTATAAAAAAAATAAAAGACATTACAGAAGAATTGGAAGACAAACATAAAAAAGCAGTGGATGCTGAGCTTGGGGTTGATGTGGAACTTTTCCGAAAGACAATGACGAGAGAGAAGAAATATGTTGATAAAAGTAAAAGTAAACTTTCCGATGCTGAATGGAACAATTTAATATATGATAAAATAATCAAAATGAAGGAAAAAGAAATGAATAAAGTGGTGAAAGAATTAGACTTTGAAACTGCCGCAATTTTGCGTGATGAGATAATAGTTTTAAGAGATAAATTGAAAAAAGATTGATTTTGTAATATACTAGACCTAATTGAATATCGATACACACCCCTATAGAACAAGTTGGGGTGTCGTTTAGTTATATATATGAAAAAAGAACCAATTGACAAATTAATAGTGAAAGGTGCTCGGACTCACAATCTGAAGAATATTAACGTTGAAATGCCACGAAACAAGATGGTGGTTATTACAGGCATGTCAGGATCTGGAAAATCTTCTCTTGCTTTTGATACTATTTTTGCCGAAGGACAGAGAAGGTATGTGGAAAGTTTATCTGCATATGCAAGGCAATTCTTAAATCAAATGCCCAAGCCGGATGTGGATGAAATCACTGGGCTTTCACCGGCCATTTCTATTGATCAAAAATCTCGTTCCAATAATCCACGTTCTACCGTTGCTACCATAACTGAGATATACGATTATCTTCGTGTGCTTTATGCGCGTATTGGAAAACCACATTGTCCGATTTGTGGAGATGAAATAAAAAAACTTTCAAATGAAGAGATTTTGAATTTTATTTTTCAAAAGATTGAAGAATATAAACTCCCCTCCTTGGGCAAGGAGGGGGTAGGGGGTGGTAATTCAAAAAATCACCACCTCACCTTAAAGGGCACTCCTCCTCGAAAAGGAGGAGAGAATAAACGCAAAGTTCTTGGTATTGAATGGGATGAAACACCCATTACTATTTATTCGCCGATTGTGCGAGGACGTAAAGGGGAATATTATCAAATGCTTTATGATTTACTCAATAAAGGATTTCAAAAAATACGACTTGATGGCAAGATGAAAAATCTTCGTGATCGCATTGAACTTTCAAAAACCAAAAAACATGATATTGATTTATTGGTAGATAGTTTTTCAATGCACGAATTTTCCACTAAAGGTGGAGATTCTATAGATTCAGATGCTCGAATGCGACTTTCTGAGGCAGTAGAATTGGCCTTGGTTGAATCTGATGGTTTGGTAACCATTTCTTTCGGAAAGACGGAACAAGGGGATTCTTTTTCGAGTCGGTCTGGGCCTCTGGGTCGAGGACCCGAGAAAAAGATTCACCTTGTGGAGCCTGAAGAAATTGTAATGTCAACAAAGTTTGCTTGTCCTAGAGATGGATTTTCTTTTCCTGAGATTGAACCAAGGCTCTTTTCTTTTAATTCTCCATATGGGGCTTGTCCTACTTGTAATGGCTTAGGTTCAAAATATTTTATGGGTGATGAGCAGTGTGATGATTGTGGTGGTGCGCGCTTAAGAAAAGAAGCGTTGAATGTATTTCTTGGAAAGAAAACGAATATTGTAAACCTCACTAGTCTTTCAATTGAAAAAGTCGCAGATTTTTTTATTGAACTTGATTTAACTGAACAAGAGAAAGAAATCTCAAAAGTAATTATTAAAGAAATTGAGGCGAGGATTCAATTTTTGCTTGATGTTGGGCTTACTTATATATCTCTCGATCGTAAGGCAAGCACACTTTCAGGTGGGGAGGCACAACGCATCAGGTTAGCTAGTCAATTGGGTTCTAGGCTCGTTGGAGCTCTATACGTGCTCGACGAGCCCACAATAGGACTACATCAGCGTGATAATGACCGTTTAATTAAAACCTTACAAAATCTTCGGGATTTAGGAAATACTATTATTGTTGTAGAACATGACGAAGACACTATTTTTGCCTCTGATTATATTGTAGATATTGGGCCAAAAGCAGGAGTTCATGGAGGGAAAGTCATCGTATCTGATTATTTGGAAACCTTACTTGAAGCCAAGACTAATTTATCAAAATCTCGCACTCTCTCGTATTTACGAGGAGAGGTAAAAATTGAAATTCCAGAAAAGCGTCGAGATAAAAATAAAGGATCATTAAAAATTGTTGGTGGAAAAGTTTTTAATATAAAGAATATGAATGTAGAAATTCCACTAGGTAAAATGGTTGTGATTACTGGAGTGTCTGGTTCAGGGAAGTCGTCTCTCATGTATGAAATTTTGTATAAAAATTTACAGGCTCGATATGAAAGAAAATATCGCACTGCCAAAGTTTTTAATTGTGCGTCATTTTCTGGTACAGAATATTTATCGCGTGCGATATTAATTGACCAATCTCCTATCGGGCGTACCCCACGTTCGAATGTTGCGACTTACACTGGAGCTTTTTCTCATATTCGAGAATTATTTGCAGAAAACAGTGAAGCAAAACTTCGTGGTTGGAAAGCAAACAGATTTTCTTTTAATGTGAAAGGTGGCAGGTGTGAAGCTTGTGAAGGGAATGGTGAAATTGCAGTTGAAATGCATTTTTTACCGACTGTGTATGTGACTTGTGACGTATGTAATGGTAAAAGATTTGATAAGGAAACCTTAACGATAAAATTTAAGAAAAAAAATATTTATGAAGTATTACAGATGACTGTCGAAGAAGCGATTGTATTTTTTGAAGATATACCAGCAGTTTACGATCGATTGAAAACATTGATGGATGTTGGGCTTGGATATATAAAATTAGGACAATCAGCCACAACTCTTTCGGGTGGGGAAGCACAAAGGGTAAAAATATCTTCTGAACTCTATCGTCCTCATTTAGAAAAAACAATTTATCTTTTAGATGAGCCGACTGTCGGACTCCACTATGATGATGTTCATAATCTTTTAGATGTATTAAATAAACTTGTTGATAAAGGGAATAGTGTGGTTCTCATCGAACACAATATGGATATTATAAAAAATTGTGATTACGTTCTTGATATTGGGCCGGAAGGTGGAGAAGGTGGTGGAAATTTAGTAGCTAAAGGTACTCCTGAAGAAGTAGCAGGGAATAGCAAATCATACACAGGCAAATACTTAAAAAGAGTATTGAAAAAATAACATATAATAAAAGGATAATATGCAAGTCAAAGATTTGAAAAAATTTAAGTTGTCTGATAAGCCGGGGGTTTATTTTTTTAAGCGTGGTAAAAATATTCTTTATATTGGAAAAGCCACTTCTTTGCGAGATAGGACAAAAAGTTATTTTTCTAAAGATTTGATAGCTACTCGTGGACCGATGATATTAGACATGGTAGTGCAATCAGATAAAGTTGATTGGCAAGAGACCGACAGTGTGCTTGAGGCTTTAATTCTCGAAGCAGAACTAATAAAGAAACATCAACCGAAATATAATGTAAAAGAAAAAGACGACAAGTCTTGGAATTATGTTTGTATTACGAAAGAAGAGATTCCTAAAGTAATCATTGTAAGAGGCAAAAATTTACAATCTACGCCATGGCGTAGATCTAAAACTTACGGACCGTATACTAATGGCCTGCAATTAAAAGAAGCATTAAGAATAATTAGAAAAATATTTCCTTTTCTTGATGAAAAATCAAAAAATAATTACGAGTTTTATAGGCAAATAAAACTTGTTCCAGAAAACGAAGATTATCTTAAAAATATAAAGAACATAAGATTGTTTTTTGAGGGCAAGAAAAAGAAAATCTTAAAGGATTTAGAAAAAGAAATGAAAATGCTTGCTAAAACACAAAAATTCGAAAGAGCGAATGATGTCAAAAGGCAAATTTTTGCATTACAGCATATTCACGATGTTTCTTTAATTAAAAATGACTTGCTAGAGCCTATAGCCTATAGCCTAGAGCCTAGTCGTATCGAGGCATACGATATTGCTCATATGTCAGGCAAGAATATGGTTGGAGTAATGACTGTGATAGAGAATGGGGAGTTAGCAAAAAAAGAATATAAGAAATTCATTGTTCGAACACAGAGTGGCGCCAACGATACAGGTGCGCTTGAGGAAATTTTGTCGCGTAGATTTCGACATCTTGAATGGGGGATGCCCAATCTTGTGGTAGTAGATGGAAATATCGCACAAAGAAATGTTGCAAAGAGGGTTCTAAATAGATATCAATTTAAAATTCCAATTGTTGGAGTTATAAAAGACGATAAACACAAAGCAAAAGCTATAGAAGGAGATGAAAAAATAATTAAAAAATATAAAAAACAAATACTTCTTGCCAACAGCGAAGCTCATAGATTTGCTATTAAATTCTATCGTCAAAAATCACGCAAAAATGTTTTTGTTAATTGATTTTTGTCGTAGACATAATAAAGATTTTGTGTTATTATTTAGAAAAAATTTGAACATTTCTAATAAAATATAAACTAAAAACTACAGACATGGAAACAAAAAAAACGGAATACCCCCAAGTCATTCAAGGTGGCATGGGAGTATGGATTTCTGATTGGCGTCTAGCTAAAATTGTTTCTATGCTTGGTGGCTTAGGGACAATTTCCGGGGTTATCCCATGGAAAGTATTAATAAATATTCTTCAGGATGGTGACCAAGGTGGACACATCAGGCGCGCCCTTGCTACATTTCCTTTTCCGGGACATGCAGAAAAAATATTGCAGAAATATTTTATAGAAGGAGGAAAAAAGAAAGGTGCTAAATATAAACAAGCGCCGATGTTTACAGTAAATCCATCTGATTCATTAATCTCATTGACCATCTGCGCTGTTTACGCATTTGTGTGGCTTGCAAAAGAGGGACACAAAAATCCGATTAGTATTAACTTCTTGGAGAAAGTAGCAATGCCACATCTTTATGCTGTTACTGGCGCGATGCTTGCGGGAGTAGATTTCATTACAGTAGGAGCAGGGTTGCCATTCCAGTTCCCGAAGGTTATGGAAGATATTTTAAAAAGGGAAACAGCCGAGTATGCAATTCCAGTTGATGGTAAAAATATCAAAAGCTGGACTATGAAGTTTAACCCTGAGGTTTTTTTTGGGGCGAAATTGCCACCGATGCAGAAACCAAAATTTCTACCTATCATTTCCTCAAACTTGCTTGCGGATCTTATGATTAAAATGGTGGGAGCAGAAAACATCTACGGATTTGTTGTAGAATTAGATTCAGCTGGTGGACACAATGCTCCTAAAAAGCGTCCAATTGACTATGCAAAACTTTCAAAACTTGGGATACCTTTCTGGGTTGGTGGGGCGACTGCCTCACCTGAAATGTTAAAATGGGCATTATCAGTTGGAGCAAAAGGTGTCCAAGCTGGGTCAATTTTCGCCCTTAGTGAAGATTCTCACCTGGATCCTAATCTTCGCAAAAAAATCCGAAGGATTGGTTTTAATAGATTTAGGTTGGATTCATGTTTAGATTTTATAAAAAATCAAATATGGATTCCGAACTTTATTAAAAGTTTTGCAAGTTTGGTTTTGGTAAAGTGTTACAAAATATTGAAAGTCAAAACTGATGCAATAATTTCTCCAACAACCTTTCTGTTCGAAGTTGCTTGTTTAAAGGACACTCTTTCTGAAGAAAATATCTATAATGGAAGAAAGAGGGTATGCAACGTTGGAGGGCTAGTAACTCTTTATGAAAAACCCGACGGAGAGATTGGCTACAGATGTCTAGCTGAGCCAGAGGAGAGTTTTCTTTCAAAAGGGGGAAACTTGAAAGACACAGTTGGTAGAGGATGCCTATGTAATGGGCTGTTCACTACTTGTGGCTTAGGAGATCCTATCGAACCTCCCATTGTTACTTTGGGAATTTATTTTGGTTTTTTGAAAAAACTCATGAAGTACAAAAACGATCGCTACTGGGCGGTCGACGCTATGAAATATATACTTAGTTAAAATTATTTGAAAAGCCTGACTAATAGATCATTAGTCAGGCTTTTTTTATTTAAAATTGCAAAAAATTACTTTTTTGCCTTTTTTGGTTTCTTTAGTTCCTTTTTTTGATATTTGTTTCCTTTTGCCATAATAAAAATATTAATTTGATAATAAGATTATTATAGCATTTGTGGATCCCATAGAAATCTCTTCTTCGACTAAAACTTTTTCGTCAAAAAGTTTAGGATCTACTTGTGGTCACGAATCACTAAGTATTTTATTTCGCTTTGCTCATAAAATACGTAAGTGTTCGCGACCCCAGCTCGGAAATTTTTCTTCTGAAAAATTAGGCCTGTGCTTTCCACAAACTAAAAATCTCCCGCAGGGGAGATTTTCTTAACGTTTGTGGACCCTACAGGACTCGAACCTGCCACCTCCTCATTGCAAATGAGGCGCTCTAGCCAGATGAGCTAAGGGCCCAATTAAAAGTATTCTATCGTATTTTAATAAAAATGCAAATTCCTTATGGATCTCTATTTAATGTATAATGTCATTATGTATTATAAATTTTTTACTAATTCACAAAAATCTTGGCAGGCAATGTTTGAGGCTATTTCTATCGCTCAGAAGTCCATATATCTTGAAATGTATATTTTTCAAAACGACATGAAAGAATTTGACTTTCTAAAACTATTAAAAGAAAAAGCTAAAAAAGGATTAAGGGTCAGAATGGTTTTAGATTCTTTTGGAAGTGCTGATCTAAGTAAAAAAGAAATTTTTGAACTTCGAGGTGCTGGAGTGGAGCTGGTTTTCTTAAGTCATTTTTTACATAGAACACATCGTAAGATTTTGATTATAGACGAAGAAATTGCATTTATCGGCGGGGTTAATTTTCACCAAAGTTCATCTCTTTGGGATGATCTAGTGGTAAGAGTAAAAGGGAAGCTAGTCTTATCTATTATTAAATCTTTTGCGAAGGTTTATGCACAATGTGGTGGAGTCGATTTAATAATTCTTGGATTCTTAAAACATAAAAAAAATAATATTAAAAACAAAATGCATGATTGGCTTGTAGAACATTTTCCAATTAAAAATAAATTTAATTTAAAGAAAACTTACAAAAGACACCTATTGAAAGCTGAAAAGGATATTGTACTTGTTACACCATATTTTATGCCAAGACGTTGGCTTGTGGGAGTTTTACATCAAGCTCACTTGCGAGGGGTAAGTGTAGATATTTTAGTGCCACGAAACACAGATCATTATATTATTGATAGAGTAAATTATTTTTATATGTGCAAACTTTCAAAACTAGGCATAAACTTTTATCTTGAACCACAAATGAATCATGCAAAAGTTATGGTTATAGATTCTAAGGAGGGGATAGTCGGTTCACAAAACTTGGATTATTTATCTTTTGAATTAAATTCAGAAGTTGGGATTTTTTTTAAAGACATAAGAGCATTAAAACAGCTTTCTAAAATAGTTGAAGAATGGAAAAAAAGTGCTGTATTGTTTGATGTTAAAACTTACAAACCAAATATATTTGATTATATTTTGTCTCCGATAATAAGCATTTTTAATAGAATTTTGTAAGAATTAATTTTTACTTGTTTTTTCAGTATTTTTTGCTACTATAATACTAGTTCTTTATTTTAATTGAATATATTCGGGAGTAGCTCAGCGGTAGAGCGGTCGCCTGTGTCGGATGTTCGTGGTATAATCTACTTGTGTATACCAAAAAGAAGCGAGTAGAAAAACGAACATATGCCGACCGTAGAGAATATATGGTTATGGCTGTTAGTAGAAGAAGAAAAAAACTTCGTGAAATGGCCAGAGACTATAAAGGCGGTTCGTGTATGATATGTGGTTATAAAAAATGCCAGAGATCATTGAGTTTTCATCATCTAAATTCAAAAGAAAAAGATTTTGATCTTTCTTCTAGGGGATTAACTAGATCTTGGGAACGTATCAAAAAAGAAATTGATAAATGTGTTCTCTTGTGTGCAAATTGTCACATGGAAGTACATGATGGTATTACGCAGCTTCCTAAGGAAACTTAGGTTGAAAAACAAGGTGAATTCGGGGAAGCCCCTTTGGGGTAATCCCGAGCCAAGCTTCGACGCAAGGTCGGAGAAGGTGTAGAGACTATCCATTTATGGAGTAGCTCTTCGGTAAATATCGAAGCGCGAAGCGCCTTGGTCCTAAATCTTTAATTTTAAAGACATGGATATGATATAGTCCACACTTCTAGCAATAGGAGATAAAGTGTAAGCGATTGGTCGTAGGTTCGATCCCTACCTCCCGAGCCAGTTAGGGTTATCAGCTAGTTCTAACACTAGATTGAACGGAGAAGCTATTGTAAAACATAGCTTTTTTTCGTTTACAGTAGGGTTCTGAAGTAGGTAACTCAAAAATTGTCTTTTGCCTGCTATATCAGAACTTTTTTCAAATATAATTTTTGCTCTGCGTGCAACAGAAAGCACTGTGGCAACAGTAGTTTGGTAAATTAAAATATATTGAAAATCAAAATGTAATAATAAATGAAGACATAGAAAAAAAACATAAGATTTTTCAAGAGCAAGGAAAAACCGCTGTTTATCTAAGCGATGATAAAAATTTACTCGGTTATGTTGTTTTTGCGGATATCGTAAGACCAGAAACAAAAGCAATGTTTGAATCAATAAGAGAACATGATGTCCCAAGATTAATTATGTTGACTGGTGACAAGAAAGCAGTAGCAGAGAATATTGCAAAAAGTGTTGGCATCACAGAACTTCAAGCTGAATTGTTGCCAGAACAAAAAGTAGAATGGTTAAAAAAAATTCAAAAAGAATATGGACCAATGGCAATGGTGGGTGATGGTGTAAATGATGCTCCAGCTTTAGCTGTTGCGAGTGTAGGAATCGCCATGGCTTCCCATGGAGCTACGGCAGCATCAGAAACTGGTGACATTGTGATTATGGTAAATAATATGCACCGAGTGCATGATGCATTACACATTGCACAAAATGCGATGAAGCTGGCCAAGCAAGGAATTTTCTTTGGGATGGGTGTTAGCGTAATATTAATGGTGTTGGCATTATTAGGATATATAACTCCAATATTTGGAGCCCTAATGCAAGAAATTCTTGATGTTATAGTAATAATGAATGCTTTAAGGCTCAATTTCCAAAAAGTTTGAGGATTTTAAAATATAAAGTTATAAATATATGGTCGATTTAAAAAAAATTAATAAATAATTAAATAAAAAATATGAAATGTCCAAATTGCGAAATTGATTTAGTCATGACAGATCGACAAGGAGTAGAAATAGACTATTGTCCAAAGTGTAGGGGTATTTGGCTTGATCGTGGTGAATTAGATAAAATTATTGAAAAAAGTTTGGCTAATGAAAAACCTGTAAATACTGCAACTCGAGAACCACAAAATTCATTTAGAAACAATGATGACCATCATGAGGACGATCATGGTCATGGTGGTTATTCTAATGGCCGTCGGAAAAAAGGGATGCTAGGAGAACTCTTTGATTTTTAAATTTAAATTTATGAAAAAAAATAAAGAAATAGAAAAAAAGTATTCAAAAATACAATTATTTAAAATTCTAAAAAGACTAGTGTATTCTCTTGAAAAGAATGAAGAATTCAGAATGCAAATAAAAGGTAAAAAAGTTTACATGCCTGCAAGGTCTTCGGATATTGAAATAGAATACGAGAAGGATAAAAAAGAAGAAAAAATAGAAATTGAAATTAAATGGACAAAAAGTTAAATAGAATTTAAGTTGATATTTTCTAACATTATTCCTAATTTTCGCTCATAATAGCTAAACGAACATCCTCCCAAGTTCGGAGCAAGTGATTTTAAACATGTTTTGTCATGATTGTTTTTGTTGTATAATCAAAATATGGAAAAAGATTTAATTACAAATATAGTTCTTGAAGAATACAAAACTAGAAATAGCTATTCTTTAGCTAAAAAGATTGATATGGGTGATTTTTATATGATTTTTGTATCTGGTGTACAAGCTCCGAAAGATGAAAATCATAGAGTAATTACTGATGATATTGAAGAGCAAACAAAAT
>Ga0194039_1000885_pt1 | contig 16922 bp, 15 predicted proteins | sample JunL228m_MetaG_FD_148679 | JGI IMG/M metagenome (GOLD analysis project Ga0194039, IMG submission 148679) | Anoxic zone freshwater microbial communities from boreal shield lake in IISD Experimental Lakes Area, Ontario, Canada - Jun2016-L227-8m | ecosystem: Environmental > Aquatic > Freshwater >... | reverse complement strand
CCTGCTCTGAGCTCGGGTTCGCGACATGGGCGGACCCCCTGGTCTTCTTCGCGTGCTCTCTGGGGCTGGGGCCGCTGCTGCAGGACTACATCGCAGACGTGGCAGTCAAGCAGGCCATGGCCGCGTCTCCGGACGTGGCGGCCTACGCGGTGTGCGCGGTGGTATCGTCGGCCTCGTCGGTGCCCTTCCTCATGCTCGCTGGGTCCCTCCTCACCGCCCTCTGGGCCCTGGTCACACTCTTCCTCGATCTCATACCTGCCTCTGCGGCCCTGCTGTGGCATGTGGTCGCCTACAGCCATGCCCGCGAGGGGGAGGCTGAACTTGATTGAATAAATTATACTTAAAAAAAACGGCACACTGCCACTGGTGAGATGGGTTTCATTGGACAATCCTGCTTTCAAAATGGATCCAGGAATTATCGCTACCATATCATTTGAGACTGTCGTGAAGGACCGCGACGCCTCTGTGCGGATCACTGATGATAACTTGATCTATGCTGTGGATTTGGTCATGGTTGTTACTGGAAAGGATAAGGATCAAGCTGGAATGGTTCTGAGGCGTCTTCCTGAAGAAATTTTCCAATCGATCAATTTGATCGATCGGCAAATATCCACCAGAGGTGGCTACAAAACCAAGCTAATCAGCTTCAAACACGCCATTGAGTTGATCATGGTGCTTCCTGGAAAGATTGCAAAGGAAACCAGGGCCCAATTTGCAGACGTCATCCATCGTTACATGGCTGGCGACCCCATGCTTGCAGATGAGATAGAGGCTAATGCAGGCTCCAACAATCCTGTAAATCAGTTTGCCAGGGCTACTCATGAAGATCATTTGAACAAGAAGCGCAGTCTTGAACCTGATGAACTGGCGATTCAGCTGCAGGAGCGCAGGATGGCACTGGAAGAGCGCAAGAGTGCACTGGAAGAGCACAGGAAGAAAATCAGGCAGAGCGAGCTAGAGATGCCATTGCAGTTCATGGAAAAATGCAACAAGCTTTTGGAGAGCATGGGAGGCTGGGACCCGCGTGATCAGATCAGGCACAAGGCAATGATGTCAAACTATGTGGATATGGTGCATAGGAACAACTTTGGCGCTCCTCTTGCTATCACTGATGCTCAGGATCAGCCTGCTCCTGTCCCACAGTACATCTCTATTCCCATGGTGGTGAGCTCCATGAAGGTCAAGGGGGATGTAAACTTTGCCAGGATAGGCAGGATAGCATCTGATCTCTTCCTGAAGGAGAAAGGACAGCGCCCAGGCGAATACTATGGCAAGCATGGAGAGATCAATGCCCAGGGGTTGCTGGTCAACGCAAACGACTACAAGAAGGAGGACGAACCCCTGCTGCAGAGGGCTGTCAAGATGTATTTGGAAGAGATGGAAGCAAAGGGAAAAGTCAATGCTGCCAAGGAGCAACGCGCAAAAGGGGCTGGGGGGAAGAAAGAATCAACTTGATTCTTCATCCTCTAAATTAAATATGTTATGTGTGATTTAAAGGGTGTGTGACGGGTGTGACTGGCTTGAAAATGTCATCACACATTAAAACACACACAAAACTAAATTAAATGATGATTTATACACCTTAAAGGGTCTGTGACGGGTCTGTGACGGATGTGACGGGTGTGACTAGTTTTTTTGAACTTTTTCATAACATAAAATAAAAAAATATAAACACAACCAAAACCCGTCACATCCGTCACATCCATCACATTATTCTTTTTTATTATGTTAGATTGAATTAAATGATAGTTGATAAGTTTTATTTGAGTTTTTAGGGGTGACTGGTTTTTTCTAACCCGTCACAACCCGTCACACAGGCTTTTTGGAGCTAGTGTATGGTTGTGAATAGTTATAAAATACTATACACTGGTTCAAAGTGTGTTTCATTTGAATAAATACGTATTTAGTGCATGCTAAACATACTTCAAACATGAAGTGTATAGTGTGTATAGTTGTGTATGGTTTTTTTTATGTGTTACATATGCTTCAAAAACATTATTAAAATTATCTTAAACTATACACACTATACACACTATACACTTTTCTCATATATCATAGTTTTACAAGGATTAATTGATGTTTAAGCTATGTCATTACATATTTAATGCAGTGTATAGTTTTTTTGGAACTATACACAACCATACACTGATGTTTAAGGAGTGTTTAGAGTATCTAATTACAGTGTTAACACACAGGCTTTTTCATTGAAATAGGCCAATCCATGCGCCATGAGGCAGGACAAGGCAAAAAAGGAATGAGCAAGCAAAGGCAACCCAGGGGCACCCACCAGGGGTGCCGTGGGTGCAGGGGCGCGCGCGCAAGGGGTCCAGCGCGGCTCCATCTCAAACTCCCGGCGGCGGCTCCGCGCGGCGCCATCTCAAACTCCCGCCACAGCTCCGCCTCAGGCTTCCGGCGCCGTCACGGCTCCACCACCCGCGCCCGCCTCGTCGGCCACCTCGCTGATCAACTGGAAGACACTGGTTTGCACCTGGCGATGCACCTCGGCGATCCTGGCAAACCGGCGGCCGACCTTGGCGATCCGCGGCATGAGCAGCTCCGCGCCCGCCACGTTCAAAGTCGCCATGTCGACGCCGGCGGCCGCGGAGTGAAAGAACCCAGACAGACGGGTGCGAAAGACGACGCACACAGGGTCTTCTGGGGCATCCAAGCGGCGGGCCAGGGTCTGGGCCAGGGTATCCATCACAGCGGTGGCGGCGGACGGAACAAACACAGTCAGTGCATCCGCCACCTCACGCCTGATGGCCGCCGTCGGCTCCACGGCCGCGAACAGAGTCATCTCCACCAAGATACCCGACACCGCCGTCAGCGCCTCCGCCATCGCCGCCGGGGTCAAAGCCTGCGAGGTCGCGAGCACCTGCCGGACAGTCACCGTCGCGACGGCGGCGCGGACCAGGTAGTCAAACTCAAAGTGCATCATCCGGAGCTCCACCTCGTCAAATTCGAGCGTCTCCGGCCAGGCGTCGGGCGCCTGCTCGACGGCCACCAGCGCCACGATGGCGTCGGCGAGCACAAAGTCAATCGCCCACTGCTGACGCTGCTGCACCGCCGCGAGCCGCTCCGGCTGTCCCACCGACGGCTGCGCAATCGTCCTGCGGATCCAGGCCCTCGTCTTCTGCAAAGTGACGGTGCCGGCGGCGAGCCGCTGCATAAACTTGGCCTGCTCATACGCAATCCCCTGATCCCGGATAACTGGACGGATGAGGTCGAGCCGAACGTTGGCGGCGTCGATGCGCGAGAGGTTGACGCGCTCCAGGAGAAACGCCAGCACGCTGCAGATCAACTGCTTCTGCTCGGCGGGGTCGGTAGCGGCAGTCAGCTGCTCGGCGAGCGGAACCCACCCGGCGTGAAAGCTGGTCTCGCGGCGCCAGGCCTGCACGGAGCTAACGCCCCTCGCGAGGTTCTCGAGGGTCTGCTTGCACTCGTCCCACGTCCACAGATCCATCGCCGTCTGCTGCTGGATGTAGGCCGCATCCACAATCTGAGCGATGGCGTGCCTCTGATGCGCAGGGGCGATATCCGTCAACGCAGTGTGCACCTCGACCAAGGCGCGCAATATCATGGTGTAGCAGGGCGGGTTGTTGTTCATCTCCAGCAGGGCGTTGGCCCAAAACGCATTGGAGGATTCGCGAAAGAGCTGGCCACCCCCCGGAGTCGAGAACGTAGAATCCGACAGCAGGTATTCCGGATCGAGAATCAGCCGGTGCGCGAGCTCCTCATTGGTGAGGCCACGAGTCGACGGGGTCCGCGCGTCGATAACTCTCGCGGCGCTGACGCCGCTGATCCGGACAAAGTCCGCGTGGACAATCGCAAACTCGGCGAGAGCCCCCTCGCCAGCGGCGGCCTGCAGCTTGTTCCTGAGGCGCGTAATCTGCATGGCAAACTCCGCGATGATGGAGTCGCCGGGCGGGACGAGCTGCATTGACGAGTAGAGCCCCCGGAGCGCCGCGACGATGCGCGCCGTGAGCAGCGGCGCGTCGACCGCCTTCCACGCCCGAAAGGACTGGAGGTACGAGAAGAGGCGATCCAAGAAGATGCCGGCAGTAGCCCCGTCCATCGTCTGCAGAGAGTGCCGGTGATCATACGTGATGCGCTCCGTGATGTACTCGAGCTCCGTCAACAACTGCCGGGCATCTGCGAGAAGCGCCTGCTCCTGCTGGCCATTGAGGCGAACGAAGACACGGTCGGTGAAGCAGACGACGAGGTAGCCGGCAATCACCTCGCGAACATTCACAGTGGTCGGCAAGGGCGGCGTCTGGACCATCGGGCGCAGCGAGTGGGCGGTGTGGTGGATCCGCATCAGCATCTGCTTGAACTGTTCAATGACCGCTGGTTCCCGAATCAACTCCGTGACCTGCTCAAAGGAACGCGCCCGGAGCTGTGCGACGGAGAGGCCGTGCTGCGCGATGGACTGGACCAAGCGGAAAATGGTCTTGGGCAGGCTGAGCCTCCAGAAGCGCTGGATCCGCCGGGCAGATCGCAAGTCCCGATGCGAATTGGTGAAGGCCCGAACGAGGACAAAGCGCTGCTCAATCGAAAGCGCCTGGAGAGAGAAAAGAGGAGGGAAATCAGCAAGACGAATGAGGCACACACAAACGGGGGTTTATTCCAATCCAAACGATAAGGCTCTATCCGCCAACAAGGGCAGAGAGTCACAAACGATAAGGCTCAATCCGCCAACGAGGGCAGAGAGTCACAGAAAGGATAGAAAGAGAGAGGGAAAGAGGCTACTTGGGAGGCATGGCCTCATCGCAAAGCAGGTCCACCACTACGGTCCGCTTCTTGCGGCCCAGTTCCTCCGCCGGGGTGTCAACCAAGGTGGGGCGAGGCGAGTCCGGACGAGCGCGCTTGGCCGGTCCCGGACGAGCATACTTGGCCGAACGCAGCACGCGGGTATGCTCCGGAGGCACGGCGCCAGCAGCAGGAAGGCGCACCGGGGTGACGGGAGGCGTCGTGTGATCCGCGCCGGCAGCGGCTCCAGACCCCGAGGCAGAAGCCGACCCAGACCCAGACCCAGAGGCAGACCCAGACCCAGACCCAGAGGCAGACCCCGACGCCGACCCAGACCCCGACGCCGACCCAGAGCCGGCTCCAAAGGCGACGGCAGCCTCCGCAGCGTCCTCCGCGGCGGTGACCGCGGCGGCGACGTCGGCGGCTTCGGTGGCGACCTGGGCGGCGGCCGCGGCGGCCAATCCGGCGGCCACCCCGGCCGTGTTGCCCGGAGCCCCAGACTCAATGCGGTCCACGACCCGATCGGGAAGGATTCCCCGCAGCGCCGACGGGGCAAAGAGGCGCTTCGACGTGGGGAACCCCGGCTGCTGCGACATGGCCGGCTGGGCAATCGGCCTCGGCGCCATGCCGCCCACGGGAGCGTCCGAGAGCGATCTGGAGAGAGTCCGACCGGCGGCGAGAGAGTACGAGGGGCTCGAGTTCCGGTTGATCTGCATCTCCGGCTCCACATCCATGTTGTCGTCCGCCTGTGAAAAGAGGAATGCGTTAGGGACGGAAAGAGAATAAGAAATAGACAAAGAATCAACCACTCACCGGATCGATGGGATGGTACGAAGGGGAAGTCGGAGTCCTCGGCTGGTACGAAGGGGAGGTCGGCTGGTACGAAGGGGAGTCCGAAGCCCCCGCCTCGGCGGGCTGGTACGAAGAGGGAGACGTCCGGGAGTACTGTGGCGAGTGGGTGATGCGCGGCTCCGTGCGATTGCGCTCCGGTCCAGGAGACGTGTTGCTGCGCTCCGGTCTGGACACCGTGCGGCTGCGCTCCAGGCCAGGAGACGGACGGAACATGGAGGCAATCGGCTGGAAGGGAACGATCCTGGGCTTCGGGGCAGGAGGCGGGGAAGGCGAGTCGCTGATCTTATAGTTGGGGGACGTCGGCGACCAGCACGGGCGGTCCTGATCCGCCTCCGGAGTCATCGGCGTCGTTCCCCGGTAGCCGCCGGCCTGAAGCGGAGCGCGTCAGAGCATGGAAGCGATAGTGAAAGGAAGGAATGAAAAAACCACTCACCGGTGTGCCGTCGACGTCGGGAGAGAAGCGAGGCTTGAACGGAGACGACGGGGGGGACGTCGGGACGCCAAACGCAGTGGCAGCGCCGAGCGTGTTCCCCTCGTAGACCCGGAAATCGTTGTAATGGGGCTCCGGCTGCATCGTCGAAAACGAGGCGGTGCGGCCCACGCCGGCCAACGACGAGCCCGTGCGACCCACGGCAGCCAACGACGAGCCCGTGCGACCCACGCCGGGCAACGACGAGCCCGTGCGACCCACGGCAGCCGCGCCCGGGGCCGACCAAGCCTCGCCAAACACCGGTGACGACGAGCCCGTGCGGCCCACGGCAGCCGCGCGCCCGCCCAGCCCAGCCGCGCTCGACCCAACGATAAAGGTAGGGTGAGAGAGTACCTCGTCGCAGAACTGCTCGTACGACAAGTTGGTGCGGAGGATGTAATGGGCGGCGATGTTGAGCGCCACGCCGAGCAGGTTCTGGTTGTCCCCGAGGAAGGAGCGATCGAGCACCCAGTCGGCCTCGGTTTCGCGGAGAGTCTCGCAGAACTGCTCGAGCGTCGAGGCGACGCCCCAGCGCGAGTCCCCCCACGGCGCCGCCTCCACAAAGAGCAAATTGGAAAAGGGAACACCGTGACGCCTCACCACGCCGAAGATCTCCTGCACAAACGCAAAGAGCTCCGGGTTGGTGAGCTTGAGGAACTGGATCCACACCATGTACTTCGGCGAATGCTTGTTCCACGGCTCCTCGAGGAAGCCCTGCACGCCCCCCGTCGGCCCCTTGGGCAGAGTCGCGAACTTCACCTCCTTGGTGGATTTCGCCTGCAGCACCGCGTCGAAAGCAGCTCCGTCGCCGAAAAACGCCGCTTTGGCGCACTGGAAGAGCAGCTCCCCGAATGCGTTGTCGAACGATCCGATCTGCTGCAGCGATCCGTCGGCGAGCTCCTCGTGGACCGGAATCGGCTTTCCGCCCACGCACATGTTAGAAAACACCTTCTCGGTGAAAACGACAACGGCAAATTTATTCTCGAGCACTTCAATGCTAAGCTTGCCGCTCTCGATGGAATAGGTGTGGCGCGCTCCATTGGCAGTGTGCATAAGCGGGGTGATGCCGAGCTCTCTCGGTTTGGGATCGACAGAACGTTTGAAAAAATCGCCAAGGGTGCTCTTGGGGACGTGGATGGATTGCGCATAGGGCTTGCAAGAAACGGCAGAATGCATGGCAGGGCGTGGCAACGTGGGTTGGAATGCTGGATTCCCGACGGCGCCCCTTATATTGAGCTTGCATCTTAATCTTGACATCAAAATTGCAGGGGTTGTATTTTTGATATCAAGATGGACTTATCTTGACGTCAAAATTGCAGGGGTTGTATTTTTGATATCAAGATGGACTTATCTTGACGTCAAAATTGCAGGGGTTGTATTTTTGATATCAAGATGGACTTATCTTGACGTCAAAATTGCAGGGGGTGTATTTTTGATATCAAGATGGACTTATCTTGACGTCAAAATTGCAGGGGTTGTATTTTTGATATCAAGATGGACTTATCTTGACGTCAAAATTGCAGGGGTTGTATTTTTGTTATCAAGATGGACTTATCTTGACGTCAAAATTGCAGGGGTTGTATTTTTGATATCAAGATAATATGCTATATAATCAGCAGCCACTCTGAACTTCACTTGAATTCCACGGTATGCCACGCTTTTTGACTAGTTTGCGCCGCTTGCATTTTTCTTTTGTAGCTGTAAAAAAGCCGTGACATTTTTGTGCCACGTATTATTTTGAGATGCAGCTCTTCGTTTTTTTTTCCGGACGCAAGGACAGCATGAGCAGAGGTATAACCAATAAATGATTTTTTTTTGTGGTATATCGCAGTATAAAAGTCTATGTTTTAAACACCGGTGAGAGTAAGCTTGTGGATACTTTATCATTTGTTATCTGCATCGTATACAGCATTCTAATCCAATGGACGATTCAGCAGGAAACAGGGACGGACGGAACAGACTTCCGCCCATTCAGTCTATGCTCAACCCGACGCAAACGAATCAGTCGGACGTGATGTCGCCTGGTCAATCTCCAGCAGATTATCGTCAGATGATCATACAACTGGTGAATCAAAATAGGGATCTGCAACGCAGGCTGCATTCGATGGAACAGGGAAATGCGCAAAACGACACCGGTGTCGGTCGCGCAGCCGGCGGCAACCCCGGTGGAACTATGCCGCGGCAAGCAACAGGCGGCAGCCCCGGTGGACCTGTGCCGCAGCAAGCAACAGGCGGCAACCCCGGTGGAACTATGCCGCGGCAAGCAGCCTACGCAGGCAATGCATACGACCAAAACAACGGCGGATACCCCGGCGCCCCGCCCCGAGCCCATGTGGATGCAGGCGGCGGCGGCCATCAGGAGGACGACGACGACGACGACGACGACAGTCAGGATGCAGAAGACGACGCCGGTCAGGACGACGACGACGACGGTCAGGATGCAGAAGACGGCGCCGGTCAGGACGACGACGACGGTCAGGACGACGACGATCAGCATGCAGACGGCGGCGCCAGTCGGGACGACGACGAGCAGGACGACGATCCCGCTGCATGCTCAGAAGGAGATGCAGACGACGACGTCCGAAAACTCGGGTATGTACGCAGAGTAGGAAGAAAAGTACGAACAGTCGAATACGCCAGAAGTGCTTTTAATGTTAGATTTGGGTCGGTCCCCGATTACCTTTTGTTCATGTATACCACTGCAACGGTCAACCATTCTGGAGATTTTTTCAAAAAGCTCCAAGACGTGAACAAGTTTCACATGGACGCTGTATTGCAAAGAGCATATGAAAACAGAATGCTCGACCTGAATTCGTTTGAAACTATGCAAGCAATCGACGATGTGGCATACCAGAATTTCATCAGGGGCTATGCCAGAGGATTGAAGCCAATATCGAAAAACGACACAAGATGGGACATCTTCTGGAAAATGGCAACCTCGATGACCACTGTGAAGGAATTGCGCAATATGTTGACACAGGTTCCATTGGCCACAAACATACCGGTGTTCACGGACCGGGCAACAGATGGTGAAAACACGGTTGTGATATCTGAATTTATCCAGGGTTTGATAGAAAGACAGAACAACCCCAAAAAAACCAAGCACCACATATACAATCTGAACGAGGATATGCGACGCGGGCTTGGCATGATCACACAGTTTCTCGCCAGATTCTGCGCTGCCTTGAACGACAAAGATTTACAGTCTAGGCAAAGAAAAGACAGGACGGTTCTGGCATCGGTCAATGTTCTATCCATGCTCCTGTTATCAGATGGATTCTTCTGTGTGAAGGAAAACGCGACCACACAAAATCTCGACCTGTTTGGGGAGGTGAATTTTTATCGCTTCATGCTGATGGCGGTCGCCATCATTCACAAAAAAAACGAGAATGACAGCGTTGCACAAGCATTTAAGCCGATATGGATACGGACCAGATCGCTGTTCGGCAGTGGAGCCGCGAAGCTTATCGGTGACAAGGTGGTGCGTTATACCAACGAGTCAGCGGTCGTGGTGGGTTCGATATCCCACAGAGGTCCTATAATCTATCTCATGATATCAACGCCAGTTGGCAGAATCCACGAACAAGACACTGTGCAGCTGACACAAACAGATCGCGCACACTGGATGTATACGACTGCGCAGTTTGCTTTGCTTGCCAGCAACAACATCAGCACCGCTCGAACATTGGTTCAAGATGAATGTATCAGCCACCGGTATTTTTGCAGGGCTGCACATAATCAGCCTCACATCTCCGAGAGGCTCAAACGGAAGAGGAAAGACGAAATCGAGTCTGTGTTTCCTGCAATCGATAACATGGATACCCTCTTGGAGCACGCTGTGAAAATTGTACAAATCGCGTTTCCGGGGTGTATCAGCCCGCTGTTTCAGAAGGCAATTCCCCGTTCTTTGCCACGCGATTCAGTACAAGGTGGCCGAGCGTGGGACAGTGGACCTGTCTCTCCAGCATCCGTCAGGTGTGGATCTGGCGCTTTCTCAGTCGGCAGGGGTGGATCTGCCGCTCCAGCATCCGTCAGGGGTGGATCTGCCGCTTCCTCAGTCGGCAGGGGTGGATCTGCCGCTCCAGCATCCGTCAGGGGTAGATCTGCCGCTCCCGCATCCGTCAGGGGTAGATCTGCCGCTCCAGCATCCGTCAGGGGTAGATCTGCCGCTCCAGCATCCGTCAGGAGTGGATCTGCCGCTCCAGCATCCGTCAGGGGTAGATCTGCCGCTCCAGCATCCGTCAGGAGTGGATCTGCCGCTCCATCAGGCGTCAGGGGTGGATCTGCCGCTCCATCAGGCGTCAGGGGTGGATCTGCCGCTCCAGCATCCGTCAGGGGTGGATCTGCCGCTCCAGTATCCGTCAGGGGTGGATCAAGCGCTCCCGTCGCCGCCAGGGGTGGAGGCAACGATGACACTTTCACTGGGGCTGCTGCCCCCGTTCCCGTCGCCTGGGGCGCAGATGGAGCCTGGGGCTCAGAACCCGTTTCCAGAGCGGCCAATCCAGGCGCCGCTGCTACACACGACGCTCAGAGTGTCAATTGGTCTTCATTACAACGCAACCTTGACGGAACCCAACCAGTGGGTGGAGGATGGGGCGCAGATGCGTTTTCCACAGCAGGCCTTTCAAATCTCTTTTGTGGAGACGTCACTACTGGGTCCGTCGGCGGGGCTGGAAGTGTCGCAGGGGGTGTTCTCGAAGGATGCAGCCACGATGTTGCCACCACTCCTAGGACTTATGCTACCGAAGCCGTCTTTCGAACGCTTCTTCATGGCTATAATGACTAAAACACCAAGGTCAACCGCCCAGGACCAAGGACCTCGCACACCAAGGTCAACCACCCAAGACCAAGGACCTCGCGCACGCACCCCATTGCATCCACGCACTGATAGTTTTTCCTTGCCTATCGCATCCACGCGCTGATAGTTTTTTCCCTGCCTATCTGTCCACGCGCCGGTGGTCTTTTCCTTGCACCACGCAGCCGTGCTGACGCGCACACAAACACACCCATTTCAGAATGAATCATGATTGAAAAAAACAGGCTTGCCATATTTAGTCTTGCCACCCCCTCTCCCAGCCCCCCCATGTCCCATCCTGCGACGCGTCGCGGCGATTCCGTGCTGAACATGCTGATACTCTGCACCCTTCTCATTGTATTCTGGGGGGTCCACTCGTTCGTATCGGACGTGCTGGCCATCGCGCACGCCTCCTGAAGTATTTGATGCCGCTCTCCTCCCCGCCAATGAAGATGGACATGGCCAACTGCGCGCTGCTCTTTTTTATGTTTCTCCTTGCCTACACCAGCCACCTGGCTGCCGCGTTCGCACGCCCCGGCGAACGCCCGCCTCAGAGCACGGGCTGCCTGCGGATCCGCGTAGAGCAGCCGGCGGCGAAGAAGGAGATCACGGCCAAGTTTATGCTGGAGAAAAACGGCTAGAAATGAGTTTGATATCGAGATTATTCTGTCTTCATCTTGATATCAAAATATGTCAGTCTTGATATCAAGATTCGTTTTTTCAGCGTTGACGTCAAGATTCATTTTTTTTCTCAATCTTGACGTCAAGATTCATTTTTTCTCAATCTTGACGTCAAGATTCATTTTTTCTCAATCTTGACATCAAGATCCAATTTGAACGAACAAGATATAGACACAGCGAAAACGCGCCCTATCCATTATTAAATCACCCTCTGCGTGCACGGGGCTGGTAAAAAACTTTTTTTGTATGAGTGTGTCTAGCGCCCCTCTGCAACGGTCGCAGACCCTATTTAACCCAGCCAAACACGAAAAGGCATCCCAGACGCCACGCACGCCACGCAGGAGAATGTCGCAGCCGACGCACTCGCAGTCCTCGCAGGCCTCCTCCTTCCTGCAGGCCTTCAGCCAGACCTCGCAGGGCGACCCCCAGCGACCCACAGCGCGCCGGCGCCGCCGCCTCGAGGACGACGACGAGGGCGAGGGCGAGGGGGGCTGCCCCCCCAGCCCGCAGCGGCGCCAGCGCGTCGACGCGGGGAGCCAGGCCAGCGCCGCAGCGCCAGCTGCGCCCAGCCAGGCCAGCGCCGCAGCCCCACCTAGCCAAGCCAGTGCCGCAGGAGCCCCAGCCCCAGCCAGCCAAGCCAGCGCCGCAGCAGGGGGGGCAGCCGCACCGCCGAGCCCAGACAACTCCCTCATCGACGTCCTCGAGGATCTGGGCGAGGAGGACGCGGTGGAGCCGGAGCAGCGGTGCCCGCAGTATGTGATCGACGACCTGAAGACCATCCCGGCGTCGCTGCGCAATATCGGAGAGGGCCGCAGGTTCCGCTTCCCGCTGCGCCCGGTGTCGGACGAGCACAATCTGGTGAGCCTCCTCCCCCCTTCCCTATCCTCTTCGACAATAAACCGCGCGCCCGCTCCGCAGCTGACCCCCTCCCCCGAGACCGTCCGCACGATGGACGGGGTGCACAAGTGCCTCACCACCATCCAAAACGGCTGCATCAGCCTCTACACGCACCCCCACGAGGGCTACACGTGGGCGTTCATGGGCCGGTGCGTGGGCGCGAGCGTCCCAGAGCACATCGACAAGGCGCTCTACTTCTTCTACCGCCTCATGTCCGACATTGAGTCCGCGACGATGACGCGCTACGTGGTGCCGACGAACAACCTCGAGCTCAAGTACGACCGCGAGGTGAGCTCCTGTGCGCTCAAACCACAAGCAAAAACTCACACATGCGCCCGCAGACCCGCAAGCACATCAGCCGCGTCATCGAGCGCCGCCGCGCGGAGCCCCCCGCCCCGAATCCCGTCGCCGCCGGGGGGTTCGTGCCGCCATTCGAGTCCACCTCGCTGTTCGAGCCGCGCCACGACGCGGAGGAGGTGGAGTCCCGGGCGCCGCTGTCCATCCGCATGGGCTTCACGGGGGCCTTCTTCAAGGACGAGGACGGCAAGCTCAAGCAGGAGCTGTTCTGCTGCCTGTTCGTGACGCCGCTCCGGAACTTCGACATGCACTCGTACATCGTGGAGAGCTTCCTCGCCAAGCCGCGCTCGGGCTGCCAGGACTTCAAGGCGAAGCACGCGGAGTGGGTGGAGCTCAGCTTCATCTGGAAGCTGCTGCTGCAGTACGAGGCATTCGAGAACCTGAAGATCAATCCAAAGGTGCCGCCTCTATCCACCTCGCTTGATACAAAAAAAAACTAACACTCTGCTCGCAGCTAGGCAACCCCACAGACTACATACGCAATCCCACGGGAAGGCTGGGCACCGACTCGCTGCTGTGCCCGCTGAATATGCCGGTCAAGATCAACGCCATCATCCGCTCGAGGTGCGCCGCCGCGCAGGAGCTGCGCATCATGGGGTTTCCGGAGTTCTCGTTCATGCAGGACGACGACATGCTGGAGTTTGTGGACTACATGCAGCTGTTCCTGCAGGCCAACGCAACGATGCGCGCGGACTTCGAGCGCCGCATCGAGATCTACAACGCCACGAAGGAGGTGCCCATTCGTTCATACAAATCAGAATAAAAAAACTAACGCCGCCCGCGCGCAGGAGGCTCGCGTGGGCATGGTGGCGGACCTCAGGAACCCCGGAGGCTGGCCGCTGCGGGTGCCGCCGGTAGGCGCGGACGGCGCCGCGCGCGAGTTCAAGCGCTTCGGCCTGCCGCCGCTGCCGATCATGATGGAGTGGTCGCTGAAGAAGAATCCGATCCACTACGTGAGCTTTGATTCCTTCAGGCTGAACACGGGAAAGCTCCCGCAGCTCGTCATGGTGCATCTCCGCAAGTTCCTCACGTTCGATCCGATGAATCAGGCGAGAGATAGACCCCCTACCTACCCCAACACAAACTAACCCAACCCTTCACAGGACATGGACAACACAGACTCCATCATGCTGCGGCACCCCGAGCTGGCCACCCCCTTCTCCATCACGATGCGCTACTACGGGGAGCAGGCCAACCCGCTCGAGAACCTGGCGACCGCGGGCTGCCTGCAGGAGTGGTGGGGGGCGATGCGAGAGCACATCACGCACCTCCGCACGACGAACCAGATCTCGCCGCTGGCCGCCTCAGGGATGATGTCGCGCTACCTGAGCAGCTGCATGGAGAGCCACCGGGGGATGATCCTGTCAGGGACCTACCGCAGCACGCGCATCCAGCAGGCGCTGCAGATCGTCGACGGGGTCCCCATGTCTCCGCTCGCCGACGTGAAGCTCAAGCCCATCGTGGAGCGGATGGCGAACCGCGTGCCCGACTCGATCCGCCACGACACCTACCTGCGCGCCAGCTGCCTGTTCATGAACCTGTTCGAGGATATCAACCGCGACTTCGTCCTCAACTCGGGCAACCTCGAGTGCACGATCGAGATGCTCGTGTCGTCGCTGGGCTGGCTGGTCGGCAGCCACAACACGACGTTCAAGTGGTTCTTCCAGGTGCCCTGAGCGCACGCGCGTCTCCAAAAAAAACCATTCTAACCCACACCCAAAAAAATCGCAGGGCCTGCAGATCATCTCCGGCAACGGGCACTTCCGCGTCACCAACAAGGACATTGTGGTCATCGACGTGCGGAAGCCCAACTCCATGGGCGCGGACTACTCGGTGGACAAGATCAACAAGATGTTCCTCATGCTGGGCGAGTACCTCTGCATCCCGCGCACCCTCAACAAGCAGGTCTTCATCAACGCCAACCGCTGGACGCCGACGAGCCTGGAGAACCAGGGCTGCGTCGAGGTGGTCAACAACGAGATCGTCGGCTACCCCTCGCCCGAGCTCACGCAGCGCACCGTCGTCGTCACGGAGATGCGCGGCGTGGACCTCTGCACCGTGGTGAAGAACGTCTACCCCCGCAACGCCGACCAGCCCACGGTCAACCTCAACACCGTGGACCTCGACAAGACCAACGTCCGCAGCGTCGCGGTGAAGCACAAGATCGACAGCTCCAACTTCAGCGGCAAGTGCACCAACTGCTTCCCAGCCGACCTGAAGATCAACGAGGAGTTCAAGACGATGCTCACCGTCATCGCCGCGATGGTCCCCGGCTCCGGCGCCTACTTTCCCAGCGACGCCTCGCAGACCGGCTTCAACAGCATCCGCTGCGACCGCAACCAGAGCCGCGACCGCCTCCCCGAGGAGGGCCCGCGCAGGGAGTACCTCACCAAGCTGCTGGCGCTGCCGCACGTGCTGTCCGCGTGCCTCATCGCGCTGCCCAATCGCTCCGGCATCGTTCCCTACGAGATCGCGGACCCCGTGCTGGCGTACCTCGACTGGCTCTTCCTCTACATCCGCACCCACGTCTCGTGCGTGCTCGACACGGACGTGCTCGAGAGCTTCAACCGGATGAAGGCGAGTTTTTTGTGTTGTTAGTGTGCGTTGAGTCGCACGCAAAAAAAACTTAACACACATTGAGCCGCACGCAAAAAAAACTCAACACACATTGAGCCGCACGCAGCACAGGCACTGAAGCACGCGCGCGAGCCGCAGGAGGGGTATGAAAGCCGCCACGTGGTCTATACCATGTGGAAGCTCGCCATGGTGTGCGTCGCCAAGGACGTTCCCCTCATGGAGGCCGCCACGCAGGCCATCAACATGATGCACCTCAACGCCATCGCCCTCACCGAGGAAAAAACTCTCGCACCCCATCTCTGCCTCCATCTCCGCAGCATCCCTATCCCCTCTCTGCGCCCACGTGACCCGGTCCGGCGCCGCCGGCAGGTTCCCGCCGTCGCCCATAGCTTCCTCACGAGGGGGGTCCACATGGGCTCCTTAATAATGACGTGCGTGGTCATGCAAGACCTGCGAGTCCCCATCATCCCCATCGACGACCTATGCGACTTTTTCGCCGCCGATCAGGTGCGCACTATTTAACGTCCCCAGCGCCCCTCCCCCATCGCGCCCACACGATCATGGACAACTGGGGCGAAGAGATAGAGCGGGAGCTCAGCATGGCAATCGAGGTGATGGGGATCGCAGAGGCCGCTGGGCTGGACCCGCAGCCAGCGGTGGAGATCGCTGTGATAGATACACAGCCAGCAGTGGAGATCGCTGTGGTAGATCCACAGCCAGCAGAGATCATCCAGCAGCCCGCAGAGATCATCCCAGCAGCCCCACAGCCAGCTGAGATCATCCCAGCAGCCCCACAGCCAGCTGAGCTCATCCCCACAGCCCAGCCCGCAGAGGTCATCCCAGCAGCCCCACAGCCAGCTGAGCTCATTCCCACAGCCCAGCCCGCAGAGGTCATCCCAGCAGCCCAGCCCGCGTTCACTGTCACAACGCAAATCGTCCCCACAAAGATCCTGCAACGGTCCAAGGCAATGTGCGACCCACGCAACACCGACGAGCCCCACGCCATCTGCACCGGCTGCACCTCCATCCGGGAGAAGGTCACCGCCCACGAGCAGGTCCTGCGCCGGCTACGGCACGAGGTGGCGCAGTGCAACGACGTGGTGGCCCGCTTCGAGTTGATCCTCGCGCAGACGGTGCAGCGCGTGGATGCCGACCTAGCCCGCGTCGAGGCCGCCCACAACAACAGGCCCTCTCCTCGCTGGAACACGCAGCAGCCGCCAACCGCACCGATAGCGATCCCCGTCGAGAGGGAGGGATACCGCCCAGCCTCCTACAGGGGCTCACCGGTGCCTGGAAAGCCCCAGCCCTGGCAGCAGAAGCCCGTGCACCACTGGAAGCAGCACGGGGGAGCGCCCCCGCCTGCCCCGCTGGCCACCACAGACAGGTGGGAGTGGGCACAGGACGAGCACCCCTACAATCCAGAAAAATACTCCATCTCGGACGCGGCGTACAAGCAACATTTTGGCAGGGACCGCCCCCCGTCCAACAGGGGAGGGCAGCCGCATGGCGCCAAGGAGCGTCGCGGGGCGCTCGTATACCCCGCCC
>Ga0194039_1000884_pt1 | contig 16924 bp, 7 predicted proteins | sample JunL228m_MetaG_FD_148679 | JGI IMG/M metagenome (GOLD analysis project Ga0194039, IMG submission 148679) | Anoxic zone freshwater microbial communities from boreal shield lake in IISD Experimental Lakes Area, Ontario, Canada - Jun2016-L227-8m | ecosystem: Environmental > Aquatic > Freshwater >... | reverse complement strand
CTGTGGCAGGGCGAATTTCCGCGGGATCTCGAAATCGATCACCGTCCCCGGCTTATACCCGCCGACCTGGATCGTGCAGATGACGTAGTTGGCACCGGCGATCGCCTTGCGACGGTCGAGCGTCGCCTCGACCTTCGCCTTCACGCCGAGCTTGCGCACGATGCGCTCCGCCATCACGCGCGCCGTCTCAAGGCGCGCCGGATCGATGTCCATGAGCGAAATGGTCGAGCCGCTCAATTCGGGAAATTGCAGGATGTCGGAAATCAGGTTTTTTGCGAAGATGACCGAACCGGCGCCGATCAGGGTGATTTTAGCCATGGGATAAATGTGATTGGGTTTATATTTTGTGGTGATGCCTCGCACACAAAATCCCAAATCAAATCGCCGCGCCATAGGAAAAGTTTGATCTTCGATGTGCAATTTGTGATTATTCGCCGCCATGCCGGACGATGTTTTCCCTGCGGTTCTGAGCGTCGGCGTCGAGAGGCGCCGCTCGCCCGCCTACCAACACGACAACACCTCGCGCGGTCAGGCCCGCCATGCCATCATCCAGCGCACCATCGCCGGTTGCGGCTGGTTCATGGAGAATGGCCGCCGCCGCGACGTGCCAGCCGGTTGCGCCATGCTTTTCACGCACGACGAACCCACCGCTTACGGCTATCCCGCGGATGCGGCCACGGACTACGTGCTCCACTTTCTCAGCCTCGACATCGGCGCGCTCGCACCGCTCTTCGCCCGCCTGCGGCGCGATTTCGGCTCGGTGGTTTGCCTGACTCCCGACAAGGAGGCCGCCGCGCTCTTCGAGGAGCTGAGCGAGCGGTTCCTGCAGCGCTCCTTCCAGGACCGCCTGCACGCGGCCGAACTCATCCACCGGATGATCATAGCGATCTACCGCGAACAGATCCAAGGCGCGCGCACCACCGACCCCATCGAGTTCGGCCACCATTACCTGCGCAGCCACTTCCGGTTGCCGATCAACCTCAAGGCGGTGGCCGACAAATGCGGGGTGACCCGCGAGCACTTCATCCGCCAGTTCTCCCGCCGCTACCACGAGTCCCCCGGCGCCCTTCTGCGCCACCTGCGCCTGGACCAGGCCCGCAGCATGCTCGCCACATCGCCCGACACCGACGTCGAAACCATCGCCCTCGCCAGTGGCTACGCCAGCGCCAACACCTTCTGCCGTGCCTACCGCCATAAGTTCGGCCGCAGCCCGCGCGCCCGCTAACCCGGATCATGAAGGAGAAAAATATACGGAAGGTCGCACCCATCGGCACTACTGACAGGAAGCGGGATTTAGGTCTGGGTCATCGCCGACCGTAACGCCAGATTGCTACTAATGCCGAGTTTGGAAAACATTATGCCGATCAATCGCCGGGCACTTGTGGACCGGCATTGCCCCGGGTTGCAGCGCTTCGATTCCAGTTGCCCGTTTACCGTTGGCAATGGCGAATTCGCATTCACGGCGGACGTGACCGGCCTGCAAACCTTTTCCGATTTATATGACCAGACCGTGCCGCTCGGGACAATGGCCCAATGGGCTTGGCGCTCCCAACCACCACCGGCGGGACGCTCTGCCGGCGATTTCGAGTGGACGAACTTTGATTCACATGGCCGGCCGGTGCCGTATCCCTATGTCGGCTCGAAGATGTGGTTCGGCGTCAAGTCAGCGTATTGGCCGCTCGACCCGGTCAAGGAAGAAGTTGGCTTGTGGCTGAAACATAACCCTCATCGGCTCCACCTCGGCGTGCTGGGGTTGGCTTTGAAAGGGAATTCCGGTCAGGCGGTTCAGCCGAGCGATCTCGCCGGGATTAATCAGCGCCTGGATCTGTGGTCCGGAATCCTGCACAGCCAGTTCCAATTGAGCGGTCAACCGGTCAGTGTTCGCACGGCGTGTCATCCAACGCTCAATCTCGTCGCGGTGGAGATCGAGTCGCCGCTGTTAGCCGAAGGTCGGCAGATCGGGATCCGGCTGGCCTTTCCCGGGGCGAACCCGCACGCGAGCCATGCCAAGGACTGGCTCCATCCCAAATCGCATACGACTGCAATTGTAGGACAGACGAAAAACACATTGCAGCTTGAACGCGACTTGAATGGCAGCCGACATTTTGTTCGGCTGGAATGGGACCATGCCCAGCTTGCAACCGGTGATCCGCACGTCTTCCACCTCCAGACGCAACCGGGTTCGGACCGGTTGAGTATTGTGCTGGCTTTCGCGCCGCAGCCGCTCGCCACCGCCTTGCCGGATGCGCAAGCCGTATTTGCCGCGAGTGCCGCGCATTGGGCTGGGTTCTGGCAGTCGGGCGGGGCGGTTGAACTGGCTGGCAGCACCGACCCGCGCGCTGACGAATTGGAGCGGCGGATTGTTCTCTCCCAATACCTGACCGCAGTGCAATGTTGCGGGTCGACACCGCCGGCTGAAACGGGGCTGACCTGCAATAGCTGGTGTGGCAAGTTTCACCTGGAAATGCACTGGTGGCACGCGGCGCATTTTGCGTTGTGGGGGCGGATCGACCGGCTGCAACGCAGTCTCGCATGGTATCAATCGATCCTGCCACAGGCGCGTGCGACTGCCCGCCGCCAGGGATACGCGGGCGTGCGCTGGCCCAAGGAGACATCGACAGAGGGACAGGAGACGCCCAGTTCGATTGGGCCACTGCTGATCTGGCAACAGCCCCACCCGTTGCTGTATGCGGAATATTGTTGGCGGGACACGCCCACGCGCGCCACGCTGGAGCAGTTCGCCGAGATCGTTGAGGCCACTGCCGAGTTTATGGCGTCGTATGCGGCACTCGATCCGGCTACTGCCACTTATGTCCTCGGCCCGCCGTTGATACCGGCTCAGGAGAATCACGACCCGTCGATCACGAGGAACCCGACGTTTGAATTGGCATACTGGGCATTCGGACTGGAGCTGGCACAAACTTGGCGGACCCGATTGGGGTTGCCGCGCCAGGCGCATTGGGATGATGTCATTCGGCGATTGTCTCCCTTGCCGGTCGCTGAGGGGGTCTACCTGGCACACGAATGTTGCCCGGAGACCTATACGAAATTTCATGTGGATCATCCGTCGATGCTGGGCGCGTTCGGCTGGATCCCCGGCCCGAATGTCGATCGTGCGATCATGGCCAAGACTTTGGACCGGGTGGTAGCGGACTGGCGATGGTGTGAGACGTGGGGCTGGGATTATCCGTTGGTGGCAATGACGGCCGCGCGGCTCGGCCGGCCCGCTCAAGCTGTGGACATTCTCTTGATGGACACTCCCCACAACCGGTATGGCGTGAACGGGCATTGTTTTCAATTTAAAGGATTGCCACTTTATCTGCCTGCCAACGGCGGCCTGCTCGCGGCGGTTGCCATGCTGGCGGCGGGTTGGGATGATGGACCCCAATCACCTGCGCCGGGATTCCCAGCGGATGGAACTTGGAATGTGCGCGCTGAAGGATTACGGAAATTTGTATGATGAATGCTCTCAAAGGCGGCATCAAAGGTCAAAGGGCTAAACTGTTGCCTTTTTTGTATCAATCCCTCCGGATCGTCAGGAATCCTCCTGTTTCATCCCGACAAATCGCGCGGGCTTTTGTTGATCGGTTTCTTTGTAGATGCCCTGGGTATGCCCACCCTGCGGAAAAAAGAAAATCCGTTTGTTCGGGGACGGCATATTATTATAGGCCGCGAAGACGCTGGTGGGCGGGCAGGTTCCATCCCATCCTCCGGTTCGCAGGACCGCCGGACATTGGATGCGGCGCGCGAAATTCGCCGCGTCAAAGTAGCCTGCAGTCTTGACTATGGACTGCCCGCCCTGCTCGGCCCGGTCGTCGGGGGCGATCCGGATTGTTCCGTCCGCGTCTTTTTTGTAAAGTTTTGGCCATCCTGTCGAGCGGCCGGACAGCGTGCCTCCATGGTCGCACATGGCCGGAACATCGGCATAAATCAACGTGACCTGCGGGTCGATCCCGGCGGCGATCAGTGCCTGGGCACCTCCCTGGCTCCCTCCGCTCACAATAATGTCACGGCCATTCCATTCGGGAAGGCTCTTGAGATATTCCAACGCCCTCGCCAGGCGGAGGACCATGCCTTTCAGATAGGATTTTTCCGGGTTGTCGCTGTTGAGATAGGGATAGCCTTTCAATTCCCCGGACCGGAGTCCTTCATAATATTCCTTTGGCTGATCATTAGGGATTCCGTGCGCATTAAGATTCATGAAAATCACGGGCTCCTTCACCACGGAGCCTTCAGGCAGCGGTGGCTGCCAGGCTGGCGCAGCGGGATTGTGCACCCCGGCTCCGTGGACATGCAGGAAAACAGGCAGGGATTTCGGCTTGGCCCCGGAAGGCATCTTCAAAACCCCCTCAACCGGACGGAATCCACTCCCGACAGGGACGCTGACATACGAGATTTTTAGATAGTCCGGCGCGTCGGGGACCGGCTTGGTTTTTGCCTCCATGGGAATTTTCCGCAGCTTTTCTTTTTCCCTGGCCCAGAACACGTCGAAGTCCTCCGGTTCGGGTGCCCCTTGTTGGATCTTCAGCGGCTCCACCAGGGCCCCGGAATATCCCAGAATCTCTTTCATTTTCCCTTCCACCATTTGCTGCGCTGGCTCCTTGTCCGGATTGAGCCCCACCACCGTCAATTGACACCATCCGGGCTTCTCCAGTGATGTGACGCACTGCGCCTTATTCTGACCGGGAAAGTCCTCTCTCTTCACCTCCCGGCCATCGTGGTAAACGATGCAGCGCACTCCTTTTCCAGCGGCGGCCTCCCCGTTTTCCAGCAGGCTGACGGAAAAAGTAACGGGCTCGCCCGCCCGGTAGATTCCATCCGCATGGGTTTGCCGGATGTCGAACGTATAGTTTTGCGCGGACGCGGAGAATGCCATCCACGCCACGAGAAATCCATATCCCAGATGCTTCATGCTTTTCGGCCGACCCGCCAGGTTCATTCGCCCAGAATCATGAGAGGCCAGAGTCTGGGATTCCTGTCGCAATGGGCGCCCGGCTCCGTGGCAAGGCTGAGCCCCTTGTTGCCCAGCGTTCCGTCGTCCATCCGGTCGTGCAGATACAGCCCAAAGCCCGCCGTGTAGCCTGCTTCCAGGCGCAGCGGCGCGATATATTTCCGGGCGAAGGTGATTGTGTAGGCGTATCTGGTCGGGGAGATCCGCGTGAACTCGCACGGGATCCCCTTCGCCGCCTCTGCCTTAGTCGGGAATTCCACCCCGCCGGCGTATTCATTGAACACCTCGTAAAGCCGATAAACGCGCCCTGGCCCGCTCGTGCCCTCAGGATTTCCGGGACTGAAATCGTATCGGTAATCGTCCAGGTCGAATCCCTCGTTGCCCAGACGTCCGTTCGCCGCACAGTCGAAGTAAACCTCAAGGCAGCCGTCGAGTAGGTAGAGCGCCTTGGTCTGCTCCTGCTGGGAGGACCAGAACTTCTTTTCGCTGGGATCAAAAACATTATCTTCCGCCTCCACGCGCAGGTAGAAGTTATCATTGTCCCAAGCCGCCTGGAACGTGGCCGACAGATCGCCGGGCTGTCCGCCCGGAGTCTGCTTCATATCCACCACCGGGCGGACCATGTTGGTGATCGGAATCGCAGGCACCTTGCCCCAGTCCGGAACTCCATTCACCTTCGGCACGAAGAAATATTCCATCTTCCACTTCTTGGGCACGGGCTCGGCGCCGGATTGCTTGAGAAGGAAATCCTGGTTCCAGGAAAACATTTTGCCAAAAGCAGAACCCGCTCCCTCGGCCGCCTGAACATTCTGTTCCTTGCTGCCAGCCACCTGGAACAGCACTGCCTTGCCGGCGACATCCAGTTTCCCCGCCTGTTCGCGGCTGGTCAGGTTCTTGACGTTGGCGTCTATCCGGCCGTCCAGCGTCGGTCGGAAACTGACCTCAACATTCGATCCCGCTCCGATGACCTCCGCTTCCTGAAGCGCCTTGGCCAGAGCCGGGGCATTCTTGCTCTTGAAAAACAACGGAGCTGGGGTCAGTTGGATGTCCACCCAACCATCCGCTCCGGCCTTGAGGGCGTGCTTGCGTCCCATCAGGTCAACCAGCTCCGGAAGTTCGCCTTCAAAATGCACCCGCATGACCGGTCCCTTGACAAATCCGCGCTCCACGTCGTCGATCGTGCACCACACCGCTGCCACGCCACCATTTTTCTTGTCCTCGAAGGCATAGCCTCTCACCCCGGCCGCCGGGCGGACGTCCCCGATGAACTTCGGCTCTCCCAGCATACGACCCAATGTGTTGATCCCCAGGAGGAAACTTGACGGGGTCAGGTTGTAGTCCACGAGCCATCGGGTGTCATCCTGCCAGGTGTTGAAATGGGGCAATTGCGGCCAATACTTGAGGCAGATGATATACTGGCGGGCCATTTTGCAGGCATGAAGGAATTCCAGAAGCCCCTGATCATAGGATGGCTGCCCTCCGCTATAGGAATAATGTGGACCATCTCCCCACAGGCTCGAAGATCCGCCGCCGCCTTCGTTCAGCAGCATCGGCGTCTCCATGCCATAGTCATACTTGGCCATGCTTTCGCGAAGCATCTGCAATGACTCGTCCAGATCCCCGGCGCCCTGTGTGCCATCGATTGCCCCATAAGGATGAATCGCCACGGCGTCCCATTTGATCTTGCCATGGGTCGCAGCCAGGAACCCGTCGATGTCATCCTTGCCCCGTGTCCTCCCGTAGCCCGAGGTTCCTCCCGATGGCAGAACTAATGCGCTCGGATTCCCTCGCTTGATGCCTCGGTAAAAAACCTCCTGCAGCTTTGCAAACTCCTTGAAGTCACGCCGGTCCTTCAGCGCGGGAAAGACGATTTCTTCCTCGGTAGCGATGGACCAGACCCGAACATAGGGACATGCCTTGGCTGCCCGCTCGCAAAGGTCTTCGAACTGCTTGAGCACCTCGTCGGAATAAGTATCCCACTCCGGAATCACCTTCCGTTCTTCCGGACGCCGCCAGATTCGGGGGTTGATGGACATGGACAAAAGCTGATCCGGGTGCCGGTCCCGCTTCTGCTCCGCCGTCAGATGCGGGCTCTCAACGACCTCATGGGTATAGTCAGTGATGCGAAATTTCTCGCGGAGTTCATACCCGATAGGGTCGGCCATCTTGCCGCCGCCGTAACTGGAAGATCCGGCAAACCCCAAGCGCTGCATCAGCTCCAGTGCTTGATCAGCACGGTTGATCCGGGCGGAAATTAACGCGCCATACAAATCCTTGGTCGCATGCGTGCCGTCCAGCGAATCGATCACGGTAAACCGATAATAGGCGTCGTAGGGCTTTTTACCCGGCACCTCAAAGCTCGACTTCAGCAGATACACTCCCGTCCCGAGCTTCAGCTTGTCGAAAGGCAGATCAATCGTCTCTCCAGCCCTGGCTTGATAGTTCATGCTCCAGACCGGGTTCTTATAAAAGTCCCTCAATTCCAAGGAAACCTTCCCCTGTGTTCCGACGTCACCCCGGACCGCATACTTCGCCCCAATCTTGTCCCCGTATTCCACGTTGTTCTGTTGATGCGACGTGCTCAGTTCCCCTTCCAACGGTGGCGCGGCAAAGGCGGTCGCTTCCGCTGCCGCTTCCAGTTGTATTCCGTCCAGCCAGATCTTCCCGCCTTTCTCATTTGCCAACAGGACAAAACTGATCGGTGTTCCATCTGATACAAAGGAGGTGGAATAGCGCTTCCATTCCAGCCCCAGGATCTCGTCCGGGAATTTCCCCACCGTTTCCCGTGTGAACTGCCCTCCGTCTTTGCTGCTATACGGAGCCAGTCGGATCGTTGCCCCTTTTTTCTCCGCTTTGGCGTGAAAGCTAAGCGTGTAGGTTTTCCCCTTCTCGCCAGGCAGTGAAAAACTCCTCAGCGGCGCGCTGCTTCCCTGCACCGGATTGATGACCATCGCCTGTTTGCCGAAAAGGCCGTTTTCACGATCCACCTCGTAGCGCAAAACATCCGAAGGGGTAAAATGCGCGCCCCCACCCCACCAACGCCAGTAAAGCAGGCCCTGCTCGAAACTCGGGTTTGGAAACAGATTCTTCGTCGGCGATTGAGGCAGGTGCAAGGCATCCTGAACCCACAGGTCATGACCTTCCACAGGCGGCGGCGCAGCTTTGTCCGGCGGTGCCACCTGTCCCAAATCGATCACCAGGCTGTCGCTGGGACTCACGCCGCCAAACATGAAGCCCAGATCGATCCTCCCGTATTGGGAAACCTCGCGCAGTGAGCCTTTGAGCCCCCCGGTTGAAAGGATGGAAAATCCGTAAAGCGGTTTGTCCGGCGCAAAAGAAAGCTCATGCAGGGTTCCCTCCCAGATCACCTGCTGCTGCTTTTCTTTCGCCTTCAGCTCGTCCACGGATTTCGGCTGGATGCTCGTGCCGTCGATCTTCAGCCCGTCCTTCCGGTAGTCGCCATTGACGCTAAAATACACCAGGAGCCCGCCAATGTCGCTGCCCTCCGCACGGAACTTCTTGATCTGTTCCGCCGTGACGCCGATGTCCCAGGAAAGCGAGACCCGGCTTTCGCCCAGCGACTTGAGCTCGTAAGCCATCTCCGTCTCCGTGCCGTCCGGCAGCGGGTAGCGGTGGCTCCACCGGATGACCCCCGTCTTGGGATCCGCGGAAAATTTCACATTGTCCGTCCGCTTGCCATCAATCATCGGGATATTCTTGCCGTCCTTGCCCCGGTAGCTCCCTACCATGATGACATCAAAAAGCGGCACCTCGTTGACAAATACCGAAACCAAATTGTCCCGGCCGGTCTCCATCTTTTTGTCCTTGCCCTCCCTGACTGCCACGCGCTTGTTGCCAAACACCAGAGTGGCCGACTCCGCGGGTTGGTTCTTGGCTGCGGGATCCAAAAAAGAAGCCACGCGCAGCTCGCCGGCCAGCCGTTCCCCCTTCTTGATCTCGAACGGCGGCAAATAGTCAGGGCCGTTTGCTTTCGATGCCTGCCCGGATGGCAGGCATTGGAAAAAGATCAGGGGTAGCAACACCATCCATCGAGTCGGTTTCATAAGTTTCATTTTTTGGTAATTGATAACATCGCTTCGAAACAACTGGGCTTCGCGGCGACCAGAGAGAACGGGCGTCCCGCCCAATACTGCCGGGTTAAGTGGCATGGGCAGGATGCCCATGCTACTATTTTCTGCAAAACTGCCAGTATTGGGCGGGACGCCTGTGCTCCCTGTTATACGCTGGCCGCTTATCGTCTGTTTGTTTCCAAGAGTTGGCAGATGTCATTTTTAAAAAAGCTAAATACAGGCTACTCCAGTTTCTCTCCGGCCAGAATCATCAGTGGCCAAAAATGCGGTTTGAAGTCGCAGACGGACCCGGGTGCGGTGGCGAGGCTGAGGCCCTTCGGGCAGCCGACCTCCTGAGTTTCATCCTTGTCATGAAGATAGAGCGCAAACCCGCTGATGAAGCCCTTGCGCAGGACGATCGGCTCCAGGTAGCGCTTCCCGAAAGTGATCGTATAGGTGTAACCCTTTTCGGTGCGCTGGAAGTCGCACTTGATCTTCTCGGCGGCCTCCTTCTTGCTGGGCATGTTAATGCCATCCGCCAACTGGTGATAAACCTCCCGGTAACGGTTCACCTGCCCGGGCCCCGACTGGCCGCTCTTGCCGATCGAAAAGTCGTAGCGGTAATCATCGTTGTCGTAAGTCTTTTCCGAGTTGGTCCGCCCGTTTGCCCCGGTGTCGAAATAAACTTCCAAGCACCCGTCATGCACCCAGAGGGCCTGCTCGGAACCGGGTTGTTGCCACAATTCGGGGGAGACGATGAAATGGTCATCCTCGACCTCGACCCGCAGGTAGAAATTTTCCTCGTCCCAGGCTGTTCGGAACCACGCCTTCTGGTCGCCGGCAGGCAATGCCCCCTTGTAGGACTTGGAAACATATCGGTTCGTGATCTCGATGGCCGGGATCTTGTCCCATTCGGGCATGCCCTTGGTCTTGGGGACATAGAAATAATCCATGTTCCAGTGATCTTCCACGCCTTGGCCCTTGGATGGCCGGACAGCGAAGTCATGATCCCAACGGAATAATTTTCCGAACTCGGGCATGGTGGTTTGGCCGGGGATGGGAAGAGCGAGTTTCCCCTCCGGTTTGAGCGCGTAATCCAGTTTCGCGCCGGCCACTTCAAGCACTCCGCTCTGGGGACGCCCGGTCAGGTTCACCACCTTGGCAGAGATCGTTCCGTCCGTTGACGGTTCCATTGATACCGCCAGCGAGGACTTGCTGTCGTCCGACTCCGCGTTCTGGAGCGATTTTGACAGCGCTGCCACATCGCGGGCCCTGATCAGCAGAGGAGGTGGCGTCAGGCGGAGGGTTGTGTAACCGTCCGTGCCCACCGGAGCCTGGCGGCGGTTACCCATCAGATCGAATATTTCCACGCTCTGACCGAACTTCACCCGGATGTCCGGCCCCCGGCGCAGGCCGTTTTCCACATCATGATTCACGCACCAGATCGCGGCGATGCCGGTGCCGTCCTTGAGCTTGAAGCCGTAGCCACGAATGCCCGCCGCCGGTTTGATGTCCGCCTGCCAGGCCACATCGGGGAAAAAATGCCCGAGCGTATTCGCCACCTTGGCCAGGATCGTTGGCGACAGGTAATAATCCAAAAACGGGCGGCCCACCCAGACGTTTGTCGAGCGGAGGCGCGGCCAGTATTTCAGGGAAATGATCCAGAGCCGGGCCACCGAAGCCGCCTGGATAAATTCCCGGTTGCCGAAGTCATAGGTCAGTTTGCCCACCATGTAGTCGTCATAGGCAGGCCCCGCCCCCCAAGGAGGAAACAGAGTCTCCGGCACGTTGAACATTTCGGTGTAGTAGATGGGCGTTTCCTCGCCGTATCCATACCTCGCCATCTGCTCGATCAGGCGGGCGGTCTCCTCATCCAGATCGTTTTGGCTGAGCGTCCCCTTGTCGATGCTACCGTAAGGATGCACGGCGATAGCATCGTATTTGAAGCCGTGGTCTTTCGCCGCCTTCAGGTAGCCCTCGACGGCCTCGTAGCCCCTGAGCCGGCTGTAGCCGCTGGTTCCGTTGGTTGGCGCAAAAACCGCGGCCGGATTGGCGCGTTTGGCACCTCTCGCCGCCGCGGATTGCACCTTGAAATACTCGTCAAACAAACCGTGTCCGGGCAGATAGGAACTCTCCTCCTCGTTGCCGAAGTGCCAGGTATTGTATTGTTTGGGATCATACTTCCGGACTCTCTCATAGGCGGACTCCTCGATGAGTTTTTCCATTTCCGGGGTCACTTCCTTCGCGTTTCTGTATTCCTGCAATTTGTTCCCGGCTTCCGTTCCCACCGGTATCGTGGTGTTGAAGTTGTTGGCGATCCGGTATTTCTTCTCCATCGGTGCCCGCACCCCCATGTCGTGGGGAGATGTGTTAATCCCCCAGCTCGTGGAGCCAAATCCCCACTCCATGAATTTTTTTCCCAAATCATCGCCCCTCTCGATCAGGCTGATTCCGCCGAGCAGGCCTCCAAAAATGTCCTTGGTCGCATGGGTGTTGGAAAGCGGGTCCATGATCGAGAACCGGTAATAGTCCGTATAGCCAGGGGTTCCCTTCACCTCGAAATCCGCGCGGACCACAAAGACCCCCTCGCCGAGCTTTTCCTTGTCCAACGGCAGCGGCACGGAGAGCACTCCCTCCTCGGGAATTTTCACCGAAAGGGTCTGGTCCGACAGGACTTCGCTGAAGGCGTTCTTCACCCGCACGCGCACCTTGCCTTCCGTCCCGGGCTTTCCGGAGAAGCGGAATCCCGAACCGATTTCCGCGCCCTTTGTCAAATCGTTGTCAGGATTGCTGCTCGTGAACCATCCTTGAATAGGTGGCTCAACGAACTCCGTCGGCTGGGTTCCTTCCTCCAACTGAAGCCCGTCCACCATGACTCCTCCCGGTCCGCCGATGAGCACCCTGACCCCCGCCCCGTCGGCGGTGAAGGTGCGGCTATAACGTTTCCACTCCGGGGTGATCTTGAAAATCGATTCCGGAGATCCGTTATCTCCGAAGACCGTGCCATACTTTCCCTTGAACTTGCCGCCCTTGGCCGCGCTTCCGAGTCCCACAGTCACCTGGGAATCCTTGTCCGCCTTGGCATAAAAGCTGAGCGTGTAGGTCTTCCCGTCTTCCAGCGGCAGCGGAAACGACTCCAGCCCAGCCGCGCCCGACTGCGGCTGGTTGAGCCTCAGGGCATTCTTGCCGATGTATCCTCCCGGAACGACTTCGTGTTTCAGCCCGGCATCTGGGGTGTAGGAGGCTCCACCACCGCACCACCTCCAATAGCGCAAGCCCTGCTCGAAGCTCGGGTTGGGCATGAGATTGCGGACCGGGGAAGCCGGCACCTGGATGCCGTCGATCTTCCAGAAATCATAACCCGCCACCGGCAGCGGCACATCCTTTTGCGGCAGTGCCCCCTCACCCAGATCAATGACAACAAGGCCCTTGGTCTCCTCCGGCGATGCCTGGCAGCGCAGGATCCATCCTAAGCGGTCGTTCCCCAGTTGATCGAAGGCCAGCGACTCGGTGACCTGGCCTTTCTTCCCTCCCAGTTGGACGGAATAGCCAGCGAGCGGCTGTTCCGGGGCTAATACAAAATCTCCGGCCACTTCGGTGGCAACCTTCTCCTTCAGCAAGCTCTCGCGGGAAGCCGGTTTTAGCTTCTTGTCTCCAAACCGGATTTCGCGCCCTCGGCTCGCGCCATCCATCGTGAACCAAAGCGCAACCCCGAAAGGTTTGGGAGATAGCTTTTTTTCCTCCGGTGTCACTCCGAGATCCCATGCCAGCTCGACCTTACTGTCCCCGAGCGAGCGCAGTGTGTATTGGAATTCCGCCCTGCTCCCCGCAGGTGTCAGGTAGGGCTTGCGGAATGTGACCATCTCCTTGTCGGCCACCAACTGCCCCGGATCGCCAGCAATCGCCTGGAACGGAAAACCGGAATTCCCCTCGTAGCTGCCCCAGAACATAAAACACCCGGCCTCTTTGCCATCGATATACACCGAGACGATGTTTTCTTTGTCCGCCATGTCGCGTCCGGCGGCTTTCCGCACATAGACCGCCTTGTTGCCGACAGTGAACGACGGCTGCTCGATCATGGCCGCCTTTCCCTTCGCCCCTTCCGCGGGAAACGATGCCACCTTGAACAAAGGATCCTGCCTGGCTGAGCCCGATCCCTGGGCAAATGGCTCAGGATCCGGCAAGGCAGGAAATACCTTGGCGGATGGTTTCGCCTTCTTCTTCCCCTCGGGAACCTGCGGCGGTTTGTTGCAAGAGCAAAGACCTCCACACAAAAATGCCGCCAGCAAAATCGCGCATCCTTTCCAACAAGCGGCCATAGAAACGCTTCGGCATCGCGTAAACAATCGCTCCGTCCTTAACCATGGGCCGCGGGCGACAGCGCGCGATGATCGGGAGACAAAAAAATCGGCCGGGAAAATGGTCGGAGCAATAGGCGTGGAAGTCCGGGAAAAGCAATCGTCTTTCATTTCAATGTTCGTGGTGGGAAAAATTGCAGGGCAGAAACCAGCCCGAAACCTATTCGTCGACAAATTTCTGTCAAACCTATTCCGCGGACGCCCATTCAGCGCGTGGCCAGTGAGCACGACCGCCACCCACCACGTTTTCAGCGCCTTCTCCGCAGTGCCACATGAGCATCCCGAATCCGCGGGTAAGAAAAGAAATGAGAGAGGAACGGGCCGACGACGTGTCGATAGCGCGAGGGAGGGCGAGGCTCCGTCCGAGCCGTGAATATAAATAGGCTCACACGGAGGTTCGCCCTCCCATCGTTGGCGTTACGCGCGGATCAGGGAGCATATTTGCGCATATTTGCGCATTGACCGGCCAGGAGCATTCATGAAAGCTCCCGCGAATGATGAATACGTGCTGTGATTCTGAACGGTTGAAATGGTGGAGCGAAGCCCGCTTCGGGTTGTCACTCCATTTCGGGCTCTATTCCGTGGCTGCGAGGGGCGAGTGGGTGCGCTCGGTGGAGCAACTGAGCGTGGCGGATTACCAGCGATGTTTCGATGCGTTCAATCCGGAACCCGGCTGGGCCACCGACTGGGCGCGGATGGCCAAAGCTTCGGGCGCTCGATATGGAGTTCTCACGACCAAGCACCATGACGGGTTCTGCCTTTTTGATTCCGCTCTCACCGATTACAAGGCGACGAATACTCCGGCGCGGCGCGATCTCGTCCGGGAGTGGATCGAGGCGATGCGCGCTGAGGGTCTGAAGGTCGGCCTTTATTATTCTCTGGTGGACTGGCATCACCCGGACTGCCCCGCGACTGGTGACCGCCAGCATCCGCTGCGGCATAAGGCCGACTCGCCCGAGCGCGACGCCAAGTGCGATTGGCCCCGCTACCTCGCCTACCTGCATGGCCAAGTCGAGGAACTCTGCTCGAACTATGGAAAGATTGACTCTTTGGTTTTCGACTTCTCCTTCTGGCAATACACCGGAGAAAAATGGGGCGCGGCGGAACTCGTCCGGAAAATTCGCGCCCTGCAGCCGGACATCCTGCTCAACGACCGCCTGGGGAACGAACCCCGCAAGAAAGTTCCCCGGCCGGCATGGGCGGGCGACTACGACCAGACCGAGCAGGACATCCCCCGGGAATGCCTGCACGATGATGCCGGGCAGCCGATGCCATGGGAGGCATGGTTCACATTGACCAACAGTTGGAGTTTCAGCGCGACCGACGGCCTTTGGAAATCGCCTGCCGCCATCATCCGCGCTCTCGTGAATTGCGTTTCCAAGGATGGCAATCTGCTCCTGAACGTCTCTCCGGATGCCCGTGGCCGGGTGCCTGCCGAGGCGCTCCGCATCATGGGTGAGATCGGCGGGTGGCTTTCGCTCAATGGCGGGTCCATTTACGGTGCGGGAGCGTCCGTGTTTCCAAAGCCCGAGTGGGGGCGGTTCACGCAGAACGGCGACCGGCTCTTTGCCCATCTCCTGGAGCCGGTTATCGGCCATGTCACGCTTCCCGACCTGCGCGGACGGGTGGCCGATGGGCGGTTGCTGGCCCACAACGCCGAGGTGGTCATTTGCGATTATTGGAATCCCGAAGTCCAAAGCTTCGACGGCCCAGACGATATCTTTTTCAACTTTGCCCAGCCAACCGCCGCGACCTATCCCCTGCCCGACCCGCGCGATACGGTCGTGAGCTTCCGCTTGACAGATGAGGCCGAACGCCTCAAAATCCTGACGCGCCTCACCGAGGCCAAGTCCCGGCTTCTGAACAACCGGGTTGCACAGTAAGTAATATTCTCACCATGCCCTCAACCATCCCATCGCCTGCGCTTACGCCAAAAATTTATCGAGTCGGAACCCTCGAATACACCCTTCGCGGGATCATCGTGCTCTTCTTCTGGTTGTTATGGGGGGATTTTGCAGCGTGCTTCTTTGGCGGTCCCCTCGGCAGTTTTCTCCCGCTCTACCTCAAGGATCTGCAGGCGTCCAATACATTGATCGGGGTCATGCTGGGAAGCATCGGAGGCATCATCAATATCCTCTTCCTGCCGGGAATCAGCCGAAAGAGCGATGAATGCCGCAGCCGCTGGGGCCGGCGCATTCCGTTCCTCGCGATCTGCACCCCGCTCAAAGTTTTTTCCCTCATCATGATCGGTTTCGCGCCGGAGGTCGGCGGCTGGGTCTACACCCATGTGGTCCACCCGATCGCTCCAGCCGTCACCGTCCAGGTAGTCTGCCTGAGCTGGCTTTGCATTTTTATTGTGGCTTTCCACTACTTGGGGATGGTTTTCAACAACGCCTTTTCCTGGCTGCAGCACGATGTGGTGCCCCAGGAATTCATGGCGCAGTTTTTGTCCTGGTTTCGCTTCATAGGCACCATCGCCAGCGTCGCGTTCAGTTGGTATTTGTTCCCTTCCATCATGACCCACCGCAAGGAGATTTGCGTGGGCCTTGGCCTCTTTTATCTCGTTGTTTTCCTGATGATGTGTTGGAAGGTCAAGGAAGGCGAATACCCTCCGGTGGTGCCGGCTAAGAAAAAGCCCAACGTGCTTCAAGCTTATGGAGGCTACTTTAGATCCTGCCTGTCAGTTCCCATGTACCGCAATTATTTCATCGCACTCATGATCACCAACTGCTTTGGCTGTGCTGCGATGTTCCTGATCCTTTTTTCCCAAAGAACCCTCGGGCTCAGCATGGACAATTTAGGGAAGATCGGCGCCATCACGGGCATCACCAGCCTCTGTGCTCTCGCGCCAATGGGCTGGCTTTGCAACAAGTTTTCCGCGTTCAAGGTGTCCATCACCTGCATGGTGGGAGGGCAAATCATGACTTTGCTCTCCTACTTTTTTATCCATGATATGACGTCCCTGCTCACCATGGCGATCATTGGCAACCTCATTGCTACAGCGGGGGCTATCAGCGGTGCCACGTTCACCATGCAGCTCTTCCCTCACGCGAAATTCGGCCAGTTCTTTGCCGCCACCAACATCTTCGGATGCGGGATTGGAGTTCTGGGCAACTACCTTGCGGGCACCTTCATGGATGCGGTGCACAGCAACTATCGCATGGCATATCTGTGGATGCTGATCGGCGCCCTGTCGCTCATTCCGACATTCTTTGTTTACCGGGATTGGAGGCGCTACGGCGGACCGGACAACTATGTGCCCCCCGAGCCTCCGGAGTAGCTTTTCAACCCTATGAGCCCGCTTCCTCCCTCAAAGAATTGAAAAACGAACCGCATGTCAGAAACGAAACGCGAAGAAACCGCAGGTTCGCAACCGGTCTGGTATGATGGCTTGGAACAAGACCCGAACTATGCGGTCAAATCCAATCCTTCCTGCGCGACAAAGATATTTGTCAACCATGTCGGGTTCATGCCGGAGGCCCACAAGTCGTGCACGATCATCAATCCGACCTCGACGGAATTCATGGTGCGCAAGAATATTGTCA
>Ga0194039_1000879_pt1 | contig 16962 bp, 24 predicted proteins | sample JunL228m_MetaG_FD_148679 | JGI IMG/M metagenome (GOLD analysis project Ga0194039, IMG submission 148679) | Anoxic zone freshwater microbial communities from boreal shield lake in IISD Experimental Lakes Area, Ontario, Canada - Jun2016-L227-8m | ecosystem: Environmental > Aquatic > Freshwater >... | reverse complement strand
CCTGATGCAGAGTTCTCTCAAACAGTACGCATTACCGTTGTTAATGATGAGACTTTTAGAGTAAGCGGCAAAGTCTTAATTAAGGCGGGTTGGCGTGAGGTATACGGTAGCCAAGTATCAGACTCTAGTGAAAAAGAGCCTGCGCTAATGCCCCTTGTTCCTGGTGAGCAAGCCAAAGGTGTGAGCATGATTATTAAAGAGTGCAAAACTAAAGCACCCCCGCTTCTGACTGAGGCCACATTATTGCGTTCGATGGAAACGGCTGGCAAGACCATAGAAGATCAAGAAATAGCCGATGCCCTTAAAGGCAAAGGCATAGGTACGCCAGCAACTAGGGCGGCAACGATTGAAAAGCTAAAAGAAACCAAAGGCTTTGAGGGTAAAACTAAAGAGCCGTTTATGACTACCGAGAAGAACTTTCTTATACCAACTGGGAAGGGATTGAATATCGTCTCGTATCTTGATGGAGCTTATCCGGCCTTGACTTCTGCTTCGCTAACAGGCGAGTGGGAAACGAGGCTTTCATTGGTTGAGCGTGGTGATTTAGCAAGGTCAGTATTCATGGAGGATGCAAGAAGCGCAACTCTTGATATGGTGAACAAGATCATTGCATCACCGCCAGAGCGTAGTTTTAATCAGGTTGGCAATGCTCCCCCGCCCGAAGGAGCCAAGATGCTTGGAGCCTGCCCTATATGCGCTAGTGGGGTCTATGACCACGGGATTAAATATTCCTGCGCTTGTGGTTTTACGGTTTGGAAAGTAATTGCAAAAAAGAAGCTGCTTATAAAGGACTTGAAAGAGCTACTTCAGAATGGTAAGACAGGGAAGATAGAGGGATTCACCAGTAAAGCGGGCAAGAAATTTAACGCCTCTCTAGCAGTGGATAAAGAGAGGCTCGGTGTTTCGTTTGTGTTTTGAGGTTAGATTGTAAATAATGATTGACTTTATTAGATTCTTAGAATATAATAATTTCATTAAGACAAGAAAGCAAAATATGACACATAGCGCCGTTCACGACTGTTACATTCTCAAGATTAAAGATATGTTTTTTGCTAAGAGAATTGAAGCAACAAGAGCAAAGCGTGAAGCCCGTATTTTTTCCTTAGCCTATCGTTGCGGAAATACAGGCTAATGAAACTCATTAAATCCGTCAGCCTCGAAAACTTAGTGGCGCAGCGTAACAATGTCATCACCCTAGTTGAAGAAGCCCGCCAAACCTTATTAAAGGCGCAAGCCCTTGCTAGGACTCATAAGCTGGGTGAACTAGCTGAATGGATTGGCGCAGATAGATACGACTCTAAATCGGTGGACTTGTTCAAAGACAACGGGATGACCCGCTTATCTAAATGCCTTGATAGCAAAGCATGGAATCACCTCATGGTTGAATCAGGCCTCAAGTCATTCATGGACACGAAGGCACGAACAGATTGGAGTGAGTCAATAGAGAGAGGGAATTTCCCAGAGTTATCAGTAGGGGCAATTAAGCAGACTTTTATTGAACTTCATGCAAAGCGGTACGAACTATTAGAGCGTGGGGTCATCAACGTATTTAAAGGTTTGAGCTGGGATTACAAGACTAATAATCCGTTTATGTTCGGCAAGAAGATTATTCTTAACCGATTCGGAAATTTTTGGTATCAAAATAACTTCTCTGTTTGTACTCGCATGGGTGATTCGTTGGATGATTTGGTGCGGGTGTTTAGTTTGTTAGAGAGCAAGCCGGAACCAGACAATAGAAACGGAATATACAGTCAGATTAGTAGCATTAAGAATAGCTCAGTCTTTGACCTTGAATATTTCAGTATCAAGGTTTATATGAAGGGTACAGGCCACGTTACTTTTAAGCGGCCTGACCTGATTGAGAAGGTAAACGGCATTATTGCTAAACACTACCCAGGTGCACTGGGGTTTAAAAGGGAGGCGTAAGTTGAGCAAGTTATATGAGCTAATTCTTCAGGGAATTAAAAAGGACTTTGGCTCTAATCCCGATGTATTAAAAGACGTGGCAAGAGGTTATTTTGATCTTAGCAATCACATTATGAAATCATTGGTAAGTGGGATTCTATTGTTTCCTGTAGGTCTATTTATCGTCGGGATTTATAACGATGGAATCAACGCTACATTAGTTAAGGTTATAAATATATTTACATTGTTTGGGCCAAGCCTCTCACTAATATTGACAGCCTTTTCTATATTTATTTCATTACCATTTATTGCATCAGTATATTTTCAATTTCGGGCAACTGCCTGCTATGACATGATGTCAAAGAAAAAGCATCAACCTTTATCTAAGAAGTTATGCTCTAAGTAGGCACTTAGCTACCCAATTACAATACGAATAAATGAACATCACAATTAATGAAGCAGGTGTAGCCCACCTAAAAGTATCCCTCGCAACACTACATAAGAAGTACGCAAAAATGGATGAAGCCAGTATCAAGCAATGGCTTGTCAGGGTTGAGGGCAACTATCGAGAAGGCAAAGGTGCGGTGGCCGAAATTAAAGCTCACGAATCCACTACTGGGAAATCAGAACTTATTGGGTTTTCAAGTGACCAATATTTGGCTGGGTAAGTCGGATAAAATAGAATATTCAAAAACAGCCCCCAAAGGGCAATACAAGAAAGCTGGCAATGGCCCTAAGCGAACTCTTTGAAAAGAAGTACGACGAATTTGATCTTGGTTTCAAAGAAGCCTTGGCACGTCAATTCTTGAAGTATTTTGAGCTAAAAGAAATTCCTGAGTTACTTAGGGCTGAACTCTCGATGCGAGGCTTTCAAAACTTAGTTGATGTTTGTCTTAGCACTCATCTTGCATACGTTAATAAGCATATACATTATCTTGCCATTATTTTTTCCGAGAATAATGGTTATGACAATTTGAGCGAAGCCGTTGAATTGGCGGCGATGACTGATGCGATAACATATATTTACGCTGCTGCTAAAGAGATTGGAAAACCCGACCAAACTTTTCTATTTCTTTACCTAGAATCTTTTTCATTGTCAGACCGCTTTATTGAAGCCGTATCCATTGCAAACGACAGCCTTACAAAAAATGATTTCAACCTTAAGGCAGCGCTAGCTAAAAACAAATCAGTCACTATTCCGTGATTAGCCTGTCCTGATGGCTCTTAACCCGTGTCATAAATACTAATTGACTTATTGATAATTACAAACTATAATACCTTCAACAAATAAGGAATATAGACAGTGATTATTAAAGATCAAACCCTCATGTTTTGCCCCACAAATGCTGGTGGAAAAGAGTACCTAGCCCAATTAGTTGATAACTGTGATGGCACTTACACGGCACAAGCCTCATTCGGCCCGAAAGGAAATTTACGTTCTGTAGCTATTCAAGCGCGCAGCGTTAGCTTTGAAGTGGCTGAGATTGCTTATAAAAAAGTGATTAAGAGCAAGCAGAACGGAAGCTCGATTTATACAATTATGAGCCAAACAACTCCAACAGAATCGCTTATAGCTTCGCCAGTTAAGGAGGTTACAGCTCGTTATGCAGCGCAACTACTCAATTCGATTGATGGTGAGGATGAAGCCTTGTCTCTCTATGCTACTGGGCGGTTCGTCATGCAACAAAAGATGGACGGCGACAGAATGAGTATCTTGCTTAAAAATAAGCAGATCACAACATACAACCGCAAGGGTCAAGAGCGTGGATGCCCTGAAGTACTCAAGCAAGCCCTTACCAGCATTGAGCTAGATGGCGAACTCTTTATAGACGGTGAAATTGTAGGCGATGTGTTTTACGCTTTTGACTTACTGTATTGCGGTAACGCTTCATGCGCATCATTGGGCTATAAAAAGCGTTTTGATTTGCTCAAGGACATGGCCTTTGCTTATGGCTTATGTAGCAAGAACTTTAAGATTGTTTTATCAACATTCCCAAGTCAGCTATTTCTTGGCAAAGCCTTCTTAACCAATATCAAAAACTTCAATGGCGAGGGTATTGTGCTTAAAGAGTTGGATGCACCCTATATGTCTGGTCGCCCGAATAGCGGAGGTTCTCAACTGAAATACAAATTCATGGAAAGTTCAACCTGTATCGTCACGCAAGTGAATAACCAACGTAGCGTTGGTTTGGCACTCTTAGGTCAGTTAGGCGTTGAGTTAAGCGTAGGCAATGTGAGTGTGCCAGCGAATCAACAAATTCCCAAAGTTGGTGATTTAGTTGAAGTTCGTTACCTCTATAAGTTTGAGGGTAATGGAAGTCTATTCCAGCCTGTTTTATTGGGCATTAGAGAGGACTTAGACAGATCGGATTGCACGCTGGTACAAGTGAGAAGAATTAAACAGTGTGAAATCGCCGAATTGATGGCCGCATGAGAAATTTAAATCAAGTAAAAAAGAGGAATTAAAAATGATCTTTAACCAAATTCTGTCAATAGTCGCTCTCGTGCTCCTGGCGCTTTATTTCTACACACTTCTTAGCCATAGGAGAGATGAACTACGTCTTATCAATAAACTTCAAGAACGCAGGCAATGGCTTTTAGTCGGCGAAGGGGGTATTTATAAACGCATTGATGAATTACGTGAGGATGTAGCTTTAATTGCAAGGGCAGCTCCTGAAATTTTTAGTAAATTTCCATGGGTATATTCTCACCTTGAGAACTGCGATTCTTTTTTAAATGAAATAGCATCCCTTAGCAATGTAAAGCCGGGGGAATGCTATATCAAGAGCGAGCCTCGGAGCTTTCCAGCGGAGCAGGAAATTAAAGCGAGCCTAGAGGAGACTAAGGAATTCTTCTCAGGCCAGAATGCTTTTTGGAAAACCGAAGCCGGCAAGAAAGAGCTAGCCGAGAGAGTAAATAAAGAATGGTATGACGCTGCCTACCCACTGAAATTGCTTACACTTAAAGCGCAGGGCTCGAAAAATACAAGTAAAGAGAGCTTGGTTTCTCAACTTAAAATAGCAATTGAACACATTGAGACAGGAGCGATCCTGGGGTCAGCTCATGATGATGATTTTGGTTTTGCCTTTCAGTACAAGGATGAGTCTTACGGCACCATCTTTAGTGGCCCAGCAGGGCTTTCGATAAGCTAAGTGCAATGTATAAAAAACCTGCGTATTCAAGACTTCTAATTGCTGGTTGGCATGGAAGGCAAGGTAGTCTTACCGACATTTACCAAGCGAGTCAAATAAGCTGGGAAAGTGCAGTAAGAGTATTCCGGCTTGGCCGAGCGAACAGGCAAACAGGAAAGCCATGTACTTGCGAAAAGTGCAAGAGCCGAAGTGGAATCAAATTTATCTAATGGCCTTTAATACTAGGGAGGAATGGCTTACCTTTGTTGCCACTCGCATGGCTCCCATGTTTTCGGCCTTAGATAAGCCATTGCCAAAGCAAATACGAGTGGCAATCGGCTTTACTTCGCATGGAAAGTCCAAGAAGGTAATAGGCCAATGCTGGGACAATGCCTGCTCAGAAGATCGTCATTTTGAGATATTCATAGTTCCCACGCTTGCAGTTGCACAACAAGATATGCCTTTAGAAGTTTCTGCAATTTTGGCGCATGAATTAGTCCATGCAGCTTGTGGAATTGCTGAAGGGCATCGGAAAGAGTTTAGGAGAGTTGCCAAGGGAATTGGCTTGGTTGGGAAGATGACCGCCACGGTTGTTGGGCCTGCATTTGAACAAGCATTAAAACCAATTCTTGCGGAGGCTGGTTTATTTCCTCACGCAAGACTAGATTTACACGCACCTGGGCGGGAAAAGCCAGACCCCATTACCTCGGGGCCAAAACCCCAAGCTAATCGCCATATCAAATGCAAGTGTAGCGTTTGCGGGTATGTCGCTAGGACAAGCCGCAAGTGGCTTGATAAGGTTGGGCCGCCTCGCTGTCCCCTGCATGAATCTATGAGCATCATTGACGATGAAAGCGGTGAAGCTAGCTCTGATTAGGCCCGTGTCGGGGAGCGCCACTTTAAGCAAAGCAAAAGCAAAAGCAAATCGGGTTTAGCAGGGGAAGGGCTTTGTTCGGCAAAAGACTGCCTTATATGCTTCGCATGGCACAACACGAGCACTTTATAAATAATCATTGACTTTTGTAATTCCGTAGAATATAATACATTCAACAAATAAGGAAAATAAACAATGTCAGAACATACTAAAAAGGTTTTATTGGTTTGTGGTGAATGGTTGCTTGCGATGGTTCTTATGGGGCCATTGAGCTGCTTATTCTTCCTTGGCTTAGCGGCGAATAGCTAATGAGCGATATTTCAGGGCTCATCATTGCGCATGAGCAAATGCTTGAAAAGCTTAAAAAAGAGGCCAACGGTCAAACGCTTCCGGCACATAGACGCGAAATGTTCAGCTTGGTTTATGCAATGCGAGGTTCGCTCAATTTAATGGAAGATTGGATTCAAGAGGGGCACACACAAGAGCGAATTGCTTTACAAGAAAGGAATGTGTCGTGAAGGATAACTTTGCCGATAACATCATCCCATGCCCTAATTCAAGTATTGAGCGAGTAAGAGTGGGTGTTGAAAAAATAATGAGCGTTTTCAGTGAAGCTGAAGATGTGGAGATGCGTGACCTACAGGCTATCAAAGAGCTTATTACGCTTTCAATCGCAAGGTCAGTGACTTGTTCAGCCTTCTTTGTGTCTGAGTGTATTGAAAACGGAATTATCAATTGAGCCATACAAAACCAAGCACGAAGAAGATTTGTGGAGAACTTACCTTTTTGCGAGTTTATTCATCTGGCTGGGGAATGGGGCGCATTAAGACGGATGAGGGAACCCTTGCCGTTACTGGTAGCGCATTGGCTGGCCTCAAGGAATATTCCACCTATGAGTTCAATGGAGCAACTAAAACTCACCCTATCCACGGCGATTCTTTTTGTGTTGATGTGGTTAATGTGTTCGTCCCTTCGAGTAAGAGCGCCATCATTAGCTACCTATCAAAGAACTACAGTGGCGTTGGAACCAAAACAGCCGAGAAATATGTTGATCAATGTTTAGCAAGTGGCTCAAGTCTTAAAGATTTGCGTGAGACGATTATTGCCAATCCCTTTGGACTAGACTTTTCTAAAGTAACTACTCGCAAAACAAACAGCACAGATAAAGGCGGCGTTCGAGGGGCTATTTATCGCCTACTCTCAACTCGCTTGGGCGGCCCCGATACTTCTGATGCTATCTTTCGATCTTTGGCCAACTACTATGCCAAGGAGTTAGGTGAATTATCCGACCCACTGAATTCTGCATGGGAGCTATTTACACAAAACCCTTACGCACCCATTAGGTCAGTATCAGGATATGGCTTTCAAAGGGCGGATATATTGGGTAAGAAGCTCAACATCCCTAATGATGCAGAGCCTCGAATTGCAGCATTAGCCACCTATGCAATTGATGAGGGCTGCGGGAATAGCGGACATACCTATTTAGACTATGCAGACTTTAGTGAAAAGATTTCCTCCCTCGATAGAGGTGTAAGCGTCAATGAAGCTATACAAGCGGCCATCTCAATGGGCGAACCAATTATTCAAGACGGCAACAGATTTTATTTAAACAAATATTTTTTTGCTGAAACTCAGCTTGCCAATAACTTTCAATTTCGCATTAAAAGTCCTGTTCGCCCTCTATTCCAAAGGCATGTTAATGAATTAAATAAAGCCATTGGCAAAGCGTCTAAAGAGGTGGGTATAAACCTTGACGAGTCTCAGCACAAAGCCGTGCTGGGGATTTTGGGATCATCACAATCTATTCATACGCTCACGGCGGGACCTGGAGCTGGTAAGACGGCATTAGTAGAGGTCATCGTAAGCATCCTGCACTCCAAAATGAATATTGGTTTTTGCGCTCCAACTGGCAAGGCGGCTAAATGCCTATCTGCAAGGGTGAGTAAATTTAATGCCAAGGCGACCACTATCCATTCGATGCTTGGGGTGGGGGAGAGGGGTGGCTTCTTATTCAATGAATCAAATAAACTATCTTTTGAACTGTTGGTTGTGGACGAAAGCTCAATGCTTGAAGTTACGATCATGAATTCAGTAATGAGCGCTGTTAAACAGGGTGTTCATGTTCTATTTTTGGGTGATGCAAAGCAGCTCCCCTCAGTCGGCCCAGGTGATTGCTTGGCTAACCTTTTGCAATTGCCGTTCGATCATCACCGCCTTACCAAAACTCACCGCAATGATGGCGGGATTTTGGAGGTTATCAATTCAGCAGGCGATGGACAGTGCGACTTAATAAGAAAACGCTCAGACGTAGTTTTTATTGATGAGTTGCCAGAAGCGACAGAACAAAACGTAGCTAATGTCCTCAATATCTATGATGCAGAGTTCAAAGCAGTAGGTGGGGACTTTTCAGCGGTAGGACTTTTGATTGCCAGAAGAAAAGGTGATCCGACTTGTGCGGGCTGGAATACTACTTATCTGAATACTGTAATGCGTGAGAAATATAATGGCGATAGTGCAAAGGTGGCCGGAACGACCTTTAGAGTTAATGATCGAATTATTATTCGCAAGAATTTAACGCTTACACAGCCAGACTACGAGGGCATACCTATTGAGAAGCAAACTGTAGTCAATGGCGACACGGGTTTCATTAGAGGATATGACTTAAAAGAGGCGGACGATGAAGAGAGTTCGGCGGGAACCATTAAGTCCCTCATCTTAGAGCTGGATGATGGTCGTACCCTGCATTATTCGGCTGCCTTCATTGGCTCACTTGACCTTGCTTATTGCATGACCGTTCATTCAGCACAGGGCTCAGAGTACCAAAGGGTTATTTCTATCTGCGTGAATGGCGCACCGAATTTTATACATCGGGGGATTCTATTTACGAGTTGGTCAAGGGCTCAAACTAAATTAACAATCATTGGTGAGCAAGATGCAATTAAAGCTATCTTGCGTCGTCCTTGCCCTCCCCGCAATAGCTTTTTAGTTGAGAGGGTGTGCAGTGGTAACTGAACAAGCAATTCTTAAACCCATTGCCCAGCGCAAGGCGAATAGGGCTCATGACTTTGAGGCCCATACCAATCATAATATCGAGCGTCTTTTCACTCAGCTTTTTGAGGTGGACCTACTCATTGAGCGTTGTGCATTGCTGCTTAATAAATCGCAACCACTCAAATCAGGCAAGATTGCAGTAGTGTTTGGGGTTAGGCAAAAGCTAGCTGATGGAGTTCGATTAACTGAGCCCTCTATCGTGCGACTGTTCACGGATGATGGCGGGGCAAAGAAATGGACTATGCGCCGTATTTCTGCTTCGGATATGGCAAAACGGGGCAAGCTAGAGCTATTTCTTCCAGCTAGAAAAAAGGTAAAAAACGCAAAGGGCGTTTGGACTTATTCAGCAGAAAATCACCGTCAAACAGTTCTGCTCTGTCGCAAGATGGAAAAGCTCCTTACTACTCGTGAAACCATAAAGACAGTCATTGGTACTGTAAATTTTAGAACCGCTAATTTACAGCGAACCATAGCGATGCTGGTGCCAAAATCAAAGACGGAAATGGACGTAATCGAGCCAGCTATTGAGTACGACTTCTCGAATCCTTCTCAAGCCTATGCCAAGATTAAGCAAAAGATATTGGCTCGCAAATGATCTGGTACCTATCCTTATTACAACTACTTGACCTGCACTCGACCCTCATTGGGGTCTATTTTGGCAAAGGGCATTTAAGCGAAAGCAATCCTACAGTTTTGTGGCTAGCTCACTGGACGGGGTTTATCGGAGCAATCGTTTTGGTTAAGCTGGCCTGTGCGGTGATCATCTTTTTAGCCTACCTCAGATTGGGTAAGGGAGGGCGATGGAGTCCGATGCGGATAAGCCTTTACGTGGCAACAGTTTTTTATACCGCCATCGTTTTTAAGAATTATTTGCTTGTTGCATCAGTCATTTATTAAATAATGATTGACTTTTAAATACTTCATTGAATATAATTTGTTCATCAAAAAAGAAAAGGATTAAACGTGTACTATAAGTGTCCCAAAGGCCATACCAATGAGCTGGACTTCAAAGATCTCGTTATTCTGCCTTGCCCTGAGTGTGGCGAGTCAGTGCACAAATTTCGGGCTTTGGTCGGCAATCCGTCTACCCCTAAAGAAGAAGCCCCAAGCAAGGAAAAGGCAAAAAGCAGCCCTTTGCTACTGATCGCCCCTTACAAAAAGACAATCGCCATCACGTTAGTAGTTATTGCATGTCTTGGAGGTGTTGCGTGGTTCTATAACCCTCCAGTCAAGACTGTAGCTAGCATGGAGACAATCGAACCAGCCGTAGCTGCGCCAACAGTAGAGGCAAAAGCTGAATTTACGAACGACATAAGCCAAGTAAGCGTTACGGAGTTTAAGGCGGTAGTAGCTAATGGAAACACCAAAATCAGTTTTACATTAAATAATGCTGGCAATAATGACTTTCCTACGCTCGTATTGCATTGGCGTGGCTCGAAGTCTCCCGATGTACTAATTCTTAAAACTGGCTACCCAACAACCGACACATTTTCTACTCTCCCAGTGGAATTTGATATAGCCAAACCTGCCGACGCGACAGGCGTTGAAGTCAAGGTTCAATACCCCCCTAAAGGCGCTTTATAAAATGAAGATCAAATACTTAGCAGGATTAGTCGCAGTGTTTTCCCTTAACGCATTCGCCGATTTTCAGAGTGATGCAAAAATAAAGTTTCCGCAAATCAAAGATGCAAAGATTGAAAAGTCTTTTGGGAATTTTTACTCTGTAGTAACTGGGCAAGAGGTTATCTACTTGTCCGATGATCTTAAATACATTATCAATGGCGAGGTGGTAGACGTTACAACGGGCAAGAGCCTTACCCAAGCCCTAAAAGATGCAAACCGTCCAGTAATGAATATTAAAGATTTAAACCTAAAAGATGCTATCAAGATTGGTGATGGTAGTAGAAGGATGTATGTCTTTAGTGACCCTCAATGTCCCTATTGCAAGCAAGTGGAGCGTGAATTTGATTCATTAAAAGACGTAACAATTTACATTTTTCCAATGCCCCTAACATCTCTACACCCAGACGCACAAGCCATTACAGAGTCTATTTGGTGTTCTAAAGATAAAGGTAAGGCATGGCACGACTTTGTGGCTAATGGAGTAAAGCCTCCGCCTCAAGCCTGCTCTAAAAACCCCGTTGAGCGTAACTTAGCACTGGCGAAGAAGTACGCCATCTTTGGAACGCCTGCGCTTATTTTTGAAAACGGCGAGATTGTGCCTGGGGCTATCTCTGCAAGCGTAATTTCTGAAAAACTCAACAATGCTAAAAGATAAATTGAAGAATCTTTTTCGCGCTAAACCTAAAACCGTGGCGGTACATAACTCCGTACTGACAATGGCCGTGGAGGACTCGACTTACTCAAACGGCTCCCAGCTACCCTCTTTGCAACTGGCGACTCATGCCTCAGCACAGAACTCCCTTGACTCTCAAATTCACCAAGTAATTGATGAAAATGCAAACGGGGTGTGTACTCATGCCTTAAAGGTGAGGCGTGATTGCGATGCCATTCTTTCCTTGGGCATATCAGATCAGTCTAGCGGTAAGGCTAGTGTAATAGCTCAACAAGCACTACAGATAGCGAACTATGGTCGTGGAATGGACATTAACGGCAAGCGTATTACTCTCAATCTTAGCGATCGTCGAGAGTGCGTGACTACAGCGATGACTCTTTTAGTGATGGCTGAAAACCTACTTAAAGAAGCCAAGAGGGATAGCAAGCTCAATATTGAAGGTGCAATCCAAGCTCAACAAAACTACATTAAACAAGTGCAAGAAGCAACTCTTGCGCTTGAGTGTTAATTACAGGAAAACCATGTACTACCACTTAAACAGCGCATCACAATTCATTCTCGCAATACTCATGATTTCCATGGTTGATTCATTCGGCGCTCTTGGTGCCCCCATCGGGCTGATCGGGGCTTTCCTTGCTTGCCTTGCAGTTATCCGCACAATGACTTATGGCGGGGTAGCGCTTTGTAAATTCGGGTATCGCAAGATTAAGTCCAAAAGAGTAATTGCTTAATATGCGTAGGCTTCTCTTTATCCCCATCATTCTTGTGAGCACTTTCGCTCAGGCGCATTGTTTTGAACAGGCTGCTAAGAAGTTTGGTGTGGACGTAAGGCTTCTAAAAGCAATTGCCAAGGTGGAGTCTAACTTTGACCAAGGAGCAATAAACCGGAATAAGAATGGTTCTTATGATGTTGGGATTATGCAAATTAATTCTTCATGGCTACCAACTCTATCTAAATTCGGTGTAACAGAAGAAAGTCTTTCTAGGGATGCCTGCCTTAATGTTGAAGTCGGCGCATGGGTGCTTAAAGGCAATATTCAATCTCTTGGCAAGACGTGGAAAGCTGTTGGGGCTTACAACTCCCCTAATGGCACAAATCAGCAGATTTATGCAGAGAAAGTTGCGGCGGCTTACTACGGACATAAGGTTTCCATAGATCAATACACTTATCCACCAAGACTCGGTCAAATTGGAATGTTTGCTTCCAATGATTAAGAATTTACTAGCTATTGCCTTATGCGCTTTTGCGCTTGGAGCTAATGCCGAAGACTTAGGCGTTAAGAGCCAGACCTTTTCCCCTGATCGGGATGCAAGAGAGCAGATCAAAGACATACTGCGCCAGAAAGAAAAAAGCGGAGAACTTGCAGCTTTTTGGAACGACTACCGCAATAAGTCAGTCAATGGAATTAAAAATCCAGCCCCACTTGGAATCCCATCAAACTATGGATTTTCAGCGCAAGGCTTCAATCTTAAATACATTATTTCGCAAGACTACAAGGACGAAAAGGGCAATGTAGTTGTTCCTAAAGGCACTGTAGTTGAGCCTTTAAAGCGAACTCCACTAACGGTAGGTCTTATCTTTATTGACGGACGAGATCAAAGACAGGTGGACTACGCTATCGCAGCGGGAAAACGAGAACCATTAAAGATTGTTCTTGTTGCTGGCTCCCCCTACGACCTAAGAGTGAAGTACAAAGATGCTGATTGGAACGGCAGCCCTACTATTCCATTTTATTTTGATCAAAAGAAAATGATCATCAATCAATTTAACCGCTTGTACCGAATCAATATAGACAAGGTGCCCGCAAAGCTAACCCAACGGGGCACACAGCTTTGGGTAGAGTTTGGTATGAGCAATTGAAAAAGTTAATTATTTATTTAGTTCTTTTCTGCACGGGAGGCATGGTTTACGCGCAATCCTGCACAGGACGCTTTCCAAATCTTATTAGCGATATTTGCTATGACTGTATGTTTCCCATCACGCTTGGGGGTGCTGCACTAAGTTTTGGCGTCGCTTCGCAGGACTATGATTCAGGGGCTAACGCTGGACCAATTTGTGCTTGTGCCAATAGCCTATCTATTGGCGTTCCTACGAGCTTCTGGGCTCCCGAGCTCATGGTGGACACCACGAATTCTCCCGGCTGCATGCCTTTGCTTGGTGGTATCAGTATTTCACCGCCAATCAATTCCTCTGAAACTGGTGGCGATAAGCAAACAAACAAGTCCATATCTGGCAAATCTAAGATTTCTTTCATGCACATTAATCAATATTTAAATCCTGTGATGACAACGCTAGGAGTTATTCCCGACTCCCCTTGTTTGGACCATCGTGGCTTTGATGTTCCCTACGTTAGCTGGGCCGATCCGACATGGGGATCGGACGAAATTTCTATGATTCTGACGCCATACGCAATTCCATTCGCAAACATAGCCAGTATCGCCAGCGAAGCTCCTGATGCTATTGCTGCTTCTATTGGCTTTCCGTTCGCAACTCTTTTTTGGACTGCTGGTGCGTGGGGTCCTATGTACCCTACAACTGGTAATGTTGCCAGCCCACATTCACCTGAGCTAGTTTCACATCTGCTAATGGCAAGACTCTTCGCAAAACTTCATGCAGTTGGTACTCAGCAAAGTACGGCTGGGGCAGCAGCCTTGAAATCATGTGGAGTCATGGGTATACCAGAATTCATAATGGATAAGCGCCAGTACAAAACAAATCGGACATTTCCTTTTCCAGACAATATGTGCACGCCTATAAGTAGGCCACTGTTACTACAAGAAAAAGGGGCTGCAATGACACCCTTTGGTAAGGACTATGGTTACTTTATTTTCCAAAAAGTTGATTGTTGTGCAGGAGTTATTGGGCTAAGTGGGTTAGGCGGATGAGAAAGATTTTTGTTGTATTGGCTTTAAGTATGGGCAGTGTTTGTCAGGCCCAAAGTGTTTTTGACAGTATCGTAAAGCCTGCTGGGTTAAGTTCTTATATATTTGTCTCAAGCTCCTTGTCTGAAACAACCTTAATCAATTTGGCTAGGGATGCCTCCAAGACGGGTATGACACTTGTGCTCAATGCCGACTTCACGACTGGAGCAGGGGCTAGGGAGGAAACAAGAAGGCGCGTTGCCATGATTGATGAGGCTTGTTGCGGTAGGCGCTCAGTAAGTTGGATGATTAACCCCATTCTGTTTGATCGTTACAAGATTCGTGCTGTTCCAACTTTTGTTATTGCACGTGGCGAGTCCGCAGATCCAAGCGACTATTCCAAGGTCAGCGGTGAAATGTCCGTTGCTAATGCCCTTAAATTCTTCTACCAAGGCTCTCAAATACCAGTAATTAAACAAAAAAGTGGTGAAATTTATCAAAAACTTACCCTAGTTAATTAAATATTGATTGACTTTTAAATACTTCTTAAAATATAATAAGTTCAACATGAAAAAAGTATTAACAACCTCACTCTACCTAGTCATGGCAACATCTGCCTTTGCTGGTGAGTTCTATGCAGAGAAGCAGGTCTATAGCTCAGGGGCGGGCAATGTCATGCCCTCATACGGCGGTGAATATGTTTACGGTGAAGTGGTTGCAGACGGACGCAGAGAGTTTCCAGCAATGCTTTTATCGAGCTATGTTCGTCATGACTACGCACTTTTCTCCTATGAGGAAGAATCTGAGCTGCGGGCGTTAAAAGACCAGAAGTTAGCTAAATTTGCACTTGAAAAGGAAGCGGCAGAGCGCAAGGCTTACTTAGCGAAAGTCTCAAAATATGATTGGCCAAAAATTGTGGTGAATGGCGATCAGGTATGCGTACCTGAGTTAGCTTCAAGTGAAGCGAATAATTGGAAGGAAAAGCTCACCTGCTACTCCACTATTCCCGACGGTAGCGTTGAAGAAGTATTGGCCATGGAAGGCGAACAATGAGCATTTATCGTATTCCGGCCCGCGCCAATGCAGGCGTAGCCTTTGCTGGCGTTGAATTATCCGAAGCGATGCCTCTAGTTGTGTGCGCCATCATCGGTTTATTTGGCTCAAAGGTTTTCGGCGGCTCTTTCTTCGTAGTTGTGCTCATTGGAGGCTTTCTCGCTTCTAAAGAATTAGTCAAATTCAAAAAGGGACGGTTAGACGGCTTTTTAACTGCCTACTTTTATGTGCACGGCTTTGATGGTTACTCCATCGCCTTTAACAGTGCCAAGAAACGATTTATCGGGGACAGCCAAGGCATTAATACAGGCCAGTCAGTATTTATAGATGAATGTATTGAGCTAATCAACAAACATGGCAATAAGCAAATAAGGTCTGATAAAAATGGAACTAAGTAATCGCCAGAAGTCGGTTCAAGAGCTGACTTCTCAAATCAAGGTTTTGCAGTATGCAATTGGGGGTTTTGCAGTAGCTAGCGTCATCATGGCTGGAGCGTTATTTACGCAAGATAAGATCGTGGTGCTACAAGTACCAGGAATGCCAACAGATGCAGTGCTAGAGAAAAGTTCGATGGATAAGGGCGCTCAGAGAGCTATTTTGCAAGCCGTCACATCCAATCTAGCGCAGACAAACCCAAGTAATGCGGAATATCAAAAGAAGTTCTTGCAGGACTATTTGGCTCCCGAGGTATACACCAGTATCTCTCTTCAAATTGATACTTTAGTTAAAAAGCTTGTAGATCAAAGAGAACTTGGTTCGTACTACTTTACGCTCAAGCGTTACTACTATGACGCTAAATTGAATAAGCATTTTGTTGTGGGAGATATTCATACGGTCAATGCGGCAAAAGATAGCACGCAGGCTTACGTCTACGAGTATGACTTAAAGGTAGATAACTACCGTCCCGTAGTTACCAGCATCGTTTCCTATAAAGGCGATGTTATTCACGACAGCATTTGGCTAGAAAATCGCAAGAAATGATAATGAAAAAGACAGCCCTAGCTTTACTCTTATTAGCACTTTATGGCGCTGGTTACGCACAGCAAGTTAGTGGAGTTGATTTCACTAAGCCTGTAGCGCCAGTTGCCATATCTTCACAAGCTACCGACTTTGCGCCACAAGCTGAAAAGAAGGCCCCCAAAAAAGTAGTACCAACAAAATCTGACCCGCTTGCAGTTCAGAATGACATTGCCTTTAAGCAAACTGCGGCAAAAGAAGTCATCTTGCCTGGGGTTATGCGCATCAATGGCGCTAATGCTCAAGCCTTTGATTTTAGTAAAACGCGAGTGGTGGAATTCGTCAATGGCGATAACCCAACCGTGTATATGTCAATTACTGACATCAACCGCATTCAAGTGCCGTTCCCAGAGGCGAATGTATTTGGTGTCAAAGAAGATTTACACATCAAGCAGTCTGGTTCAAATATCTATGTTCAGTTTGCAGAAGGCGTAGAGCACCCAGTACAACTTTATGTAGAAAATAAAAACGGGGCAGGCGCAACTCTTGGGATGCAGCTCGTACCAAAAAAGGTCCCAGCGCAGACCGTTCTTGTTCAAGACAATACGGGAGCGAGTAACGGTAAAACCGCAGGCAAGAGTGATGATTACACCACGCAAACTCAGTACCTCATGGAGACAGTTGCCACTGGGGGATCACCACAAGGTTTCTCGCGCGTCCGCCTAAACATTCCAACCATTGCCATGAATGGTCTTGTCATTACTGCGTTAGACCGCTTCTCCGGTGCCGATAAAGAGATTTACACCTATGACGTAGTGAACCCAACGCCTACT